>ENA-OQIW01000194-OQIW01000194.1-human-gut-metagenome-genome-assembly--contig:-NODE-194-length-12645-cov-2.151702_pt1 | contig 12645 bp, 17 predicted proteins | sample MGYA00242586_ERZ504751 | MGnify/ENA primary metagenome ERZ504751 (study PRJEB26092, sample SAMD00036349) | human gut metagenome | host: Homo sapiens | study: EMG produced TPA metagenomics assembly of...
CGTGCACGAATACCCGGATGCCAACCATTCGATCGAGGTGCCCGGCCACTGGCGTCGCTCGCTCGACTATCTGAAGGAAGTCACCGCGTCCGTAGCCCAGTACGCCGCCACGCTGTAATGCCCCGCGACACGCCCGAATTCTGCAATGTCGCTGACCATCCGTAATCTAATCATCCGTAAACCACAGACCGTTGGTTGAAGTGCGCGCGAGTGCATTTCCGAAGTTTGGTTCGCCAAGCCAGCGCAGGTTGAGAGATATAAGCCCGTCAAGGGCCGGCGAAGGTCGCTTCGCGAGATTATATTGCTCTGCCTGTGCGCAGGGCTTTTTTGTTGCCCGGCCGAAAGTTCCGAACTCCAAGTCAACGGCCGACTTAGGAAGGAACGCCATGAAGAGGCCCGAAAAGGAAGCGGTAGTCGCTCAGCTTACGGAAGAATTCCGTAACGCTGACGCCGTCTACCTGACCGAGTACCGCGGGCTTACCGTTCCGCAGATTTCCGATCTGCGTGAAAAGCTAGGCCGCGATACTTCCTACACCGTGGCAAAGAACACGCTGGCACGCATCGCCGCCAAGGAAGCGGGCATTGAGGGTCTCGACGAGATTCTCTCCGGCCCGACCGCCATCACCTTCGTGAAGGGCGACTTCATCGAGGCTGCGAAGGTCATCCGTGACTTCGCCAAGGACAACAAGGCTCTTGTCATCAAGGGTGCCGCCGCTGACGGCACTGTCTACGATGCCGAGGGCGCCAAGAAGCTGGCAGACCTCAAGTCCCGCCCGCAGCTGCTTGCCGAATTCGCCGGCGACATCAAGGCATCGATGGCCAAGGCCGCGTACCTGTTCAACGCTCTGCCTACCAAGGCTGTGCGCACGATCGACGCCCTGCGCGAAAAGCAGGAGAAGGCTGCCTGATTTACGCCCTCACGGCATGAATCAGTCGCTTCGATAATTTAAACAATAAGGTTTATTAGGCAGCGGATCTACCACTTCGTCCGCCGCCAAGATTGAAAGGAAGCCATAATGGCTAAGTACACCAACGATGAGCTGCTGGAAGCCTTCGGCGAGATGACCCTGGTCGAGCTCTCCGAGTTCGTGAAGGCCTTCGAGGAGAAGTTCGACGTCGAGGCTGCCGCTCCGGTTGCCGCTGTTGCCGCTGTTGCTGGCGCTGCTGCTCCGGCTGAGGAAGAGAAGGATGAGTTCGACGTCATCCTCTCCGCCGTCGGCGACAAGAAGATCCAGGTCATCAAGGCTGTCCGCGCCATCACCAACCTCGGCCTGGCCGAGGCCAAGGCTCTTGTCGACGGCGCTCCGAAGGCCGTCCTCGAGAAGGCCAAGAAGGAAGATGCCGAGAAGGCCAAGGCTCAGCTGGAAGAGGCTGGCGCCAGCGTCGAGCTCAAGTGATTTGTGCGGCATAAGCCGCAATCACAGCTTTTCGAGGAACCCCGCACCTGTGTTTCAGGCTGCGGGGTTTCCGCATACTGAGTAGACTAGTTGACGAGGACGAGGCGGAGAACGCGATCCGGCGTGGAAACACAAAGCTGGCAATGAGCGAAAGTTGTCAATTCTGTGCCCAGTAATCCGCCAAAAGCCGGTAAAAGATGACACAATGGCACGTAGTGTGGTCAAATAGTGTGTCCAGGAAGGCGGTCACGGTGAGCGAGTGGACGGTGAAGATCAACGGTGTCGACCGGATCAGCGTCAAGCCGGGGGAGTGCGTGGAAATCGGCCGTAAGCCGTTACGCCCCCTTGCCGATGATGGCAACACCCGCCTTGACGTCGCCGATCAAACCAAATCGATGTCCAAACGGCACGCCATGTTCACGGTAAAAAGCAATGGCACGGCTCGGTCCGTGATCTTGGATCGACCAATGGATCGTATGTGGTGCGGGAAAATGGCGATTTGTTGCGCTTGCCGGCCAATGCCGAGTTCCTGTTGCCGACGTCTCCCATGCGCATGCAGTTCGGCGATGTGCCTGCGGACTTCATTCGTGTCGACGATCCAGTGGCAAAGCCGCTCGACCTCAAGGTGCCTGATTTGTTTGGCTATGCGGTTCACGAAGCACCGCAGGAGCCGGATGCGGCGGATATGTCCGTCGACGATATTCTTGATTTGCGGGCCGGCGAGCCGACCGCCATCTTCAGCGCGGATAATGTTCGACGCAAGGTCGACGAGCTTGAACTTGGCTCGCTGAATATCACGCAGCCAGTGACGAAAAACGATGAGCCGGCCATACCCCGTGATCTGTTCGCGGATGCGTTGGCCCAGCATGCCGAGCAGGAGACCGAACGCAAAAACCAGCAGGCCATGAACTCCGTGGCACTGCCGAAGCAGCAGACCGAACCTGAGTCGACGATTGTAACGCCTGCATCCAAGCACAGCAGGATCTCCGGTATTGTTCCAGTAGATGCCATCGCCCATGCCGTTGTTAAGCACGCTCCCAGCACAAGCGAGCCGGCAGTGGCGTCGGCGGCGGTTGTTGAATCCGATGCAGCGGCTGGCGCAAGCAAGTCAGCCGAAAACGTTCAGTCCGCTCCGAATACCAGGAATGCCGGCGATTCTCAGCCGGCGGACACTGTCGAACAGCATGCTGAAGTTGCCCAGCCTGAAGCCGCCCGGGAAGCCGAAGCCGCTCAATCTGAAAACACCCAGCCTGAGACCGCTCAGCCGGCAACCGCCCAGTCTGAAACCGACCAGCCGGCAGCTGACGTACCGGACGATCAGCAGCGGACCGCAGCCGAAGCATATCAAGAAGCCACCGCAGCAGGCGTAGCAGACCAGCAGCCGGCTGCCGAAACCGCCCAGCAGTCGGTATCCGAAGCATATGATATCGACTCCACGGGCGTACACACTCCGGTCTTCGAGCCCGGCTCGGTGTTCGAGCGTGTGGCCAAGGGCGAGCTGAAAGCACAGGAGTCGGCAGTCGAAGTCGATGGCCTGACCTCTGACGAGGCAAAAACCACGCAAGATTTCAATGTTCAATTCGAAGTCGCCCGTCATCCCGAATTGCTGGCGTTCCTCGCATGAATCCGTACCTGTACGACGACATGTATTCTTGGCTCGCCGCCCGTGGCGAGGCCGATATTGACGAAGCCCTGTCTCACAACAAGGGCTATCAGGAATACCGCGAAGCGTTGGAAAGTGAGTCGAGAGATGACCCAGAGCCAGACTCAGAACCAGAATCTCACGGAAGGTCTGAATCGCATCCGTCGCTGGCGTGACCAATACCGCAGCATGCAGCCGCCATCGCCGCTCGAGGATGTGAATCAACTGGCCGCGAAGCTGGAGATGACCCATGCCCATCCCTCCGGCATCGCCCAGCTGTTCGCTTCCGGCCATGTCCGGTTGGATTCGTTGTTCCGCGACACGGGTGTGCTTAAGGCCGCCGAACGCCATATTGGGCGCGTGCTGGATGACCAGGCCGCCAAACGCAGGATTTCCGGCGTGGCGGAGTTGTCGCTCGTGGTCGGCGTGGCCACATGGAAGGGCAACGCGCTGCCGGTGCTGTTGTACCCGGTGAGCGTCACGATCGAGGGTGATGGCTTGTCGACCACCATTCGATTCACCGGTCGCGTGGCCTGAACGTCGCGTTCGTCAATACATTGCGTGAGCAGGGGGTGTTCCTGGATGAGGATTCCCTGTTTGACGGTGCCAGCTATGACAGTGGCACTCCCGAAACTTCCGCGATGTTCGCCCGTATTTCGTCCGAAGCGTCGGAGCGTATCTCCGACTTCGCCATCGAGCGCCAGATTGTGCTCGGATGCTTCATGGACCCCTCGTCGCAGATGATCAGCGAAAGCCGACAGTTCATCGACCAGCTGGAGAACGGCCCCACCGGCAATGTGCTGTTGGACGCGCTTGCCGGCGACGAATCCGCCCGCACCGCGCTCAAAGATGCCAATATTCCGCAATACAGTCCTTTCGACGTAGACCCGCATGCCGAGTACGAAGTCGGCGATGTGGACAATACGGTGCGATATGCCGCGTCACTTGCTGCCAATGGCCATAGCATCGTGGTCGACGGCACCTTCCCGAAGGGCACCGCGGAGCAGGCTGTGGCCATCGCATCGCGCTGCCTGATGAATGGTCGTTCCGTGCTGTACGTGCCCGGCGTGGCCGAGCAGAAGCGTCTGTTCATCCAGACGCTTCCGCCAATGAGATGAAGGCGCAGGTACTGGATGTATCCGATGAACACGCCAACGCCGCGCTTGATAAGCAGCTGATTGCCGCAGTCGGATTCCAGCCCGGAGTCGCCACCCAGCGATTCGACCAGCTGGCCGACGAACTCGTGGGCGTGCGCTCGCGCTTGACCCGCTATCTGGGCGACCTGCACGGGGGCAACGATAAGTGGAATGTGTCCGCATACGAGACCATTCAGAATCTGGCCCGTATCTCCGTGCTCCCGACGCACCCTGCCACCCACGTTCGACTTGACGAGTCAAGTGCCCTGAGCATCGCCAACGATATTGACACATGGATCGGCAAGATGGAACGCGCCGGCGAGCTCGGCGAATACACCATCGGCCCGGAAGACACCGCATGGTACAAGGCGTCCATCACCACTGAAGAACAGGCAGTAACCGCCTACCAGCGCGTGGACGATTTGCTGCGTCGCTTCCTGCCCGCCACCCGTGAGCAGGTGGCACGCACCGTGCAGACCTGCGGATTCCCGGTTCCTCCCACCACCCGCGAGTGGGAGCGTCAGGTTACGGTTTTGAAGAATCTGCGACGAGTGCTTGACGTGTTCCAGCCGGAGATTTTCGAGCGAGACATCAGCTCCATGATCGAGGCCACCAAGCCGAAGAGCCAGCGCAAGGCCGAGGGCACGTCGATGGGATTCTGGGAGCGCCGCCGCCACATCAAGGAAGCCAAGGATCTGCTGCGCGTCGGCGCGCAGGTCGAGGACTTGCACGAAGCGTTGAAGGTAGTCGCCAAGCAAGGGGAGCAGTGGCATCAGTTCGTGCCTCACGGCGGTTGGCCGGTGCTGCCCAGCAAGCTCGACGAGATCATCTCCACCCAAGAGGCGCTGGTCAGCAATATGACCGCGCTGGATACCGTGCTTTCCACCACACCCGCTGGTGGCAATCTGGAAACCGCCGATTTCGAGAAGGTGGAAGCACGCCTGAAAGCACTGCTGGATGATCGCAAGGCACTGGACACCTTGCCGGAGCGTTGCCTGCTGGAGCAGGAATTCGCCTCTGCCGGACTGAACGAACTGGTCGCCGATCTCAACGCTCGCCGAGTGAGCGTGGAGCAGGTGCGCGGCGAAGTGCAGCTGGCCTGGTGGACCACCGTGTTTGAGGACATTGTGCGTTCGTCCGCCATCATCTCCAACCAGGATGGTGCCGCGCTGCAGCCGCATCCGACCGCTTTGCGCAGGTCGATGTGGAGCACGTGCGCTCCATCGGACCGATGGTGTCGCAGGAATCCATGCGCCGCCTGTGCGACATGCTGTTCTCCCGCACTCAGGAACCAACCAGATGCACACCGTGCTGGCAGGGCGCGCCAGTGTGTCGCTGAGCAGGATTCGCCGTGATCATCCGGAGATTCTGGCCGCGGCCAAGCCGATTCTGGTGGCCGCGCCGGGTACGCTCGCCGCACTCACCGAGCCGGGTGTGCTGGCTGATGTGGCGATTCTCGATGCGTGCGCGCACATTCCCGCTATCGAGTTGCTGTCCATCATCGGCCGCGTGCAGCAGGTGGTGGTGTCGCCCACTGCGCGACGGTAACCAGCGAAAGCGTCAAGCAGCTGATCGACACGTTGCCTCATATCGAGGTGGATGCTGCCCCATCTCGCCGTGCGCCGCGCCTGTCCGCATTCCTTGAATCCGAGGGATATGGTCCTGTTCGCTATGATGTGGCCACCGAGCCGGCTGCCGGTGAGGTGCGATTCCACCGTGTGGAAGCGAGCGGTGTGCCGGTTATGTCTTCTGGTCTGGTGGAATCCAGCCAGCCGGAGATTGATGAAGTGGTGCGTCTGATTACGCAACGTGCCGCCGGTTTTGCCGTGGTTCCTTCCAGCTATCGACTTGTGGTCGTGATGTTGACCGACGCATTCCGCACACGCTTGGGTGCCGAATTGAAGTCGTTGGCAGGCAAATCCAAGGCGATGGGCCGATTCCTGCGCCATGTGCGGTTGGTTTCCTTGCGTGACGTGGCCGGAGGTCGTGCCACTGACGTGATTCTGTCGATGTGCTATGCGAAAACCACGCACGGACGTCTGCTTCAGCAGTTCGGCCCGCTCGAAAGCACAGGCGGTCGCGGACTGTTGCTGGATGCCCTGGCATTGGCGGACCACAGCTTGGATATTGTGTCGGCCTTTGGTTCCGAAGATTTGGACGAAGAACGACTGCACCAGTCCGGTCCTCGGTTCCTGAAGACCATGTTGACGTGGGCCGAACAGCTTGACGACCGTCCGGTGCTTCCGTTGCGTGATGCGGCAGGCGGCAACGTGCTGTTCGACGATATCGCCGACAGGTTGCGCGCGCGAGGACTGAACGCTGCTGTTGATTATGGATTCGACAAGGGCGTGAAGATTCCGCTCGTGGTGGGATTGAAGGACAAGCCGTTTGCCTTGGCCGTGCAGACCGATGACGCGAACTTTATGTCCGTGCAATCCACGCGTAGGCGTCATCGTTTGTCGGCACAGGATCTCATTTCCTTGGGCTGGAATGTGATGACCGTCTGGAGTGTCGCCGCCTTCGTGAACCCCGATAAGGAAGTCGACCGTATCGTCAGCCGTATCGGTGAGATCTATCGCGAGGTTGAATAACCATGGCGGAATACTCGGCTACACGGCGCACACCGCGCAAGCACAAGCGCGTGGTGATGAAGGGCACTGAGCAGTTTGACGCTGACGGTGTCAAACTCGAGCCCGGAGACATGCAGACCGACCAACAACGGCAATCCGACGACGACAAACGCATCCTCGGCGAACTGCCGCCGCATTGGGCCGTTTTTAACGAGCGCGAGTAGGAGTTGGGGCGCACTCTGTGCGCCCCAACACTGTGTTTTCCGCAGCCGACAGGCTGCGGAAAACACAGTATCGGCCGAAGGCCGATTCCGCTTCCTACCGCACAACGGCCATAATCGCTCCGGCCTGTTGCAGCTCCATAACCTTGGCCGCGCTCCGGCGGCATTGCGAACGACACCAGTCGGTCGTTGCCTCCCAATGCGCCAGTCGCATCCGGTTTGCCGACATTCATCACCGTGGCGTTCTCGGCCAGCGTGCAATCAGCACCTTCGCAACCGACGGCGGAAACCAGTCTCACCTGATCGCCGGCCAATACATCGTCGACGCTACTGGCCAAGCGGACTTCAATCACCGTAGTGCCGGTCGGTGCTACGGGCGCATCTCTGGCCATATGCGTGGAAATGGGATCGGCTGCTTCGATATCGATTTGCGCTACCTTGCCCACCACATCCTCAATATTGCCTGTCCAAGACGGGCTGCCGCAGATACCGGCATATCAGCCAACTGAACGTCGGCGGCCAGAATAATGTCACCCCGTCGAATCGAGCGGGCGGCCACCACCATCGGCTCGGTCTCCACCACGGCCAATACGGCTTCAAGCCCAAACAGCACTGCGAGTCCCACGCACAACGCAGCAGTGAGTCGGCGCAAGGCATCCGCCATGCGCCGTCGCCGCAATGAGCCGCGCGCAGGCGGCTTAATAAACGAAAAGGTCACCATGCAACCATGGTGACCTGAAGTTTTTCGTAAGCGCAAGCCAAATCGACCTATGTGGTTCTAGCTTGCCAAGTTATCCACAACGCTTCAAACCCGTGCAACAGACAGTGCCGTAGTGCCAATATCCGCGGCATACCGCCGTCGACACCGTCGTTTACAGAGGAAAAGCGGGTGTACAGACCTTACTTGCCGGATTTGTCGGTGCGGTAGAAGCCGTGACCCTTGAACTCAATCGGCACGGCGGAATACACCTTGCGCACCTGCTCCTGCGAGCACTTGGGGCACACGGTAATCGGGTCGTCATTGAACGACTGCTGTTCGGTGAAGTCATAGCCGCAGTTCTTGCAACGGTAATGATAGGTAGGCAACGGATTCCTCCAACAAAGTCATATTTCTCGCGGATGGCCCAAACGCCATGCCACGCAACCGTTCATATCCTAGTCGCCGCCCTGACACATTGGCGTTACGGTCTTACTAGCCAGCTTGCTGTTGCCACTCTGGTTCCATCGGCCAGTGTGCGTGGCTGGTTGGTCAGTCTGGCTTGCGCCGAGTATCTTGGCCGGCCGGCCAGCTCAACAGGCCCGATGAGCTAAGCCGCCGGTATCCCTCCGGCGTCAGCACTCCGTCGGCCGGCACATCATGTGTTCGGCCGGCAAATCAATGTCCAACACCTCCCACGGCCAGCACACCGCAATCAGGGGACATGCGGGCTTGCGGCGAGCCAAGGCCCGGTCATACCAGCCGGCTCCACGCCCCAGACGATTGCCCTGCGGGTCCACTGCCAAAGCCGGAGCGATGACCAGATCGGCCTTCTCCAACGCTTCGGGCGGTAGAACTGCGCCAGTTGGCTCATCGGGTCTGTGATGGACGGTGCTGGGAGAGCTGCAGCTACCGGCATTGTTCGCGCCACCCACTGCATCCATCGAGCGCAATGATTCCAATGAATCCAGCACACTCCAGCCAATTTCCAACCCAGATCCCAATCGTGGCACCAACACGTGGCAGCCATGAGCCAACAGCCATCGCAACAGTGGCCGGGTTTCGATTTCCGAACCCATCGACACATATGCCGCCACTGTGGGACCATCCTGAATCATGTGTGCTGGGAACCGTCGCACCAGCAATTCACCGGCCGCTCCGCGTTCTTCCGCTGGAACGCGCTTGCGCCGAGACAGTATATGGTGGCGCAGCGTCGCTTTATCCGTCTTCTCTGTTTTCTCTGTGCCGCTGTAGTCGCTGCCGATATTCATGCCACTGCCCACTTCGCTCATACCGCACAATCTAGTGTTTCCATCGTAAAACGAAAGTGGCCACGGTAGCGGCGCAAGACCTTCATATGGCTACAATAAAGGCCGTGTCAGTTTTCCAGTCGATTAAAGAGGCGTTCAAGCTGGACCACCAGATCCGTCCGCCGCGCCTCACCCATCCCGGTTTCCCGATAATCCTGCGCCCCCTGACCATGGACGATGAGGACGGCTGGAACGAAGTGCGCTGGCGCAACAACGACTGGCTGGCGCCTTGGGAATCCGGCGACCCGATGCATGGCGGCTCCATCACCTTCAATCAATGGGTGCAGCGACAGCGCCGTAATGAGCAGCATGGCGTCGGCGTGATTTTCGCCATCGAATACCAGATGCGTATCGTCGGCAGATTTCGTTGGGAGCCATCGCGTATGGTGCCATGCGCACCGGTGTGGTCGGATATTGGGTCGACCAACGGTACGCCGGCCACGGATTTGCGCCGATGGCACTGGCCATGCTTGCCGATTGGGCACTCGGAGACCCATTCGGGCCCGCGTTGCATCGGCTGGAAATCGCCATTCTTCCGGATAACGCGCGCTCTTTGGCTGTAGTGCGTAAGGTCGGAGCCCATCATGAGGGACTGCGCGAGCGGTATATGTATGTCAATGGCCAGTGGCGCGACCACGTAACATTTGCGCTGTTGGCTGAAGATATGGGGCAAGGGTTCTCTGCCAGACTCGCCGCCACCGGTTCCAGATAAGCGTCGACCGGAAGAATTCCGCTCCGACACGCCCGGACGGAAAGCCCCAGTTCGTCGGTACGTCTCCTATCCTTGACTCTATGGGTTATGAGTCACTGAGCACTGTCGTCGTGCTGGTGATTGTGGCGATTATTATCGTTGTATGGCTGCCCGTACGTACGGCCAACGGCATGAAACGTGTGGACGAGCACCGGCAGGATCGTTATTCGCCTTCCCTGCATATCGTTGATGCAGAGAACGGCAGACGATTCGGAGACATCAAGCCGCATAAGGCGAAAGGGGCAGCAATGCCAGCATCAACACCGTCAGCGAGGCTGACACCTGAGCACATCGCCCATGTGCGGGAACTGCGCCGCGCGGCCATCCGCCGCCGGCAGATTCTCGCCGTATGCCTGCTTGCCATAACCGTGTTGGTGTTTGCCGTATCGTTCCCCCTGCATTTCAGCCCGCTGCTTGCTCTTATTCCGTTCGTGCTGTTACTGCTGGTGCTGGTGCTGGGAGCCAATGCCTCACGCCAGGCCCGGCAATGGGAGCGCAAGGTGGTCCGCTACGAGCGGACCCATAGCGGTACGGGCTGGTCCAAGAAACCGTCTGCCGAGTCCAAGGACAGCAAGCGCGTGAACAAGGCCGAACCGGTTGCGGCCGTAACTGCGCCTGCCAAGGAGCTTTCCGAGCATGTTGAGGATGCTGCCACCGAGGTCATGGAACAGCGGCAGATTCGCCGCGCGTTACGCGATGCCGAGATTGAGCAGGCCAAGGCCAAGGCCTCACGCCAGTCCGCCGCCGCATATCAGGCCGCGGCGGAGCACGCCAAACAGTCTGAGAAGTCTGATACTGCACAGTCCGCCGCCGATAAGCCTGCCGCCGAGCCGTCTGCTATGGTCGATGAATCCGCTGACCGTAAGTCCGCTGCCGAAACCAGTGAATCTTCCGCCGCGCCCGATGCCTCCGCTCGCACGGATAAGTCGACTAAGTTGGATAAGTCCGTCGCCCCTCGAGTTGAACCATCGCTTACGGTGCGTGATGAGCGTGATGAGCGCGACGATGCCGCTGCCGACGCTACGTCGGAACTGGCCAGCGTACGCCCTGCCCGAACACTGGATGTCTTCGATATGGCCACCTCGCAGGATCTCATCTCCTTCACTTTGGGCGGGGAACATAACGCCGACAACGCTCCGGAAAGCTTGGAGATCAAGTCGACCCGTCAGGTGTCCAAGGCGGAACCTGTCGAACCCGCAGTGGCGGAAAAGTTGATTGACGAGGCCCGAGCCGTCAAGGCCGCGGACGATGCCAAGGCCGCCGATGCGGGCAAGGCTGTCAGTGCCGGAAACGCTGTAGACACTGAGTCGGAGCAGCGCGATGATGCCGATACGAACGCCGCTACGGACGCCGATGACGAGGCTGCAAACGCCGCCCAGCGAGCCGCATTCCACGAATCCGAGGAGCGTGCCGACGTCGAAGCGCCAGCGGCGACCACCGATTCGTTGGGCGCAGGCTTGGACTCCATTCTTGCCCGCCGCGGCAACTGAGCGTTGCGATTCGCCGATTTTCTCTCACAGCGTTAGCACTCGAGTTGGCAGAGTGCTAATAATCGCGCTACGATGTGTCCTAGCGCAAAGGGACAACGCAAGTGATCGTCAGCCTCTTGAGGCGTTCTGGCGCGGCATTATCGAACTACAAGTAGATACGAGGTGACCCACAGTGTCGATTAAGCTCACACCGTTGGAAGACAAGATCATCGTCAAGCAGGCCGAGGCCCAGACCCAGACCGCTTCCGGTCTGTATATTCCGGACAACGCCAAGGAGAAGCCGCAGCAGGGTGAAGTCCTGGCCGTTGGCCCGGGCCGTCGTGACGACAAGGCGAGCGCATCCCGATGGATGTCAAGGTCGGCGACAAGGTGCTGTACTCCAAGTACGGCGGCACCGAAGTCACTACGAGGGTGAGGACTACCTCATCGTCGGCGCGCGCGACATTCTCGCCATCCTCGGCTGATTAGTCGCCTAGCGAACTTCAACAACCCCGACTGTTCCCACGGACAGTCGGGGTTTTCTCTTGCCAGGCGGAAAGGGGCTCCCCTCAGAGAGGGGAGCCGAAAACCGCTCCCGCCAAACGCCCAGCCATGCCTGCTATGCATAAAGGTGCATGCGCGCAACGTAGTTGAGTTCGGCGTTGCACCGCATCTACACTGGGTAACGGATTGGGGTCCCTATGGAAGAGGCTCGGTCGGCGACTTGGTCGAGCGGCTTAAGACATTTTGCACAAGACGGCAGTAGGTCGACGGTATGTTGTTTTTTCCGTGTCGCAGGTTCGTGGTGTCGTCGCGCTGTGCCAATGGTTGTCTCTCTACCGACGCTGAGTGCCGTGGCCTGAGGCCAGCGTCGGCAGTGGGCCACGAAATGGCGATGTGCCGATGCTGAGCCGCGTTGGCGTCGTTATAGGGCCAGTTTTTGGACCATTGCCAACGGCAAATCGGCGTTCTGTGTCGGCGACGGTCCAAAACTGGCGGTCTGCCGACGATAAGTGCCGTCATCGTCGGCAGACCACCAGGTATTGTCCTTGTGCCGACGTAAAAGCCTGCCATCGTCGTCACCGAGCCATCTTGTGACTCACTGACGGCGGCAGCAGGGCGGAAGAGGCCGAAATCATGCGCGCGGTGCGGTCTCACACCTCGAATCCGGCCTCCGCCAGCGCGTGATCGATGTCGCGAATCAAATCGTCCGTATCCTCCAGACCCACGGCCAGACGGAAGAAGCCGCGGTGGAACTCAGGCGGGTACAGGTACTGGCGCTCGTCATCCTCACCGAGGAACACGATCAGCGATTGGTCATGGCCGAGCGAGACGGCAGACGTAATCACATTGAGCTTGGAAACGAACCGGTTGTGCCCGTCATCGAATTGGGTGTGCGAGGCCCGAAACCGGAACAGCCAGCGCCCGTCCGAAACCCCGGGAGTCCCGGGC
>ENA-OQIW01000195-OQIW01000195.1-human-gut-metagenome-genome-assembly--contig:-NODE-195-length-12589-cov-1.616113_pt1 | contig 12589 bp, 15 predicted proteins | sample MGYA00242586_ERZ504751 | MGnify/ENA primary metagenome ERZ504751 (study PRJEB26092, sample SAMD00036349) | human gut metagenome | host: Homo sapiens | study: EMG produced TPA metagenomics assembly of...
AAGTTGAAATGTTGTGGTTGCCAGACCAACTTCATTGTATCATTAGGAGGTTCTTTCCTTTTCTATAAGAATTTTTTACCGACCCCCAGTTTAACTGGGGGTTTTGTCATGCCTATTCGGCGTACAATCAAAAAAGCAGTTATAAAATAAAAATTTTATAACTGCTTTAGCATATACCTATTAAATTTTATCTATAAAAATATTAGAGTCCTTTAACAAATTCTCGGCACTTGATCCTCGCCCAACTGATCAAGCAAGCGAACCCCGCCAAGCGCTGTTTTAAGACCAACCTTACCGGCGTTACTGCTAAGCACCTCACCGATACAAGCAGCCTCACGGCCATATTCATTAGCACGCAAGATTTCAAGCACTGTATCGGCCACATCCGCTTCCACAACAAATACGGCTTTACCTTCATTAGCTAAACACAATGGATCGTAACCCAAAATACTGCACACTGACTGTACTTCATCATGAATCGGCAAGGCATGTTCATCTACACGAATCCCCACCATTCGCCTGACTGGCAATTTCATACAGCGTTGTAGCGAGACCACCGCGCGTAGGGTCGCGCATAACAGCCACTTTATTTCCCACTGCCTCAAGTACGGCCATAACCATATGATTAAGCGGTGCACAGTCGGTTTTAATCGTCGGTGGCAGAGCCAATTCGTAGCGACTGCCCATTACAGCAATGGCATGATCACCCAGCGAACCGGATACGATAATCTTCATGCCCGGCTTAACACGTTCGGGGTCAAATATTAAGTTCCTTCAGGAATCATACCCACGCCGGCGGTATTAATATAAAGACCGTCTACAGCGCCTTTTTCAACAACCTTTGTATCGCCGGTCACAATGGAAACGCCCGCTTCTTTGGCCATATAGCCATAGTCGCCAAAACGGAATCCAAGGTTTTCACCGACAACCCTTCTTCCAGAATAAGACCGCAGCTGAGATATAGCGGTTTAGCCCCATTCATGGCCAAATCGTTAACAGTACCGCATACAGCTAATTTACCGATGTTGCCACCGGGAAAAAACTGTGGTGTAACCACGTAGGAATCGGTGGTAAACGCCATGCGCCCGGCGGGCACTTCAAATTGAGCACCGTCATGTAATTTTGCCAATGCTTCATTTTTAAAATGAGGCATAATATATTTTTCCATCAGTTCATGGCTGAATCGGCCGCCATTACCATGAACCAAACGTATTGTTTCATCCATAAATTACTCCTTAGTCGGCTTTTATTCTTCCCAAGTCATACCGCCGCTGGCACGACCGTATTTATACCAAGCCGCGCAGCTGCCTTCTACGGATACCATGCAGGCACCTACGGGATGGTCGGCCGTACATAACTTACCGAATAAACCGCATTCATCGGGACGAATTAAGCCCTGCAACACACGGCCGCATTGACAGCTTTTCGGCACACCGCCACTTTCAATCGGGCCCAGTGGAATCATGCGTTCCGCATCAAAGGCGGCATATTCACCTTTTAAGCGCAAACCGGACTTAGGAATCACACCGATACCGCGCCAGGTATCATCAATCACTTCATAGAGTTCATCCATAAGCTTCACCGCTACGGGATTCCCTTTTTTAGCGACCACCGACTTATATTGATTGCCCACATAGTACTGACCGCTCTTGCGCTGCGCCAATAAATCGCGCACCGCCGCCAAGATTTCGAGACCATCAAAACCGGCAATACAGGACGGCATATGGCATTCCGTCGGAATAAAGCTATATGGTTCTTCACCAATAATAACACTCACATGGCCGGGTAAAATAAAGCCGTCCAGGTGGCCTTCTTTTTGATTAGCTAAAGCCCGCAGAGCCGGCGGCACCAACTTATGGGATACCAAGAAGAACACATTCTTAAGACCGGACATAGCCACTGCCTTAACGGCCGCCGCAATGACGGCAATAGTCGTTTCAAAACCGATAGCCAAGAATACGATTTTCTTATCCGGATTGGCTTTACCGAGTTCAATAATTTCCAAAGGACTGTAGATAATGTGGATATGGGCACCGGCACTCTTCGCTTCCCACAGATTGCTGTGCGTGCCCGGTACTTTTAACATATCACCAAACGTAGCCACAATGACATCATCCATGGCCGCATAGGCCAACGCTTTATCCATATATACCTGGTCGGTTACACATACGGGACGAGCCCGGGCCGCTGACCGAGCTCGAATACCGTCCGGCAACAACTGACGAATCCCTTCGCGGAAAATTGCCACCGTATGCGTACCGCACACTTCCATGAACCGAACTTGTTCGCCCGGCGTATGGAGTGCTTTTATTTCTTCCAACAGTTCATTAGCGACCTGCGTTTTTTCCTGCAAAGTTAATTTTCTTCAAGTTCTTCCAACTCCTTAAAGGCTTCCATTGTTGCATTAGCCTCTTCTTCATCTACGATTTGGACAGCGCAACCGGCATGAACCAGTACGTAATCGCCAACCTTGGCTTCCGGTACCAACATGAGATTGACATCCCTAGTTACTCCCGTAAGCTCAATCGTGCCGATGAATTCATTTACTTTTATTAATTGAGCAGGTACTGCTAAACACATAGTATTTCCTCCTAACTTTCAAACGGAGTTTTAATAACTTCTTTGATCAAAACTGCTTGCTGCCGACAAAATATATGACTCTATATATCTCACGGTTTTATTCACGATTTTATTCACGTTTTTCAGAACAAGCTTATAGGTCAGCCAACTTTTGGTGACCCAGCCATAATTGTCCCAACGCCAAACCACCGTCATTAGGCGGCACTTGACGCGGCAACAGCATAACTTGATCGTGATTTATACTCATCATTTCTTCGATAAGGCGTCTATTTTGAAAAACACCGCCGCAAAGAATAACTTGCTTAATATTATAATTGGGTGCACAAATGCTCCATCGTTTCCGTAATGCCATAGGCTAAGGTGAGATGGAATGACGCCGCCAAGACGCGTTTAGAAATACCGTCGCCCAAATGACCGATAATATCCTGAACCAGCGGTTTAAAATCAAGGATTTTGCCGTCAAAAATAAATTCCTTAATTTTGCCACGCTCACCATAGGCTAATTGTTCGAGGCTCATGGCAATTTGCCCGTCAAAGGTATGCTCGTTACCAAGGCCTAACAAGCAACCCACGGCATCGAATAAACGGCCTGCACTGCTGGCGTCAACCATAGGCATATTGTTTTTCATCATAAAATCCAACAATTCCCAATTATCCGGCAATTGATTAAACCATGGCTCAAGCCAAGCCGGTGTATCATCGCCGAATTTATCGCGTACATACCAAAGCGCCTGACGCCACGGTTCTTTGACGGCCGCTTCACCGCCCGGTAACGGGGCCGTATGTATATGAGCCAAACGCTGCATGGAATGACCTTGGCAGAGTAAAAACTCACCGCCCCATATAGTGCCATCAAGACCATAGCCGGTGCCATCGAAACAGATACCCAACACGGGCTCCGAATCCAGCCCGTATTCAGCCATAACCGCCGCTACATGAGCATGGTGATGTTGCACCTGAATATACGGAACATTATGCTCTTCACTATAAGTTTTACCATATTGCGAAGAGAAATACTGCGGATGATAATCGGCCACTACCGCTTCCGGCGTAAGGCCGAATAAATCTTTATACCGGTCAATCGTCCAGACAAGACTGTCATTCATCGCCATATTCGCCAAATCACCGATATGAGGTCCCATAAGTACCGCTTCATCACGGTTCATGGCAAAGGCATTTTTTAAATCGCCCCCCATGGCGAGAATCGTCTTTTTGCCTTCATTCGGCAAGCGAACTTTAAACGATGTCGGTACGTAACCGCGACTGCGTCGTACTTGTAAGGTTTCACCCTTAACAACCTGTACCACGGAATCATCCACGGAGGCCACAATACGTCGATTATGGACGAGAAAATAATCCGCCACATGTTTTAACTGACTGATTGCTTCCTCATCTTTAAAAATCACCGGCTCACCGCTACGATTGCCGCTGGTCATAACCCAAACAGCACCGGCCGGAAGCCAAACTTCATGGACCGGCGCATAAGGAAGCATAATCCCCACATAGTGATTATTAGGCGCTACCGCCTGCCACGCCACTTTAGCATCGCTTCGTTGCGGCACTAATACAATAGGTCGCGCCGGCGATTGTAAGAGTGCTTCTTCTTCCGGCGTAATATGGGCAATTTCTTTCGCCGTTGCCAACGAATCCACCATAACCGCTAAGGGTTTATGCGGCCGTTGTTTGCGCTCTCGAAGAGTCATAATGGCCTTCTCATTCGTGGCGTCACATACCAAGTGATAACCGCCTACCCCTTTAAAGGCAATGATGTGACCGGTCATGACGTAGTCACGGCCCAAAGTGAGTGGATCCAAATCCTTTGAGGTGGGCTCCAATTTCTCAATATTTACCTCATACAAAGTGTACTGCGGCCCGCATACGGGGCACGCATTCGGTTCCGCATGATAACGGCGATTGTCTTCCGACTCATATTCGTTCTTACAAGCCGGACAAAGGGCAAACTCCTTCATTGATGTAAACTTACGGTCATAAGGCACTGTTTCCACAATGGTGTACCGAGGTCCGCAATGAGTACAGTTAATAAAGCCGTAGTGAAAACGGCGGTTCATCGGATCATGCAATTCCCTTCGGCACGCTTTGCACGGCGCCGTATCAGCGCCGATAAACGTAGCCGGTTGTTTACCCGCCGGCGAAGGGGCAATGACAAATAAGCTGTCCTCTTTTAAAGGAATCTCATATGCCTTAACCGAGTCAATCCGTGCTATAGGTCCTTTGCGCTCTTTTACAGCATCAACAAATTTTGCCAACGCTTTCTCCGTGCCCTGCACTTCTACATAAACACCGGCATCGTCATTATAAACAAAACCCGTTAATCCCAATTCTCGTGCTACAACCGCAATCAGGGCCGAAAACCGACCCCCTGTACTATCCCTGTAAATCGTATACCTTGTCGCTTCATAAATAGTTCCTTTATTATATACTATTTGCTTACTTGTTATACGGTATTTAGTTTTACATCCAATTGTGCTGTTTGCGTTCCTGGAAGGCCGGATCCTCCTTCGGCACAATTCCTTGTTCTCGCAATTCATCAAGCTCAGCCTGGATCATAATGGCGCATTCAATGCGTTTTTTCTGCAATTCACAACCTAAAGCATATGGTTCGTGAATAGTCCCTGTAAAGGTTTCATTATTGGCATGGCAACCGCCGGAGCAGAAGAATTTAGCCCAACAAGCGGCACATGTCGGCTTCGTAAATACATGAGTATTGCGGAATTCACGAGGAATATCAAAGTTCTTAAGACCTTCGTACACATTCCCCAATACATAGCCGTCACGACCGACAAACTGATGGCATGGGTAAATATCACCGTTCGGTACGATGGCCATGTATTCATGACCGGCACCGCAACCGCGCAAGCGTTTAGCCATACATGGGCCGCGATATAAGTCCATACGGAAGTGGAAGAAATTGAACTTCTCACCCCAACCTTCCTTTTGACGTTCCAAATACAAATCGGCAAGCTTTTCGTATTCTTTCATCAAAGCCGGTAAATCTTCTTCACGAAGTACATAGTCCCCTTCTTTACCGACTACCGGTTCCATGGATAAATGTTCAAAACCGAGGTCGGACATGGCAATAACGTCTTTCGTGAAATCGAGATTATTATGCGTATAGGTACCGCGTGCATAGTATTCAAGACCATGACGCTGTTTAACCGCGTTAATCAAGTTTTTGGCAACAGTTTTATATGTATCCGTACCGCCGGCGCTCGGACGCATGTGATTATGCACTTCTTCACGGCCGTCGATGGATAACACCATGCTCAATTTATGTTCGTTGAGGTAATCGATTTTCTCCTGAGTCAACAACACACCGTTAGTGGTCATGGTCATTTTGAAAATCTTATTGTGCTCAGCGCCTACTTTTTCAGCATACTCGATGGTTTGTTTAACGACTTCCCAGTTCATCAATGGTTCGCCGCCAAAGAAATCTATTTCCAAATGTTGACGAGGACCACTCATAGAGATTAAGAAATCAACGGCACGTTTGGCCACATCAAAACTCATGAGTTCACGTTTTACCCCGCCGTAATCGCCCTGACTGGCAAAGCAGTAACGGCAAGCCAAGTTGCAGTCGTGAGCAATGTTAAGGCATAAGCTTTAACGATTGGTTTTTCAGCTGCCACCAATTTGAAATCTTCAGACATTGGTGCATAGAGCATTTCATCTTTAATCAAAGAGTCCAATTCGTCTAATAATTCATTGATTTCTTCCGGTGATTCAACCCCGTCAAAAGCCTGATGAACCGCTTCACGATTCGTGCCGTCATAAATATCGAGCACTTTATCGGTAAATTCGTCAATCACGTGAATAATACCGCTATTAACATCAAGACAGAAATACTTATCCTTCATCTTGAATTTGTGAATCATTGGATTTAATTCTAACATGGTACCTCCATATATTTAATAGTTACTACTACCTTTATATTATACATCATTTATCTACTTTTAGCTTAAAAAAAAAGGTTCTACCATATATGAAATAATGACATACAAGACCTTTCAAAAATTCTGATTTATTAATTTTGCATACCTTGGGTTATTTTGAATATAGCTTGGGGTATTTTAATATTTCTTGAATTGTTTTAAATATAACTTAAGTTGTTTTAATACAGCTTGAATTACTTTAAATTATGAAAATAAAATAAGACCCAATCACTAATACATAATGATTGGATCTTATTGGGTCATTGACGTATCAAAACAGATAAAAAATCTTATTTCTGTTTGCAAACCTGGTTGCCTACAGTGCAGCTTGTTTTGCAAGCGGACTGGCAAGAAGTCTGACATTCGCCGCAGCCACCGGTTTTAGCAGTTTTCTGTAAAGATTCAGTGTTGATTGTACGAATTCGTTTTGCCATGGTGTTCAACCTCCTCAAAATACTACTATACGTTACATTTATTTTAACATAGTAACGCGATAATCGGCAATAGTTCTCTTAATGCGAAATATCAATATCCCTATGTGATTGAGAAATACGTTGATAATTCTCTTTCCTTTTCAGCCTCAAAAAAGTATTATAAACTGCCTCAAGCTGCCTTTAACATTCTTATAAAATGCATATTATTGGGCGCCTAACGCGGTTTTCAATACCTTCAAATTATCTTCCATGATGGATAAATAGGTGGCCCCTGCTTTCATTTGTTCTTCCGTTAAGCCTTCTACCGGATTTAACATATACACCTTAGCGCCCGTTTCCTTGGCAATAGCTTCCGCTAATTTCGGATTAACCAGTTCCTCACTGAAGATAGCCTTTACTTTATGAGCTTTTACAAAACTGATAATCGACGCCATCCGTTCCGGTGTCGGTTCCGCATCCGGCGCTACCCCCATGATGCCCAATTGGGTAAAACCATAACGATTGGCCAAATAACCGAATGCCTCATGAGTTACGACCAACTCTTTACTTGGAACAGTTTGAGCAAATGCCTCATACTGTGCATCCAAAGCTGTCAATTTTTCTTTATAGCTTTGCCGTTAGCTTCATAATAATCTTTGTTGGCCGGATCAGCTTCACTAAAAGCGGCCACTACAGCGTCCACTTCTTTTACCACATTCATTAGATTGAGCCAGATATGAGGATCCACCGTACCATGATGATGGTCATGGCCGTCATTGTCATGATGCGCTGCATCGGTATGATGGTCGTGATCATGGTCAGCTTCCGCTTCCTTGTCAAGGTCTACGGTTTTAATCGGCATAACGTCAACCGACTTAGCCAGTTCCACCGGTTTAGCCTCTTTAGGATATCAGGAGCCAATAATTTTTCACTCGGTTCCAAACCGGCGCCGTTGTAAATAAATACTTTTGCCTGACCGACTGCTTTCAAATCTTTCACGGTCGGTTCCCAATCATGAGGTTCTGTTCCCGGCGGCACCAATAAAGTTACCTTCACTTTATCCCCGCCTACTTGTTTCGCTATATCATAGGCCGGATATACCGTTGCCACTACGGGTAAGCCCCCTTTACCGTCATTACCGGTGCTATCTCCCAAACTACAGCCTCCCAGTATGGCGGCGCCCGCTACCAAAATGATAGTCAACACAGCTGTGAGACGCCATTTGCGCCAATTCATTTGAATATTCATTTCATCGCCTCTCTTTCATCAATATCTATTCATATATCAATATATACATTCAAAAAGCCCCGACATGACGTCGGGGCTAATGGTTTAACATATTATTTATCTGTTTTAAGTTTAGCCCTGAGCGCCATGACTACCGGCGTACCTACTACCACAGCCGCCAATGCTTCAAGCGGTCCGTGGAATACGGCTACCCCGATTACAATATTTGCCACATGGTCTACAGGAATCCCTTTAGCTGCTGCATAAGGTTCTGCATAGATAAGGTAAATCAAGCCCATTACCATTACGGTATGCACGATTGTGCCTACGAATAAGGCAAGCATAACACGCCACACCGGTCTTTGAATCGGCAAATAGCGATACACATAATACGCAATAGGTCCGATTAACATACGTGGTAATATGGAAATTATCGGGTTTAAAAATACGAAAGACATAATGTTTGGCTGTACCATGTTTTGAACCAAACTGTAAGACCCGAAAATGAAACCGATAACCATACCGATTTTTGGGCCTTCTAAAAGTGCGCCGATTAAAGTCGGAATATGCAAAATAGTCGCATAAATCGGTGGAATCGGAATAAATCCTAACCCGCTGACACCCAGTACTACGGTTAACGCGGACAACAAACCGATAACAGTCAATTGTCGCAAGCTAAATCGCTGACGCGGATACGGACTTTTCGTATCCATATTATCTTTTTCCATGTAAAAATCCTCCGTTCTCATTCCTATTCGGATATAAAGTCGAATTAACATTATTTAATTCTAAAACCTTCAATTTTTCAAAAAGCAGTTGCTTAAAATTGCACAAAAACTATTATACCATATAGTACATAGTACGACATATTACATGATGTGCCGTAAAGGCTATTTTGCCTGTCTTTTCAAAATAAAATCTTCTAAAAGTATGCCTAAACCAACAGACATACCAAGTACAATGAATTCAAGCAAGCCCGGGGTGATGTACACCAACCAATTGCCTTGGAATACCGGCATCAGGAAGTATAACAATTCCATAAAGAAGTCCGGCTTCCAACCATACATCAAGTGGCCGTTGATGGCGAGCCATACCAAGGCGGTTACCATAATACGAGCCAAACGAAGGCCTTGTTTTTGCCCCATTCGCGGATGCAAATAAATGGCAATAACACCCATGGTCCAAATAACAAAACCATAGAGCCAAAGTTGTAAAAAGGTAAATACTTGCGGACTGAGTTGCGCTGCCAATATTGGATCGGGCACATTTAAAAATAACACATCCCCTAATAAAAGCATCGGTACCGGCAAGGAATAGACCGCCATATCCAAGGAATCATCGAACCAGCGATTAAACCGTGGCCGGTCCGCAAAAAGTGTCAAAATAACGGCCACAATAGTCATGGCCAATAGACAAACCGTAAATACCACAATCCAGCCAAGCATAATCATACCCATGCTGCCGGAAGCAATAGCATAAGGAATGACACTGTCACCTAGGAAGAAAAAGGTTAAGCACCAAATCCAACTATACGCATACAAACTGTTACGCCACGGATAGGTCAAAAATTGTTGCAACTTATCTTGACGGCGCAGCACCATAGGCGTCAAGAATGAAAGTACCAAGAAAAGCTACCATAACCCAATGAAACACCTTGCAACGCCAATATAATCATTGTCACCGGCAATACGATGGCAAGATTTAAAACAAACATGCGACAAAACATTTTTATCATTTAGCGGCCCTCCCTCTTACGAGTGAATTTAGTATATAACCGGCCGTCAATGAAAGCGAAACCTGAATATACATAACAATTACAAAGGCTATATCACGACCAAAGCTTGGCAAGCCCCAAAGGAATGAAAAATCGCCTACAAAAAAGGTCTGATACGTGGCCAGTTGAACGATGACCCAACCCAATATATAGAAAATACGGCCCAACGCGCTTTTCTTCCGGACCGAAACCACTTCGCTTCGAAGATAAATAACGCCACCGGCACCAATAATGACAACACCAAATAACTGACAAGTGCCACCATAGCACTGGACCCGTTATGAATAGTGTAGGCACCTAAGGTACTAATATGATGAAAAAACTCATATATAGCGTGCGTCCCAAAATATCCGCAAGGACTTTCATACTAAAACCTCCTACATCCTTATCTTAACAGTATAATTTTACTATAGGACGCCTTAAAACTCAACCGCAAAAGGCGGTGCTCCGAAGAACACCGCCTTAATACTGTTTATAAATACCTTAGTTCCGCTTACGCTACAACACGAGCCGTCGTTTCAATTACCGAATCATCCTCTTCAGATTTAGCCGGTAACAATGGCGTCATACTGCGTAAACCAATACCTAACGTAAACAAATTATGCATCCATGCCGTCGTGCTTGGTGTCAATACCTGGAATAAACCAAGACCTACCAAAGCGCCGTTAACACCGACAATGGAGTTGTAATTAAATTGAATACGATCCATCAATTGCATAGCAATGCGACGTAAGTCTACAAGACTGGAAAGATTATCGGAGGAAACCGTAACATTGGCGATTTTCTGGGCAATCGGTGCCCCTTCATTCATCGCAACGCCTACATGGGCTTCCGACAAGGCCGGGCGAATCATTGATGCCGTCGCCAACCATCATAACCGTATACCCTTCTTCTTTAGCTTTCTTCACATAAGCCGCTTTATCGCCCGGCAATACTTCCGCATGCACTTCGTCGATGCCGATTTCACGTGCAACCCGTTCTGCATTGCGTTTGCTGTCACCGGTCATCATAACGACTTTCTTAATACCCAATTCGTGAAGTTCTTTAACAACTTGTTTTGCTTCTTCACGCACCGGATCTTTAATGCAAAGAACGGCAGCCAAACGACCACTGATGGCTAAGTATAAATGAGAGGAGGAATCCGGCAAATTGTCGAATTTTTCCTGTTCCCCTTCCGGAATAACAACTTTTTCATCGTCAAAAATAAAGTGCGCACTACCGATTCGGCATTTGCGATTGCCCACTTTGGAGGCAATGCCGTGAGCTACGATATATTCAACCTTAGAGGAGTGTTTTTCCTTATGAGGCAAATTATGCTGTTCCGCTGCATTAACCACGGCTTTTGCCATAGAATGAGGAAAATGTTCTTCCAAGCAAGCAGCAAGCATGAGCATATCATCCGGATCATGATCTTCAAAGGTAATAATCTGTTCAAATACCGGTTCTGCTTTAGTCAATGTACCTGTTTTATCAAAAACAACCAAATCAGCAGCGGCAATTTGTTCCAAATATTTACCGCCTTTAACGGTGATACCACGCTTCGACGCTTCTTCCATGGCCGATAATACCGCCAACGGAATGCTTAATTTTAAAGCGCAAGAGAAGTCAACCATCAAGAACGATAAGGCCTTCATCGTATTACGGGTCAACAAATACGTTAAGATAGTGCCGGCAAAACTGATTGGCACTAATTTATCGGCCATGTGGAACGCCTTCTGTTCCATACCGGATTTCATCTGTTCCGATTCTTCGATAAGAGCCACAATTTGTTCATAACGCGATGATTTGGAATTACCGCGAACTTCGATTACACAATGGCCTTCTTCTACGACAGTACCTGCATATACCGAAGTATTTTCATCACGCGAACCGGTTCCGGTTCACCGGTCATGGAACTTTCGTTCACAAGGACAACGCCTTCTACTACTACACCGTCCAATGGCACCACTTCACCTTGACGAAGTACCACGAGGTCGCCTTCGACAACTTCGGATACAGGCCGACTCACTTCAACGCCATCCACTTTAACCCAAACTTTATCCACATTGAGGGACATACTTTCGGCCAAATTGAGGACGGACTTACGGAGTGTCCATTCTTCCAAGGTTTCGCCAATACCCAAGAGGTACATTACGGCGCCTGCCGTGGATACGTCACCGCGTAACAAGGATACGGTAATCGCTACGCCATCCAATACTTCTACAGTTAATTTGCGATGCCATAACATAGTTACCGCTTTTTTCGCAAATTTTAAAGCATTAAACCAAGACCATACCATATTGATTGGTGCCGGTAACAATAACTTTTTACCTAAATACATAAGAGTCTGACTGATCATGGACTCTTTGTATTGTTTATTGACAAGTCGCGGTGAGTATTCCGTCAATGCCGGTGCATCTTCGAAATTCAAATCGTTAAGTGCCAGTAATGCATCACGAACAGCTATTTCATCCCCTGTATGGTGGATAATAAGGTCACGTGAACGCGTAAAAAACTGAGCTTTTTCAATCGCCGGATTCTGCATTAAAGTCGTTTCAACATAAGCGGCTTCGGCATCATCGAATAAGTGACCGGAAATAGTAACATGAAGACGTTTCGATAATCTTTGAATAACCGAAAACTTCAACATATTAATTATTCACCCT
>ENA-OQIW01000197-OQIW01000197.1-human-gut-metagenome-genome-assembly--contig:-NODE-197-length-12472-cov-1.264966_pt1 | contig 12472 bp, 17 predicted proteins | sample MGYA00242586_ERZ504751 | MGnify/ENA primary metagenome ERZ504751 (study PRJEB26092, sample SAMD00036349) | human gut metagenome | host: Homo sapiens | study: EMG produced TPA metagenomics assembly of...
ACAAAACGATTACAGAGAAATCTGGGAGTCGTAACACCGATGGAAAAACATGCCAGCTATTGGCTGGCAGCATAAAAAAACTGCCACCGGAAACCGGTGGCAGAAACAAAACCTATTTATGTTTTTTGAGTGTCTACTTGACGGGTAGCAGTTCAACGGCAGGGAGCCTTTTTCATTATCTGCTTTCTATTATCCTAAGAGATCCTGTTCTTCCGTATGGCGCTTGAACCAGGCCTGGGCATAGGTGCAGCTGGTCGCCGTCTTCTTATTGCGCTTGCGGATTTCATCGGCAGCGGCTTTGACCAATTTTCCCGCAGCCCCCTGGCCGCGCAGGCTGTCGTCGACGAAGGTATGGACGATGTCGTAGTTGCCGTCCTCACGCTGGATGAAGTCGACTTCCCCGACGACCTTGCCCTGTTCATTTTCAATCCAAATCTTATTGTCACTGTACTGTAATTCCATGTTAAAACACTCCTTTCAAAAAGGGATGATCCACACATGCCTTTACCAGTTCATGGTCACTTCGATGATCTGCCGTTGCGAATGGAACGGCTGCGGCGAAAGGCCGCCATATACTCCTCGACGGGGAGGTTCGGATTTTCATAGACTAAGAGAAAATTCCGGATGAACTGGGCATGGGTAAAGACTAAGATAAATTCTTCCGGGCGTCGCTTCAAGAGGGCCAGGGTTCGCTCAATGCGGTCGATGAGCTGCCGATAACTTTCGGCCCCTTCGCCATCGACGTAGTCGGGATCGAGGTTACGCCAATAGTCGATGACTCTGGGTCGCCGCTGAGCCGATGTCGTCCCGACACAAGTAGCCGGCGCCAGATAGACAAATTCATGGACGACATCCCAAATCCCCGTCGCTGCATCGGGAAATCGTCCGATGGTATACATGGCCGTCTGCTGTGCCCGAAGATACGGCGAGGTCACGATGAGATCCGGCTGTTTCGGTATTTGCAGGGCCAAGGCCTGGGCCTGTTTCAACCCCAATTCGGACAGGGGAATACTTTTATGATCGTCCGTCGCTTCACCGGCATTGGCAATGCTTTCGCCATGGCGGATGAGCCATATCTTCTTCATAGTAACCACCTGCTTTCTGTCTTATTGTATCATAAACGATACGTGTTTTGGAAGGAAAAGGATTCCCATGCAAAACGAAGGCTGCCGGAGCAGCCTTCGCCTTGGGGTATGTATATGGTTTTTGAGCGTGTATCTATAGATTGAGCAGATCTATAGTCGTGCAAACGTTATTTGTCGGCCAATTCTTTGTATACTTCGTATTTCTTAGCAGCAAATTCTTCGGCTTGGCAAAGAGTTCTTCAGCAATATCCGGGAAGGTACGCGTGAGCGCTGCGTATCTCGTTTCGCCGAGGAGGTAATCGCGGAAGGACTGGGTCGGTTCCTTGGAATCGAGGATGAACGGATTCTTTCCTTCTTCCTTGAGGAGCGGGTTGTAGCGGTAGAGGTGCCAGTAACCGGCTTCTACGGCGCGTTTCATTTCGTTCTGTGCGTTGCCCATGCCGCCCTTGATACCGTGGTTGATGCACGGTGCGTAAGCGATGACGATGGACGGACCGTTGTAAGCTTCCGCTTCTTTAACGGCTTTGATGAGCTGGTTCGCGTCGGCACCAAGAGCAACCTGAGCGATGTAGATATGGCCATAGGTCATGAGCAGACGGCCCAAATCTTTCTTGTTGAACTTGCGGCCCGAAGCTGCGAACTGAGCGACGGCACCGATCGGCGTAGCCTTGGAGGACTGACCACCCGTATTGGAGTAAACTTCCGTGTCGACGAGCATGATGTTGACGTTGGCATTGGTAGCCATGACATGGTCCAAACCGCCGTAACCGATGTCATAAGCCCAGCCGTCGCCGCCGTACATCCAGATCGTCTTCTTGATGACGTGTTCTTTATGAGCCAGGATGTCTTTCTGAAGATCGGCTGCCTGACCGGTCAATTTCGCGGCCATCAATTCTTTGAGGTACGTCCGGCTGATGCCTTCTGTAACTTCGCCTTCGTTAGCGACGCCGATGGAATCGAGCCAAGCCTGGATGGCATCGTGGAGAGCGCCTTCCGTCAAGGGCAGGAGTTCTTCCGATTTCATGATGATGGCTTCACGCTGCTGATCCATGGAGAGGGACATACCGAGGCAAATTCGGCGTTATCTTCAAAGACCGAGTTCGACCAAGCCGGACCGAAGCTTCGTGGTTCGTCGTGTACGGAATGCTCGGCATAGCAGAGCCCCAAGCCTGGGTACAACCCGTCGCATTGGCAACGATCATACGCGATCCAAAGAGCTGCGTCAAAAGTTTCATGTAAGACGTTTCAGTACAGCCGGCGCAGGCACCATTGAACTCGAGGAGCGGCTGGTTGAACTGGCTGCCTTTAACGGAGAATTTATCGAGGCCCGTTTCTTTTACCGATAAGGTGAGGGCATAATCAAAGTTTTCACTTTCATGACGCTGGGTATCGAGGGGTTTCATGGTCAGAGCCTGAGCCGGGCAAGCGTTAGCACAAGCGCTGCAGCTGTAGCAGTCGAGCGGCGAAACCTGAATGCGGAATTCATAATTTTCGAGGCCTTTGCCGATGGCTTTTTTGGTCTTGAAGCTTTCCGGGCTGTTGGCTTTTTCTTCAGCCGTCAAGAGGTACGGACGGATGACAGCATGCGGGCAGACCAGGGCGCAGCGGTTACACTGAACGCACTTGTCGACATCCCATTCAGGAACCTTGGAAGCGACACCGCGTTTTTCATACTGCGTCGTGCCCAACGGATAGGAGCCGTCAGCGTAAGGAACGAATTCGCTGACCGGAATCGAATCGCCAATCTGTAAGTTCGACGGTTCAACGACGTTCTTAATGAAGTCAGGAATATTTCTCGTATCTTCGACGACCGGATCGGACGGGAGATCTTTCCATTCCGGCAGAACTTCGACTTCGACGAGGTCGGAAATGCCGCGGTCGACAGCTGCCTGGTTCATGGAGATGACCTGTTCGCCTTTTGCCAGGTAAGTCTTCGCAATGGCGTCTTTCATATGTTTTACAGCATCATCGATCGGCATGATGTTCGCCAGTTTGAAGAAGGCTGCCTGGAGGACCGTATTGGTACGGTTGCTGCCGAGGCCGATTTCTTCAGCGATCTTGGTAGCGTTGATGATGTAGAATTTAACGTGGTTAGCAGCTAACTGGCGTTTAACCTTGTTGCTCAGGTGGCTGGCAACTTCCGATTTATCCCAGTTGCAGTTGAGCAGGAAGATACCGCCTTCTTTGATTTCACTGACGATGTCATAGGTATCCATGTAAGCCTGTTTATGACAAGCCAGGAAGTCGGCTGCTTTTACGTAGTATGTAGCCCGGATCGGGTTGGTGCCAAAGCGCAGGTGAGATTTGGTAACGCCGCCGGATTTCTTGGTATCGTATTCAAAGTAAGCCTGGACGTACATATCGGTGTTGTCGCCGATGATCTTGATGGAGTTCTTGTTAGCGCCGACCGTACCGTCAGAACCGAAGCCCCAGAACTTACAGCTGATCGTGCCTTCCGTGTCAACGGCAATGGGGATATCCGGCATGGACAGATGGGTTACGTCATCGATGATGCCCAAGGTGAAGTGGTTCTTCGGCTGGAGGGCTTCCATATTGTTGAATACGGCGTGGATCGATGCCGGCGGAACGTCTTTCGACGACAGGCCATAGCGACAGGCCAAAACGGTAACGTCCTGTTTGATGTGGGATACAGCAGCGCAGACGTCTTCGTAAAGCGGTTCGCCCAAGGCGCCCGGTTCTTTCGTGCGGTCCATAACGGTGATCGTGCGAACCGTATCCGGCATAGCTTCATGAAGTGTTCGAGGGAGAACGGACGATAAAGACGTACCTGGAGGAAGCCGACTTTCTTGCCGTCTTTGCTGAGTTTATCAATCGTTTCCTGGATAGCCACCGGTAACGGAGCCCATAGCAACGACGACGTGTTCAGCATCGGGAGCGCCGTAGTAATCGAAGAGGTGGTACGGACGGCCGGTCAATTCGCCGATCTGATCCATGTAGTCCTGAACGATGTAAGGCAGGCGCTGGTACCAGATATTGTTTGCTTCGCGGGACTGGAAGAACATATCCGGGTTGGTAACCGTACTGCGCATAACCGGATGTTCCGGATTGAGGCCCGTGTGTTTGAAATCATAGAGCGCTTTGCGGTCGATCAATTTGCCTAATTCTTCGGCCGGCAGCATTTTAATCCTTTTGAATTTCGTGAGACGTCCGGAAACCATCGAAGAAGTGCATGAACGGTACGCGGCCTTTAATCGTAGCCAAGTGAGCGACAGCAGCGAGGTCAGCACATTCCTGAACGCTGGCGCTGCAGAGCATAGCCCAGCCGGTGTTACGACAGCCATAACGTCAGAGTGGTCGCCGAAGATGGACATGGTGTGCGTCCCTACCGTACGAGCTGCGATGTGCAGGACGATCGGTTTCAATTCGCCAGCCAGACGGTGCATGACCGGGATCATCAGCATGAGGCCCTGAGAAGCGTGAAGGATGTACAGAGACTGCCCGTTTCGGAAGCGCCGTGAGCGGCACCGATAGCACCGGCTTCAGACTGCATTTCAACCAACTTAACGGTCTGGCCGAATAAGTTCTTACGGCGTTGGCTGCCCATACGTCAACGTGTTCAGCCATCGGAGACGACGGGGTGATCGGGTAAATAGTGCGACTTCGGTAAAGTTATAGGCCACGTGGGACGCACTTCGTTACCATCCAAAGTTTTTACAATTTGCTTAATCATAAAGTACACTTCCTTTTCTGAATGAACAAAATTTAATCCGGACTCGTATAACGTTTAACGTTCTATGCTTTTAGTATAGTCGCTGCAGGTATAAAAGTCAAGCATAGTGTTAATGCTATTTTATCATCGATAAGCGCATAGTTATACGTTTTACGTAAACGATACGTAAATAATTGAAATTGTGAGTCCACTCCGACGATCTGCCGCAGCAGGCATGTTTATGCCAAAAAAGAGGACTTTTTGTGAAAATTATATCACAAAAAGTCCTCTCTCAGTAGATATGTGGTTTTTGTCGATTTACAAAGAAGTACTGTTGAACGCCATTAGTACCAACGAGTCATAGGCAGGTCATTCTTGCTGCCCTTGGTCATCAGGATCTGATGGAGATCGATGTTGCCAATGTAGAAGGAGACGGCGCAGCCGCAGAGATAAAGATCCCACATGCGGGCAAATTCTTCGCCTCTGGCAGCGATGACTTCGTCGCGAACCTTCTGGAAGTTATTGAACCAGCACATCAGCGTCTTGTAATAATGACGGCGCAGGCTTTCGACGTCGATGACCTGGAAGTCGTTATCATAAGCCAGGCTTACGATTTCGCGGAGCGACGGCAAGGTTCCGCCCGGGAAGATGTACTTGCGCATCCACGGGTTGCCGATGCTTTCGTCATGGCCGCTGATGTAGTGGAGCAGGAACATGCCGCCGTCTTTTAAGAGATGGCTGGCCGTTTCCATATATAAAGGATAGTTGGAACGACCGACGTGTTCCAGCATGCCGACGCTGACGATGCGGTCGTACTGGCGGCCTTCGGCAACGAGATCGCGGTAGTCGACGAGATCGATCTGAACCTTATCCTGAAGGTCCAGGGCTTCAATCCGTTCCTGGCCCTTCTTCCACTGTTCCTTACTCAGCGTGCAGCCATAGCCTTTGATGCCGTATTTCTTAGCAGCTTCGATGAGGAGGTAGCCCCAGCCGCAGCCGATATCGAGGAGGGTCATTCCTTCTTCCAGGGCCAGTTTTTCCAAAATATAATGGACTTTATTGTGCTGAGCCTGTTCCAAGGTATCGTCGTCCTTTTTAAAGTAGGCGCAGGAATAGCTCATGGACGGATCGAGCCATTTGGCATAGAAATCGTTGCCCAGATCATAGTGCGACGAAACCTGCTGCTTCTGAGCAGCCTTCGATTCCGACGGATAGAGCAGGCGCTTAAAGAAGGATTTATCCAGCGAGAACTGGCTGTTCTGCGACAAGAGGCAGCGCAGGGCCGTAAACAAATCGCCTTCGATTTCAACGTCTTTGCGCATATAAGCTTCACCGAGAGCCAGTGACGTCGAGGCCAAAAGCTCTTTCTTGGGGATGTCTTTGTTGATGATGATATTGAACAAGGGCTGACCTTCACCAATGGTGTAGGTCTTATCGTGAAGTCGTACGGTAAAACAATCTCTATCGAAGCGACGTAAATAATGAACTAGAAAATTATCTAAGATATTCATAGATACTCCCCTCTCTGTTATGAAATAGTTTCTGTCCGGGCGATGCCGCAGACGACGTTTTCAAGAATCATCATCGTCGTCACGGCACCGACACCGCCCGGAACGGGCGTGATGGATCCGGCAAAAAGAGCGGCGTCTTCAAAGGCGACGTCGCCTACGGTCTTGCCTTCGACGCGGTTGATGCCGACGTCGATGACGACAGCGCCGGGTTTTATCATATCGCCGGTAACGAGGCCTGCCCGACCGGCCGCTGCCATGATGACATCGGCCCTTTGGCAGACGGCCTTGAGATCCTTCGTCCGGCTGTGACAGACCGTTACCGTCGCATTCTGCTGCAGGCAAAGCTGTGAAAGCGGTTTGCCGACGACGGTGCTGCGGCCGATGATGACCACTTCTTTGCCACTTAACGAAAGATGGTAATAGTCAAGGATGGCCATGACGGCTCGCGGCGTACAGGGAACGAACCCCGGTCGTCCCGTACACAGGCGGGCGATATTGGCATCGGTCAGGCCGTCAACGTCTTTCGACGGGTCGATGCGATTGATGATGCGCTGACTGTCAAAGGATTCGGGCAGCGGCATCATCAATAAGATGCCAAAGACCGACACATCGTCATTGAGCCTGTCGATGAGGCCAAAAGATCTGCTTCACCGATATTTGCCTCTTGGCGATAGATAGCGGCCTTTAAGCCGACGGAGCGGGCCGTCTTTTGCATCGACGCCGCGTACATGGCCGACGGTGCATCGTCGCCGACGACGACGATAGACAGTTCGGGCTCTATTCCCCGTTTCTCCCGAACCTCCTGTATCTGTTGAACAATGCGCTGACGATGAAAGGCCGCCACGTCTTTCCCATTGAGTAATTGCATGATATTCCCCCTATGTAGCCTATGATGATGCCTCCGGTCAGCGCTTGAAAGTGACCGTGACGTCACTTCCGGAAGGCGCATAACTGCCGGGCCGCGGTCCTGCTGGACGGCATCGCCCATTCCCTTGGGCACAAAGCCAAGGCCGGCTTCATTGAGCCAGTCATTGACTTCCCTCGTACTCCAGCCGATAACGACGGGATGAGGACTCCGTCTTCGGTCTGATGGACAGGCGGTATCACTCTCGGCGGTGCCGTAACTACGGGAGCCGAAGGTTTAAGACCCGTATCCGAAGTCGGCCTCAGGCCCTTCATGCGGACGATTTCCGTCATCAAGTCCTTAAAGACCGGCGCGGCGACCTGAGCCCCGTAATAGGAGCCGCTCGGCGCATCGACGACGATCAAGACTAAGAACTGCGGATCTTCCAAGGGACCAAAGCCGATGAAGGAACCGACGTACTGCCCTTCGGCATAACCCGTGCTGTCGGCCGTTTTCTTCTGGGCCGTCCCGGTCTTACCGGCGAAGGTATAGCCTTCAATTTTTGTCATTTTGACCGCCGCCGGAAGAAATTTCTTCTCCCATAAATTTACTGATTATTTCTGCCGTTTCCGGCTTAATCGGCTGACCGACTTCAACGGGTTCTCTCTTTTCATAAACCGATCCGTCGGGATTGTCGATTTCCTTTACGATGAAAGGCTTCATCATATGGCCGTCGTTGGCAATGGCACTGAAAGCCTGGACCATTTGCAGGGGCGTAACGGCAATGCCCTGGCCGATCCCCATCGAAGCCGTATCGACGATAGACATGGTACTCGGCGAAAACAGGATGCCCTCCTGTTCCCCCGGAAGTTCGATACCCGTAATCGAGCCGAAGCCGAAACGATGAGCATATTCGGTCAATAATTTTCCCCCTGCCGTTTCGGCAATGTGGACCATACCGGTATTAATGGAGTACATGATGATTTCCCGAAGAGTGACCTTACCCATCCCCTTCTCATCCCAGTTCTGCAGCGTCCGGTCGGCTACCTGAATCGTGCCCGTATCGTTGTAGACTCGCTGACGCGCCATTTTCCCGAATCGAGAGCCGACGCTGCCACCAATGGCTTAAAGGTCGATCCCGGTTCATAGACGTTGACCACAGCCCGATTCCGATACGATTCTTTATCGCCCTTGCCATAATTATTTAAATCGTAAGTCGGACGGCTGGCCATGGCCAAAATTTCACCGGTCTTAGGATTCATGACGATGATGGCAGCCCCTTCCGGCTTATTACGGTCCATAATGCCGTCCAGTTCTTTTTCGGCAAGATACTGGATGGTACTGTCGAGGGTCAGGCTGACCGACCGTTCTTTATCGGGCAGGAATTTTTTAAGGGCCGAGTCAAAGACCGGAATGTTGTTACTGTCGGTCTGAAGGCGGAAGTCTGCTTGTTGCCGCGGATTTCATCATCAAGCATCATTTCGATGCCATCGAGACCGCGGTCATTGTCACCGACAAAGCCGATGACCTGAGCCGCCATGGTGCCATTAGGATAAAAACGGCGGTTTTCATCGCGAAAGACGAGACCGTGCAGTTTTTCGCTCTTAATGACGCCTTCCACGGCTTCGTATTTATCGTGGTCCATCTGGCGGTCGAGCCAGACAAAGGCCGTGTCTTCCTTAAGGCGCCGCAGTATTTCGTCCTGAGAAATACGAAGATACGGTGCCAAAAGCTGAGCCACCTTTTCCGGCGGTTCATTGAGCATGGTCGGGTCGGCGTAGAGCGATTTTGACATTTCGCTGATGGCCAGGACCTTGCCGTTGCGGTCCAGGATCATGCCCCGCGGCGATTGAAGATTGCGTTCCGTTTCACTTTGCATCTCGGCCATGGCCATCATGTCATCATGATGGAGAACTTGGTGATAAAAAAGGGCACCCAGGACGGCTGCCGAAAGGAGCATCATGCAGCAAACACAGAAGGTGACACGGAATCGGATATAGCGGTTCTCTCTTTTTTCGTTATAATCCATGATTTGCATCCCCCTCATGGCGTTCCATCCAGCGCTGGGCTGCCGCTGCCAATACGTCGGCGTCATTGGCCAGGTCCTTGTTTTGAACCCGTTTCAAGAGGACGCGCAGGCACTGGCCGGTACGATTCCGACACTGGTCTGGAATGCGTCGGTCATAAGCCAGGTCCTTGGTACTAACCGGCATGGCTTCGGCCAACATAGTCATATACGCCCGAAAGATTCCGTTCCTTCCGTATTCGTATCGGGACGGCCGCAGCCGATGATATCGCCAATGGACAGAGCCGTCGCCTGTTGAACAGCTTCGACCAATTCTTCCGTCCGATGGAAGGGCCCCTGCAGAGCTTCGCGGCGAAGCCACTTGTCGACGTCTCCCTCTGACGTATTGGCAAAAAAATGAAATTTCATATGGGTCTTGACCAGCCAAGCCACGCGTTCGGCAAAGGCCGGTTTCTTGCGCCAGCGCAGCAACACGGCCTTGGCCATATCAGCCCCTTCCGAATCGTGGCAGTAATCGGTATACCGCCCTTCTTTTTCACCGCGGATCCCAGGCAGGCCTTTGGCGACATCGTGAAATAACGCAGCGTAGCGGATGGTCAGATCCTGCGGCGTATGGGCCACTGTCGCCAAGGTATGAAACCACGCATCGTAGCGATGAAAGGGCATAGACTGGGGCGTATCGGGCAAGTGGCTCAATTCCGGCAGGATGGGAATGGCCGTATAAACGCCGTTTTCCTTTTGGCGGCACGAACAGGCCCCAAGACCGCTGCGAACGAGAATATCTAAGCCGCGAAAAGCAGCCGGTGTTACCATCAGGCGGTCGAGTTCACCGACGACCCGTTCGAGAGACAGTCCGGACACGCGATCAAAAGCGGCCGGCATGGCCTTTACCGTTTCGGTGGCGGCCGTAAAATCGAGCTGACCGGCAAAGCGGCACAGGCGAAAGAGGCGCAGGGCATCTTCCTGAAAGCGGCGGACGGGATCGCCGACCGTAACCAGCCGTTTCTTCTTTAAATCCTTTCGGCCGCCGACGTAGTCATAGACTTCTCCCTGCCATCCATCGCTAGGGCGTTAACGGTAAAATCGCGGCAGCACGTCTCGCGAAGGGTATCGGCGTACCAGACGCGGTCCGGCCGATGGCTGTCACTGCCGTAAGACTCGCCGCGAAAGGTGGCGACTTCAAAGGGTTGGCCGTCGAGGACGACGACGACGATGCCAAAAGCTTCGGCGTTGATTTCTGCCGTATGCCAGCCTTTTTCTTCGGCGACGCGGCGGATATCGTCAGGCCGGGCCGACGTGGCAATGTCGTAGTCATGGGGCGTCCGTCCCATGAGCAAATCGCGAACAGCTCCGCCGACGACATAGGCTTCAAAACCGGCATCTTCCAGTGCCATAAGCAGTTGATGCGCTCGTTCTTTCATCATCCCGGCCTTCCTTTCCTTCAGAAATTAATGATGTTATATTATAACACGAATAGACGGTACTGACCACTATCTGATAGCCTATCGTTATGATATAATTCACTCATAAGGTGAACGTAACAGTCCGCCAGAGAATATAAAAGGGGGTAATCTCTTGGACACAGGTTTAATACATATTTATTGCGGCGACGGGAAAGGCAAGACGACGGCTTCCTTAGGTCTGGCCCTGCGCTGTGCCGGCCGCGGCGGGCGCATCCTCTTTGCCCAATTCTTAAAAGGACGGCCGACGGGCGAACTCACGTCCCTACGCCCAGATTCCGGCCATCACCGTCCTTCGGGGCAAGGCCATCCTGAAATTCACCTTCCAGATGACCGATGATGAGAAAAGAGAGACGAAAGAAGCGCAAACGGACTTATTCCATAAGGTCTGCGCCTTCTGCTTCGACCAAAAGCCCGACCTCGTCGTCTGTGATGAACTCGTCGGCGCCTCGGCCCTGGGCTTAGTACCCGAAGAAGAAGTCCGCCGCTTTCTGCAAGAAAAGCCGGCCAAAACGGAAGTCGTCCTGACCGGACGCAATCCCAGTCAAGCCCTCATCGACCTTGCCGACTACGTCTCTGAAATCCAAAAGATAAAGCATCCCTTCGACCGGGGCATTCCGGCCCGCGAGGGAATCGAAGAATAGCTAAAAGGGGGAATCTCATATGATCAATATCTTTGAAGCTGTAAAAGAAGAGCAGGGGGAACTCGTCGCCCTGCGCCGCCACTTCCACGAATATCCGGAATTATCAAAACAAGAGGATCAGACCATTGCCTATATCGCCAAAAAGCTCGATGAATACGGCATTTCTTACCGCCTCGTCGACCAGGGCGGGCTCATCGCCTGGATCGACGGCAAGGGACCGGGAAAGACCCTGCTCCTTCGGGCCGACGTCGATGCCTTGCCCATTACGGAAGGCGAAAAGAATCTCTCCTGCTCCCGGGTCTGCCGGCTCCCGCAACGCAGGCGTCATGCATGCCTGCGGTCACGACGGCCACATGGCCATGCAGCTCGTCGCGGCAAAACTACTGAACCGCTGGAAAGATCAGTGGGACGGCACGATCCTCTTCATGTTTGAACGGGGCGAAGAAGCCTCAGGCCCGCTTGAATATCTCCTGCGCTACCTTGAACAGGACAGCCCCTGGCAGGTCGACGCCTGCTATGCCACCCACGTCCGCTGGGACATCCGGCCGGAAAATCGCCATCTGCGACGAAGCCCCATGGCCGGCGGTTTGGCTTTGAAATCCGCATCCGACGGTCACGGCGGCCACGGTTCCCGTCCGGACCTGGCCCAAAGCCCAATCGACTGCTTCCACGATTTCTACGGCAACCTGCAGGCCTTGCGCATGCGCATCGTCTCGCCCAAGGAATGCCTGACCTACTCTATCGGCAGCCTGCACAGCGGCGATACACTCAACGTCATTCCCAACTCCCTGACCTTTTCGGGAACGTCGCGGTTCTCAGTTATGACAATGCCGGAAAGGGCTTTTATGAAGCCTTTCAGGACATCCTTAAAAAGTCCTGCCAAACCTACGGGTGCAGCTACGAAATCCTGCACATGCCGGACCCCTTATTCGAAGTCCAGAACGATCCCGCCTGCGTCCGCATTGCCCGGGAAGCCGTCCAAAAATATATGGGCCCTGACGTCTTAACGGACTGCCAGCCCTGGATGGCGTCGGAAACCTTTGCCCTCACGGCCCGGCTCTACCCGGGCGTCCTGATCTTCACGGGCATCGAAAATAAAGAAAAAGGCTGCGGCGCCAATCACCACACGCCGGAATTCGACCTCGATGAAGACGGCCTGCCTATGGGGCCGCAACCTGCCTAGCTTGCCTCGATTATTTAAAAGAAAAACCAGTAATATTCCCATTCAACGA
>ENA-OQIW01000198-OQIW01000198.1-human-gut-metagenome-genome-assembly--contig:-NODE-198-length-12410-cov-2.224538_pt1 | contig 12410 bp, 10 predicted proteins | sample MGYA00242586_ERZ504751 | MGnify/ENA primary metagenome ERZ504751 (study PRJEB26092, sample SAMD00036349) | human gut metagenome | host: Homo sapiens | study: EMG produced TPA metagenomics assembly of...
TCGCGCACCGCCTGTCGACGATCGAGAACGCGGACGAGATCTTCTACATCGATCACGGCCAGATCGTCGAGCACGGCTCGCACGCGCAGCTGCTCGCCGCCAAGGGCGCGTACTACCGCCTCTACGAGTCCCAGTACGCGATGATTCGCGTGGCCAGTGGAGCGCCGGAAGAGTGACGAGATGTTGCGCACAAGGATGCGTTTAGCGGCGTTTCACATAGCGGGTGCTGCGACCGGCACCGATTTTGATGATCGTACCGGAGTCCAACAGTGATTTCAGCGTGCGCTCAATGGTGGTGGTGCTGGTATCGGGCATACGAGCGAGAATATCGGCCTTGGAGAGTGGCATTAGGGATCGATCAAGCAGTGCTTCAATCCGCGTTCCCTTGGTGGCTACTCGCGGTGCTCCCTGCGTTCTGCCGCCTGCCGTGAGATTGATGCGTTCGTCGAATTCCTTGCACGCGGACAGTATGATGCCAAGCAGGTAGTTCGTGAATGGCGCATAATCATTGGCGTTGTCGTCCCATCCTTGGGTGCTTGCGGCCAGCGCCTCATAATAAGTGCTTTTACTTTGCTCGATAAGGTGTTCGATACTGATGTATTTGCCGACCATATAGCCATTGCGGTACAACATCAGGAGCGTGAGTAGCCGACTCATGCGGCCGTTGCCGTCATTGAACGGATGTATGCAGGTGAAATCGAGAATGAACATGGCGATGGCAAGCAATGGATCGGTATGTCCATCTCGGATTGCTTGCGTGTAGGCGGAACACGCGCGTTCGATCAGTTCCGGTGTGACAAGTGCGGACGGCGGGGCGAATCGCACGGTGCTGGTCCCGTGTGCATCTCGTTCGATGATGACGTTGTCACTGTCCTTGAAATGCCCCGCAAAGGTCAGTGGTGTGTGTCGGAAGAGGTCGCGGTGCAGTTGAAGAATGACGTTCGGGGTAATCGGAATATAGTCGTGGCTTTCGTGAATAGCCGATAGCACGTCACGGTAGCCGGCAATCTCTTCTTCATTGCGATTGCGCGGTGTGACTTTCTCCGAGACGAGATCGTTGAGCCTGCTATCGCTGGTAGAAATACCTTCGATGCGGTTTGAGGCATCTGTGCTTTGGATGCGCGCGACGGCAACCAGCGTCTCCAATATATCCGGTCTGATCGTTGTCTGTATGCTTTGGCGCCCTTTTGCCTCGTGAATCGCGGCAAGCAAACTCGTGGTGTGCGGGGTGAGCAACGTCTTACCTGATTCGATGTAGTCGAATGATCTCATACTGCCTCATTTTTTGCATCATACGAACTTTTCTGCATCATATTTTATCAAAATGAGGCAGAAAATGGGCTGATGAGGCAGAAAAGGCGGCAGGATGGTGGCCATCTCGCTTGCCGGTTGCGCTACTTTCCCGGGAATGTTGCGCTCGTGGCAAGAGACGGCAAGTTCAGGCGGCCGAGATTGGCGATACCCGTCGTGTAGTCGAACATCTTACCGGACTGCCTTACGAGCGTTGCTGACGGTAGCCTACACTGAGAAACAGCTTACACTGAGAAACCATGAGCAAGCACCACCATCGCGACCGTAGCTGGGCCCCGGCACCTGAAGCATTGCCGGACGACGCCCAGACCATCGACAACCACACTCACGTGGCCTCCGTAATCCCTTTCGCGCGCGCTATGAGCCATGAGGCGCAGGAGAAGGGACAGCCCGAAGTCCCGGTGTACGACGTCGACCAATTGCTGGCGCAGGCGCAATCTGTCGGCATTGGGGATATTATCGACTGCGGTTGCGAGCTGCCGCACCTGATGACCGCCGTCCAGATGGCCCTCGATCATCCAGGTAACGTGCACGCGGCGCTCGCAATACACCCCAATGAGTCCGTGCTCCACGGGCATCGCGGTGTGCCGGGGCCGGATGGTCTGCCTCTCAAATACAAGCCTTACCATGACACGTCTTTCGAGGACGCGCTCGCCGAAGTACATCGCCTCGCCACCACATACCCCGAGCAAGTGGTGGCTATCGGCGAGACCGGCATGGACCTCTTCCGCACCGGCGAAGGTGCCAAGGAACTGCAGCGCGAGGCTTTCCGCGCGCATATTGCCCTGGCCAAGGAACTGGGCCTGCCCATGCAGATTCACGACCGCGACTCCCATCGCGAGGTCATCGAAACCCTGCTGGTCGACGGCGCGCCCGAACGCACCGTATTCCACTCGTATTCCGGCGACCGTGAGATGGCCGAGATCGCGCGCGAACATGGCTGGTATCTGAGCTTCTCCGGCACCGTGAGCTACAAAGGCAATGACGGTATCCGCGAATCGCTACGGATTGTGGGTCTGGGCCATGCGATGGTCGAAACCGACGCGCCGTATCTGACGCCCATGCCGTACCGTGGCCGCACCAACGCGCCGTACATGATCCCCTACACCTTGCGGGCCATGGCCGATACGCTCGACCTGTCCATCGCGGATGTGGCGCGCGGCACCCGCGATACCGCCCGCGCGTATACGGACTGTGAGGCCGGGTGTGCGGCCGTCGCGGCGCGTGTAGAGACGATGTGTTGACTTGTAAAATTTGTCAGAATTGTGAACGAGGTCTATCATGATGTGTTTGACATAAGCGAGGGGATGATCTCCACCTCAATGGAGGACTGAACGTATGGCTGAGTCGAACCAAAGGACCGCACGCGCCCAAAAAGCCTCAAAGGCCCAGAAAGCCCAGTCTGGTGCCGCCAAAGCCAAGGCCCGACAGGAAGAAGAAGCACTGCTGAGGCCGACACCTTTACCAACGCTCCCAAGGTGTCCCGCCGCACTCTCACCAAGGAGGAGCGCGAGGCACTCGCCAAGCAGAGGGAAGCTGAAACCAAAGAAGCCGAGAAAATCGCCAGCGCATGGTCGAAAGGCGGCCTCGGTCGATGGTGGGCCCGCCTGCAATCCAGCCCAGACAAGGTCACCTGGGGCATGGCAATCGTGGCGCTCGGCGTGGTGTACGGCGACATCGGCACCTCGCCCTTGTACACCGCGCAGACCTTCCTTGCCGGTCAGGGAGGGCTTGGCAGCGTAGACCGAGAGGCCGTGCTCGGCATGCTGTCGCTGGTCTTCTGGTCGATTACGCTGATCACTACCGTCAAATATGTGCTCATCGCCATGCGCATCGACAACAATGGCGAAGGCGGCATCTTCGCACTGTACTCGTTGATTCGCAAGTACGGCGCATGGCTCGCGATTCCCGCCATGCTCGGCGGCGCGGCATTCCTCGCGGATTCGGTACTTACCCCGGCGGTTTCCATCAGTTCCGCAGTCGAAGGCTTGCAGACCCTGCCGCCATTGGAAGGGTTGTTCGACGAAAACCCAAGCCTGACCCTGATGATCACCGTCGTGATCATCGTGATTCTCTTCTCCGTGCAGTCGCGCGGCACCGAAAGCATCGGCAAAGTATTCGGCTCGATGGTGCTGGTCTGGTTCGGCTTCCTCGCCATCGTGGGCGTCACGAATCTCTCTAACGACTGGTCTGTGTTTGAGGCCCTGAACCGGTGTACGGCATCAAATTCCTGTTCAGCCGCACAATGCTGCCGGCATCGCCTTATGGGCACCGTGTTCCTCTCGACCACCGGTGCCGAGGCGCTGTACTCCGACATGGGCCACGTGGGGCGCGGCAACATCTACTTCACCTGGCCATTCATCAAGGTTGCGCTGGTGCTCAACTACTTCGGCCAAGGCGCGTGGATGCTGGCCAATAGCGATAACCCGCAATACACTGCGACGGAGTCACTCAACCCGTTCTTCCAGATGATGTCTCCGAACGTACGTTATCTGGCCGTGATTCTGTCTGTTTCGGCCGGCGTGATCGCTTCCCAGGCCCTGATTACCGGCGCGTTCACCATGGTCTCCGAAGCCACCCGCCTCAATTGGATGCCTCATCTGCAGGTGCGGTACCCGGCCCGCACGCGTGGCCAGCTGTACATTCCGGTGGTCAACGGCGTGCTGTGCGTCTCCACGCTGGCCGTACTCGCCATCTTCAAGGATTCGGAACACATCTCTGCCGCATATGGACTGGCGTTGACCATTACGATGATCACCACCACCGTGTTGCTCGGCGTCCACCTATGGCATTCCGGCAAGCGGGTCGGTGCCATCGTGTTCACCGTGCTGTTCTTGGCGATTCAGGCCATGTTCTTCATCGCGTCTATGGCCAAATTCCTGCATGGTGGTTGGTTCACCATGTTGCTGACCGCCGCGATTCTGTTCGTCATGTACACGTGGAATGAGGGCACCAAGCTCGAACGTGCGCAACGCCGTCACATGCGGCCCAACGACTTCCTACCCGCGCTCGACAAGCTGCACAGTGATTTCCGCATCCCGTATTTTGCGGACAACATCGTGTACCTGACCTCCGACTCGGAAACCAAGCGACTCGACACGGACATCTTCTTCTCCATCTTCGCCGACCACCCCAAGCGCGCCCGTGCTTGGTGGGCAGTCAGCGTGGAAACCACCGACGAGCCGTTCACCCGTGAATACTCGGTGGAGGACTTCGGCACGAACTACATCTACCGCGTGCGCTTCCGTCTGGGATTCAAGGTTTCGCAGTCCATCCCGGCGTACATCCACCAGATCATGCACGACCTGTCCAAAACCGGCGAACTGCCTAAGCAGAAGTCGATTTACCCCAAGGTCGACGCCGATCCGGACATCGGCACCATCCGTTACGTGCTGATTCACAAGGCCCTGATGCCGGAATCCAAGGTTTCTGCACGCGGTGCCCTGTCGTTGCAAGCCAAGTACGCAATCCGCCACATGGCCGGCTCGCCGGTTAAGTGGTTCGGTCTGGCACCTTACAACCCGTTGGTCGAGGTGCAGCCGCTGTTCGTCTCCACCCGCCGCCCACCGCGCTGAAGCGCACCGATACGGCCAAGACCATCCCGACGCCCACGCCGACTCGTGCAGTGGCCGTACCCGGCCGCCGTCCCCTGACCGATGGACACCACGTCCGGGCTTGGGCGATTGGTACAGGAGCTCGATGCCGCCGTATCGGCCGAGGCGCGGAAGACCGCTGAGGCCGCTGCCGCCGATGCGCCCGCTGAGCAGGGCGATAAGGCGATAAGGCAAGGCCGAGAACGGCAAACCCGCCGCCAAGCCTCAGCGCTCCGCCAAACAGAAGCGATAACATACCAGTTTGCAGCGGCGCTGATGCGCTCTATAAAGAATGCCTATAACGGTCGCCGCACGTCGCCACACGGTTTCGGTAAGTTGAAATACCATGTGCAGATTACTGGGATACGCGACGGCAGGCTTCAACCTGAGTCTCAACGCTGTGTTGGGGCAAGACAATGTCGAGGATTTCCGTGAACTGTCTGAAATCCACAATGATGGCTGGGGTGTAGCCCAGCTTTCCGATCCTGCCGAAGCACCGCACGTGCGCGACGGTGGCGCACCCACCCCGGAAACCGCACCCGAATCTACAAGTCGACCATCGCGGCCCGTCATGACAGCACGTTTGAGGCGCTGGCCGACGAACCGTCTCGCGGTGCCATCTGGCACCTGCGCTTGGCAAGTTCCAATCTGCCGCTCATCATGGAGAACCAGCACCCGTTCTATGCGAACGGCCTGAGCTTCATCCACAACGGCGATATCTCGGACGCCAATGGCCGCAACATCGTCACCAACCGCTCATACCCGGTGAACCACAGCGTGTTCCTCTCCACCGGCGGCCGTTCCGACTCCGCCATCTTCTTCGCGGTGATTCTGGAATACATCGGCTTCGGCTTCTCGCTCGACGAGGCCGTGGCCCAGGCCGTGCGCGAACTGCGCCAAGCCTACCCGAAGTCCAGCTACAACTGCATGATTCAGTCCGAGGACCAGCTCATCGCCCTGTGCGCCGCCGGTCGTGAGAAGACCAGCCCGCGCATCGTGGAAATCTACGATGAGTACGGCCGTGGCGAGCAGGCCGCCGACTACCGTGTGATGCGCTACCGTGAGCTGCGCGACGACAACGGCGACTCCGCCGGTGTGGTGGTCTCCTCTTCCGGCTACGAGCAGGAAGGCTGGAACGTGCTGGAGAACGACCAGATGATCATCGCCTCCAACCGCAACGGCACCTACCGTCTCCGTTCCATCTGAAATAGCTTCATAAGCCCCCTCTGACGAAGGGGCTGTCAGCCGACAGGCTGACTTGGGGGGAGACCCCTAGAGCCTCAAATCATCCGCATCCCATACTTCTCCGCCAACGCCGGAATATCCGGCACGCCATACTTGGCCACCAGATCCAGCCATCGCTGTTTGTTCTCTCCGCCAAATCGCTCGGCTCGGGCCGTATACGCCTCGACCTGCAGGAACTTCGGCGGCACTGACTTGCTATGGAACTTGTCGGCGTACATCACCACTTCCTGCTCGAGATTCATCGGCACATAGTCGGCTGGTGGCAACGGCAGCTCCTGGCGCACCACATCCTCGCGCGTAAGTCCCACGCCGGTATGGTTGCGGCAGAACTGGGCGATGGACTCGTCCACGCCCTCGTCGAGCAGATACTCGTAGCCCTTAAGACCGTGCAGAATGTAGCGTTTCTTGCTGAATTTGAGCGGTTCGCCGTCAGAGCCGTCATGCTTGAACACGCGGTAGGTGCCGATGTCATGCAGCAGTCCGCCGATGAGTACCAAATGCTCGTCGAGCAGACGCGGCGGCACATGGCCGCCGGTGACGCCTGCGGTGGGCGGTACCTCCGCGTCCTTCGGTAATGTGCAGCGGCGCGTGAACAGCGCGTTCTGCCGGCGCACGATCTGGCAGCCGATGGTCGCCACAATCACGCAATGCGTGTGCACCAGCTCGTACGCCGCCTTGGACGGCGCGATTTTGCGGTGCAACTCGTCGATCTGCTCCAGTGTGGGAATATATCCGGTCATGATTATCAGGTTTCGCCTCGTACGGTCAGATTTATCCTCAGATTAGCGCGGCAATGAGCCGCAGCATTGAAAAACCCCTGCGATTCGGCAATACGAATCACAGGGGGCTCTATGGTCTGAACATCAGATTTCGAAGAGTGTGTCGGCTGCTTCGGCGATTTCGCGCGACGCAGTGAGCACGATAACGCAGTGCTTCGGGTCACCGGTGTGCGCCAGCTTGGCCAGCGCGGCGAACACGGTCACCTCGTCATCCGCGTTCAGCCTCGTGTCGGCTCGTCGAGGATCAGCACTTCGGCTTCGGTGCTGATTGCACGGGCGATGGCCACCAAACGCTGCTGTACCAAAGGCAATGTGCCGACGGCCACGCCGCTGGTGGCCTCAGAGAAGCCGACCTTGGCCAGCAGTTCGCGGGCGATTACCGGCTTGGGCTTCAGGAAGTTGCGGTTGGACGCATTCATGGCGTACAGCACGTTTTGTTCGGCGTCGATCTTCGGCTGCACGGCGTGCAGCTGCGGTACGATGCCCAGACGGTGGCCGCGCAGTTCCACGGGCTCGAGCTCAACAATGTTGGCGCTCTTGTTCATCACCGTGCCAGACGCCGGCGTGGTCAAACCGCTCATCACGCCCATCAGCGCGCGACGCTTGGCGTCGGCGGTGATGCCCGAATCGGGGTCGTCGCTGATCAGCAGCGCGTATGCGTGTCCGGAATAGCAGAAGAAATTCGCGCCATCGAGGATGTTGACCTTGCCCTTGGGTCCGGCGACCGTCACCTTGTTCAGGGCGAAGGTCGGGTAGGTCTTGAGCAGAATGTCGTCGGAACCGCCGCCCACCAACACGCGATCGATACGTGAGGCCAGCGTCATGGTGGGTTCGGACGCTTTGCCCTGAGGCTCCGCATGCTCGGCCAATGCGTCTTTGTGATCGGTTTTGGCCAGTCGGAGTGTTTCGTTGACGCGGGCGGCATTGCGCTCGGTCACTTCGGCGGATGCGTTGGCCGAAGCGATGGCGTCTGCTTCGGCCTCGTTGGTCTCGTCGGTTTCTCCGGTTTCGGCAGATGCCAGTGCGCTGTAAATACCATCGTCAACAGTGCCTTCGTCATCAACGTCATCGAAGGTCACGCTGAACTGCATGGAGTCAGCTGGAACGGATTCAATGGCGTCGTTCGTCTCAGTCTCAGGAGTCGCTTCGTCAGCCGTTGCGTCAGTGGTCTTCTCGAGTTCCTGATCGTTGTTCCTGTCGCTCATGCCTGTGCCTCCGCATCGTCGGTTGTGGTGGTCGTCTTGTTGGTCTCGCTCACGGTGCCCCAGTCGCCATCGGCGGCAAACAGCTTGTTCGCGCTGAAGAACGCAAGGCGCAGGGCGGCAAGAATCGCCAGGATCAGGATTGAACCCAGTCCATACCAGACCATGGTCCAAATCAGGCCGATGTCACCGGGGTGGCATGGCCGGATGCCAGGGCAGATCCGATCGGATTGGCGGCGAACGCGCCTCCGACCAGACCAATCACGTAGAAGGCAGGGTGACGATGAACACTTCCAGCATGAACTGCCATCCCAAACGCCCGCGAGTGACGCCGGACACCAGTGCCATGCCGATCTCGTCGTCACGCTTGGGCGCCCACACGCCCGACAGCACGAGGATGAGCAACAGCACGCCGCCCACGGCAACCAACACAATGGTGCCGGTCTTCGCGCGCGAGGATAGCGTATCCAGCGGCTCCAGAGAAGCGTTGTAGGATTCCAGCGAGGGGGAAGAGAACTCGTAACCCTTGGCGGGCAGCTTGGACTTCTTGAGGGTGGATACCAAGGACTTGTATGTAGCGGAATCACCGGCGTCGAACACCACGTCCAGATCCGGGACTGCCCAGCCGGAGACGGTCTTGTCGGTGGACTGTGGGTCGAGTCCGGCCTTGGCGAAGGTCTGATAGTTGGTGAAGATCGCGTTCTCGCGGTTGCGGGCGGCCGTCACCGGATTGGCGACGGCGGATTCGGATGTGTACTTGTAGATGCCGCGCACCTTGAGTTTGGCCGTGGTCTTGGCGTCCGAGGCGGCCGCCACCTCGAGCGTATCGCCCACCTTCAGGTTGTTGGCGGAGGCAAACGCTTCAGAGACCAGTGCGCCGGTGGTGTTCGGGTTGGAGGACTGGTTGTTGTAGCTCAGGTCCTTGCCGTCCACGATTTCGAAGGTGCCGAGGTCGCTGGCCTTGGCGGAATCCTTGGTCCAGAAGGCTCGCCAAATGAGCTGGCCGCCGGTCTCGTCATCGGAGGCCGAGCCCAGCGATCCGCCGTCCAGGGCCTTCAAATCACCGCTCACGCGGGCCGGCACGGTTTCGGTAACCGTGAAGTTCAACGAGTTGGTGGCCGACTGGACGAGCGTGGCGTATTCGGTGTATGAGGTCCACGTCATGTAATGCTTGGTGGAAGCCGAGTCCGTAGCAGAGACCTTCTTCCACGTAGCCGCAGTCGGGCGAATGGCCAACGTGGCCTTCTGCTGATCGTACGCGGTGGTGTGTGCGTTGGTATCTTCTTGAATGATGCCAGTCCGGCGACTGTGCCGAAGGTGACCGCCAAGGTGATGAACGCGGTCAGGGCCGTACGTCCTTTAGAACGTGTCAGGGCCCGCCAGGCGTTGCTGAGGACGAACATGTAATTACCTCTCCCGTTCTCCTAAGCCGAACAAATCAATACGGCTCTAACTATTGTTGCGTTTAGTGACCGTTTTCTTGCGCAATACTGTTATACCCCTCAATGAAGTCTGAGAACATTCTGACAGCGATGTGGTGGTCATGCGGGGATTTGCACCCAGTATGGATAAATCCTCGGTCTATTTCGGTGGCATCGGTACACTGGCATGAGATATGCGTGGCGTCACGTGTGCTCCGGCATGTCTGCGATTCCGGATTTGCCCGGAGTCCGGCATCCGGAAGCGTGGCCTCGCGCCGCTGGATAAGAGTATGAGCTGAGCAGATTTTCGGGCAGGGTAAGTATGCGATTCACTTCAGGGCATTCGAGCCATAAGGCTGTGGGGCGTAGGAGAAGACGTCATGCCGGTAACGGAAAATTCAATCGCTCCGCATCTACGAATAGCGCTGTGGATCAGCAGACGGGTCCCGTAAACCTGAAGACTCCCCAGCACGTGGGTGGCAACGGCCGTTCGCTGATCAGCCGTACGCCGATATGGGCGCGAGTGGTGGTTGTACTGCTGCTGACGTTGCTGGCCAGCGTCACCTGTGTGGGCACGCTCTACGCGGCATCCGTCTCGAGAATGGCCACGGATGCGCAGCGCGTGCTGACATCCGCCGAAAGTCTGGCCAATTCGGCACTTGGCTGTGGCAGCGATAAGAGTCTGTCGGACATCTCCCAAGAGCTGGTCAATGCCACCAATGATCTCAATGCGGAGCTGAACGGCCCACAGTGGACTTCTTCCGCGACCATTCGCGATTCGGAAGCGACATCACCGCCGCCCGCGAAATGCTGGCTTCCGTGGATACGCTGGTCAACGGTCCGTTCACTGATCTGCTGAACCTGTCCAAACGATTGCAGGGCTTCTCCCTGAAGAATGGCTCGGTGGACGTCAGCGCCTGATGGATATGCCGGATATCGTCAAGCAGGCGCATAAGGATATCTCGCAGCAGCTCACCAAGCTCAACAAGGTGCCGACTCCGAGCGTCGCCAAGGTGGCCACCGTGCTCGAAACCGAAAAGGCTGCGCTCAAGACCGTGGATTCGATGCTCGGCGAATACGATGGCCTCATTAACTTGCTACCGCAACTGCTTGGCGAGGACGGCAAGCGCACGTATTTGGTGATGGTGCAGAACCCGGCCGAGCTACGTTCGGCGGGCGGCATGGTAGGCACCATCGCCGCAATCACGGCAGATAAGGGCACGATTACCATCGGTGATTTCGCCACCACTTCTGGTTGGGACATTCCTGAGGAGCCAATGGATGATACGGTGCTGAAGGAGCGCCAGGTATTTGGTGGCACTTTTGACCAGTACCCGGCCACCACGACCATCGACCCCGAATTCCAGCGTGTGGCACAGATGAACAAATACATGTGGCTGTATCAGAAAGGCAACGAAGACGAGAACGTAGCGGGTGTATTGTCACTCGATCCCGTATTTCTCCAAGCATTGCTGGGAGCCACAGGCGAGGTCAAGCTTTCGGACGGCCGAGTGCTGGATAGCACCACCACGGTGCCGTTCTTCGCTTCAGACCTGTACACGGATTACCCGGACTTCGAGCAGCAGAACAACTTCGTTTCCGAAGCGGCTCAAGCAATTATGAACCACGTGCTTGGTAACGCGAATGCTTCCACCGCATCCCCGCTGTTGAAGGCAATCAGAGATACCAGCGCTAGCGGTCATTTCAAGCTATGGATGGCTGATCCGGATGAGCAGGAGGCGCTGATTGCCACCGGACTTATCGACGATAAGGCCAGTGGTGAGCTGTCTGCTGACAGTCAGGTGCCTGAAACCGGCATCTATCTTTCGGAGCTGCAGCAAGGCAAGCAGGATTGGTATCTGAAGACCTCCACCACGGTCACAAAGACTTGCGGTGACGTCTCGGCCAGCCAGAACGCCCTGTATTCTGGCGTGCTGGATAAGCGCATCATGACAGCCGTGCGTAACACGCAGCTGGGTCAGTTTACGGAAGATCAGCTCGGTGACGAATACACGGTCACCTTCACCATGAAGAACACGCTGACTAAGGCTAAGGCCGAATCGTTGCCTGATTTCGTTAATGGCGGCTCGGAGAATCCAGTGCTCGGCGGCATGTTGTACCGCGTGGTGCTTACCGCTCCGTACGGTGGCGAGATCACCGCTGTGCAGGCTGATATAGATTCATGGGGTACCAACACCGCGAGCCTGTATGACCGTCAGTACATTATGTTCAACCAGCAGTGGATCGAGCCCGGAAAAGAATTGACGATTGCTTATACCGTTCGGGTCAGCAGCGATGCCACACATCCACTGAACGTGGTAACCACGCCGGTGGTGAATGCGGATGGCGTCGAGACGGGCTCCAACGGTAATGTGACCGATGAGTGCACGGCGGATACGAACGGCGCCGATGGTGCGAACGGTGCCGATGATGCGAACGGCGGCGCGGACGGCGGCAAGAACGACGCGCATAAGGACGCGTCCTCCGATCCCTCGGCCGGCCTGGACGCCTTGGACAAGTTGAAGAGCCAGATCAGCTGCCCGGTCGATCTGAAGTCCCTGGCGGGATCCATGTGATGACCATGCCCGATTCCGTTTCCGGCGTCGCCGGCAAGCCGCGCGACGTGAACTACGATCTGCTGCGCGTGGTGGCGATGTGTCTGGTCATCGGCGTCCACGTGATCAACAACTACATGCCCGTCAAGATGACCCTCGCCGGCAGCGCGGAAGTGACGCGATCCGTGCTGTTCGCGCTGTTCATGGTCTGCAATCCGCTGTTCATTATGGTATCGGGCCGGTTCAACCTGACATTCGATGCCGACCGGCCGGTGAGCACCCACTCAGCGGGCCGTCTGCCGGG
>ENA-OQIW01000199-OQIW01000199.1-human-gut-metagenome-genome-assembly--contig:-NODE-199-length-12286-cov-3.379801_pt1 | contig 12286 bp, 8 predicted proteins | sample MGYA00242586_ERZ504751 | MGnify/ENA primary metagenome ERZ504751 (study PRJEB26092, sample SAMD00036349) | human gut metagenome | host: Homo sapiens | study: EMG produced TPA metagenomics assembly of...
CGCAAGGAACCAGCCGTCGAAGGTGGGGGCGATGATTGGGGTGAAGTCGTAACAAGGTAGCCGTATCGGAAGGTGCGGCTGGATCACCTCCTTTCTAGGGAAAACCTAAGAAGTCGAGCACTTTGGCTATTTCATTCATTGTTTAGTTTTGAAAGGTTATCACCTTTCAATCGTACCTTGACAACTGCATAAAAAATGTTTAAAACCTCTTTTTAAAAAAGAGATCTTAACGAACCTTAAATTCTTGTTTATAAAATGTAAGTCAAGTAAGTAAGGGCGTACGGCGGATGCTTGGCCATATCAGCCGATGAAGGACGCGATAAGCTGCGATAAGCTGCGGTGAGGTGCAAGTAACCTTTGACCCGCAGATCTCCGAATGGGGAAACCCGGCGTGAGTAGTCACGTCATCCTCTATGAGGATGGGTACCCGGTGAACTGAAACATCTAAGTAGCCGGAGGAAAAGGAATCAACAGAGATACCCCTAGTAGCGGCGAGCGAACGGGGCAGAGCCCAAACCGGATTGGGAAACCAGTCCGGGGTTGCGGACTGCTAACAAGTGCAGGCGTGAAGCAGAACCGGTTGGGAAACCGGGCCAGAGAGAGTGAGAGCCTCGTAAGCGCAAGCAAATGCATGGAGCAGGATCCAGAGTACCACGAGACACGAGAAACCTTGTGGGAAGCAGGGGGGACCACCCTCCAAGGCGAAACACTGATATGGACCGATAGCGAATAGTACCGTGAGGGAACGGTGAAAAGAACCCCGGGAGGGGAATGAAAGAGAACCTGAAACCGTATGTCTACAAGCAGTCGAAGCACTTTATATGTGCGACGGCGTGCCTATTGAAGAATGAACCGGCGAGTTGCTGGTGCTAGCGAGGTTAAGCAGAAAATGCGGAGCCGCAGCGAAAGCGAGTCTGAACAGGGCGTATAGTTAGTAACAGCAGACCCGAAACCACAGTGATCTACCCATGTCCAGGTTGAAGCACAGGTAAAAATGTGTGGAGGACCGAACCAGTGAGCGTTGAAAAGCTTTTGGATGAGATGTGGGTAGGGGTGAAATGCCAATCGAACGTGGAGATAGCTGGTTCTCCCCGAAATAGCTTTAGGGCTAGCCTCATGGCGAGAGTACAGGCGGTAGAGCACTGAACAGGTAGGGGCCTATCCGGCTACTGAACCTAATCAAACTACGAATGGCTGTACTTATCCATGGGAGTCAGACTGTGAGTAATAAGGCCCATAGTCAAGAGGGAAACAGCCCAGACCAACAGCTAAGGTCCCCAATGCCGTACTAAGTGGCGAAGGATGTGGAATTTCAAAAACAACCAGGATGTTGGCTCAGAAGCAGCCACCATTAAAAGAGTGCGTAATAGCTCACTGGTCGAGAGACTCTGCGCCGAAGATGTCCGGGGCTAAAGTACGGAACCGAAGCTTTGGCAATTAACTTAAGTTAATTGGGTAGGGGAGCGTTCCTGCATGGGAGAAGCCTGACCGGAAGGACAGGTGGACAGGCAGGAAGAGAGAATGCCGGTATGAGTAGCGAAAAGAAGGGTGAGAATCCCTTCCACCGAAAGCCTAAGGGTTCCTGGGCAACGATCGTCGTCCCAGGGTAAGTCGGGACCTAATCCGAGGCGGAGACGCGCAGGAGATGGACAACAGGTTGAAATTCCTGTACTGGCTGATTCCGTTTGAGCAAGGGAGTGACACAGGAAGGAAGGCGCGCGTGCGATTGGAAGAGCACGTCCAAGCAGGTAGGTGGGAAGACAGGCAAATCCGTCTTTCCGAAAGCTGAGATGCGATGGGGAGCGTCTGGAAACAGACGCGAAGGGGCTGGCACTAAACTGTCGAGAAAAGCTTCTAGTGAGGAATCAGGCACCCGTACCGAAACCGACACAGGTAGGCAGGATGAGAATTCTAAGGTGCGCGGGAAAACCCTCGTTAAGGAACTCGGCAAAATGTATCCGTAACTTCGGGAAAAGGATAACCCGGCGTACGTGAAGTGCAGAAGCGCACGGAGCGGAACCGGGTGGCAGAAGAGAGGCCCAAGCGACTGTTTACCACAAACACAGGCGTCTGCTAAAGCGAAAGCTGATGTATAGATGCTGACACCTGCCCGGTGCTGGAAGGTTAAGAGGAAGTGTTAGCGCAAGCGAAGCAGTGAATTGAAGCCCCAGTAAACGGCGGCCGTAACTATAACGGTCCTAAGGTAGCGAAATTCCTTGTCGGGTAAGTTCCGACCCGCACGAAAGGTGTAACGATTTGGCACTGTCTCAACGAGGGACCCGGTGAAATTGAAGTACCTGTGAAGATGCAGGTTACCCGCGACTGGACAGAAAGACCCCATGGAGCTTTACTGTAACCTGAGATTGGATTCCGGTAAGAGATGTACAGGATAGTTGGGAGACGTAGAAGCAAGTACGCCAGTATTTGCAGAGTCAATGGTGGGATACCAACCTTGTTTTATTGGAATTCTAACGAGAAGTTTAACAGACTTGCGGACAGTCTCAGGCGGGCAGTTTGACTGGGGCGTCGCCTCCGAAAGAGTAACGGAGGCGCCCAAAGGTTCCCTCAGCGCGGACGGAAACCGCGCGAAGAGTGCAAAGGCAGAAGGGAGCTTGACTGCGAGACGGACAGGTCGAGCAGGGACGAAAGTCGGGCTTAGTGATCCGGTGGTAGAGAGTGGAATTGCCATCGCTCAACGGATAAAAGCTACCCTGGGGATAACAGGCTTATCTCTCCCAAGAGTCCATATCGACGGGAGGTTTGGCACCTCGATGTCGGCTCATCACATCCTGGGGCTGAAGTAGGTCCCAAGGGTTGGGCTGTTCGCCCATTAAAGTGGTACGCGAGCTGGGTTCAGAACGTCGTGAGACAGTTCGGTCCCTATCCATCGCGGGCGGAAGAAACTTGAAAGGGGCTGCTCCTAGTACGAGAGGACCGGAGTGGACCGACCAATGGTGTACCAGTCATGGCGCCAGCCGTGCAGCTGGGTAGCTACGTCGGGGACGGATAAACGCTGAAAGCATCTAAGCGTGAAACCAGCCTAAAGATGAGGTTTCTCATTGTGAAAACAAGTAAGGTCCCACAAAGACGATGTGGTTGATAGGCCGGGAGTGGAAGTACAGCGATGTATGGAGCGGACCGGTACTAATAGACCGAGGACTTGACTACAGAGTCGTTAAGACAAGAAACATTTTTATGCAGTTGTCAGGATACGAATCCTGAAACATAAATTCAGTGGCGATAGCTGCGGGGATCCACCTGTTCCCATGCCGAACACAGCAGTTAAGGCCGCAAACGCCGAAAGTACTTGGGGGGAGGCCCCTGGGAGGATAGGAAGTCGCTGATTAATAAAGAGAGAAGCACTTCGATAATGGAGTGCTTCTTTTTTCTATATAACATCTAAGCAAGAGGGTCCTTCTCTAGAGAGGGGCCCTTTTTCTGATTGGTAGGAACTAAATAAATATTTGAAATACATATAAAACACATGAATCGTTGACAAAAATAGTAATAATCTATAGAATGAAAATCGAACAGATGTATGATGCTGATAATTTATAAATTATCAGCATTACATCTAACAATTGGAAAAGTAAAGAAGGTGGTAATCAATAACGGCAGCTGGAGCTGTGGAAAAGATAACTTCTAAATTTTATCATACATTTTCTTTTTATATTTTTGGATTAAAGAATACAGGAGGAAAAGCATGAATCAGATTTATAAAGTTATTTGGAGCAAAGTGAAGCATTGCTGTATCGTCGTATCTGAATTGGCAAAAAGAGACGGAAAAGTTATATCGACGCGGTCACGGAGAGGGAAACAACTGGCGGCATCTCTTGCAGTAATGGCCCTTTGTGCCGGCATAGTGCCTGGTGTCATGGCAGCAGATGATGGCTCGGATACAGGCTGGAAGCTGGGCGTTGATAGAAGTGTATATTCAACAACTACTGAAAATGAAGCAACCGCGACAGGAAAGACGGCATTGATTACTGACGGTACGACCGTTAATTTATTGGCCGGTAGGGGCATTAAGTTGACCCAATACGGAACATCTATAGACATTGGCCTTAAGTTTATCGATATGAATCCGGGTGGCTTCCCGTATAATGATGCTAAGGCAACTGGGCAGCTTCTCTGGCCATCGGTCAGAATAGTGTGGCAGATAAACAACAGGGAACGGCTGTTGGTTGGAAATCCCATGGCTGGGGAGAATGCCTTTGCAGGCGGCAGCGAATCTGATGCCGGTTTCAGTTCTGTCGCCATTGGCTATAATGCTAAAGCTACTTTAGATGGCTCGGTTGCTATCGGTACCGGTGTGCGAATTGATCCAAATAAGCCGGCTGGTGGGTATAAAAAGGTTAGATAGTACTTTCTCCGTTGCCATTGGCGATAAAGCTTATGTAGGTGAGGACTCTACCGGTTCTAACGTTATTGGGCACTTAGCAGAAGTGGATACGTCGGAATATGCTGTGGTACTTGGGACTTCTGCAAAAGTAAACAAAATAGCAAATGGAATCGCTATTGGCTATAAAGCTAGTGTAACCACCGGCAGTACAGATGGTGGGGTCGCTATAGGCTCATATTCCGTAGCAAAAACAAGAGCTGGTCTTGCCGGCTATGATCCAGAGAAAAAGGATAGAAGCTCGGATAAATATGGTTTTTGGAAGTCCGGTCTTGGTGCCGTATCTGTTGGGGATCGTGGCAAGACTCGTCAGATTACACAAGTAGCAGCCGGGTCATATGATATGGACGCCGTTAACGTGGCACAGCTTAAATCATTAGGCAATAAGCTGACTGCTGATATACAGGCAGCAGCGTTGGCGGCCGGTGATAATATTGTTATAGATAAGGATACTACTACCGGTACGAATAAAGTACGTTTGGCAGATACGATTACATTAGGCAGTGATACAAATGCGGCTAATCAAGTAACCGTTGATGGCACAAAAGGCTTGGTAACTATTGGTGGTGCTGACGGCATCATAATGGGAAATCAGGAGGTTGCTCTCAAAAATGACGACGGTACCGATAAAGTTGATGCTGATGGCAATGTAGTTAAACAAAGCGGTAAATACATTACAGGTCTTAGTAATACGACTTGGGATGCCGACAATATCGTCGCAGATCGTGCCGCTACAGAAGGTCAGTTACAAGATATTATCGGTACTGAAATCGGTAAGATCAATGACAGTATAAAAAATACGAAACAGACCTTTGTCGGTGACAGTGGAACGAAGGTTGAAATCGGGACAACGGATACCTTAAGTCTTACCGGTGGTGCTGATACGGGCTCGTTGACGGACAAAAATATCGGCATTGTAAACAATGGTAAAGGCTTTAAAGTTCAATTATCGTCTAAACTTAACGGACTGGAAAGTGTCGACACGAAGACTTTAACGGCCAGCGACAGCATTACCGTTGGTTCCGGCGATACGACTACGGTCATTAGCGGCAATACGGTTGCGACCGGTTCTGTTACGACGGGCAATACGACGATCAGTAGCGACGGCCTGACGATTGCCGACGGTCCGTCTGTAACGAAAGATGGTATCGATGCTGGCGGTAAAGCTATTCACAACATCGGAGAAGCTACGGCAGCCACGGATGCTATCAATAAGGGAACCTTTGATACGGCGATTACCAATATCGGTTCCGGCATGAACCAACTCGGCAATCAGATCAACAAACTCGATAACCGCGTCGATCGCGTCGGTGCCGGTGCTGCAGCTTTGGCGGCTCTCCATCCGTTGGATTTTGATCCGACGTCTCGTTGGGAATTCTCGGCCGGTATCGGTAATTACCGCGGAGCTAATGCCGTTGCCGTCGGAGCTTTCTATCGCCCGAACTACAATACGATGGTCAGCATCGGCTCGTCCTACGGCGGTGGTGAAAACATGGTGAACGCCGGTGTAACCTTCCGGATTGGTGAAGGTGCAACTCAGACCTATACGTCGAAAGATGCCATGGCTCAGGAAATCACCAGCTTGAAATCCACCGTAGATCAGCAGAACAGCAAACTGTCTGAGCAGAACAATAAGATCGAAGCTCAGAACAGCAAGATTGAAGAACAGAGCCAGCAATTGGCTGAACAAAATAAGAAGATTGAACAACTGATGCAGGCTATTGCAGATTTGAAGAAATAAGCCTCTGATAGTTCTTACCATAAGATCGGGGTCCTCTCCTTGAGCAAGGTCCCTTGATTTTTATTTTACTTGAAACTTTATATACTTACCCGAAAACATAATTGAAATCGTAATAAAAGGTAAGATTCTTAATTAATATGGATATAATAAGTGAAATTTATTGACAACTATATAAATACTATATAGAATAAATAACAAATAATAACAATTTATTAAATTTTTATATTTTATTTCATTGTTCGTTTCTTTTTATTATTTTTTTTTCTAACTAAAGAATACAGGAGGAAAAGACATGAATAGAATTTATAAAGTTATTTGGAGCAAAGTGCGGCATTGTTATGTTGTCGTATCTGAATTAGTAGGAACAGATCGGAAATCAGTAACGACTCGGTCGCGGATAAGTAAAACGATGGTAGTGTCTCTTACCGTGATGGCCCTTTGTGCCGGAATGACGTCAGGCGTCATGGCTGCCGATACGGCTACCGGGACGGGATCCGGTGTGGCATATGGTAAGGGCTCAAAGGCGCCTAATGCTGCCAGTGTTGCCGTTGGGAATAGTGCTAATGCATCGGGTGACTTTAGTATAGCTCTTGGTTTGCAGGCAGAGTCATCAGGTTATTTATCAATAGCACAGGGTTATGCGGCTCAAGCTAGTGGTTTACAATCGGTGGCTATAGGGTTACAGAGTCAAGCTACTAACGAAGCATCTGTTGCTCTTGGGCGATCGGTACAGGCTACGGGGCTTGCGTCGATTGGGATTGGTTTAAGCGGTGTGGCAGCCGGGAATGACTCGATTGTTATGGGGCGTGAGGCAACGGCAACGACTACGGCCGTTAATGGTATTGCTCTTGGCATCGGTTCTTATATCGGGGCTGAAGTGACTCCCGGTGGTCAACCATCCGTAGGTGTTCCGGATAACTCCTTAGACGTTACTGATGATGATACGTCTTCCGGGAAACCAAATCAAGATCATATGAACTCTATAGCTCTTGGTAATACAGCAAAAGCTTATGGATATCAGAATACGAGTTTGGGTGCCGGCGCTGAAACATATGACACTAACTCTTTAGCTGTTGGTGTGGCAGCTCATGCCAGAGGAAATTATGCGAGTGCCATTGGTAAGCAAGCCAGTGCCTATGGTTTAGAGTCTACGGCACTCGGTCATTGGGCGCGTGCTTATGGCGATAATACGATTGCAATAGGTTCGTATTCGATAACGAATACTTTAGATGGCACCGATTCTGTAAATAATGCTATTGCTATCGGGCAAAAAGCCCGCGTTGCTTCGAATAATTCTATTGCCTTAGGTCAGAATTCTTTAGCATATATTCCAACCGGTGTAGCTACTAAGGCGTATTTAACTGATGAAGCTTTTTCGGCAGACAATGGCATCGTATCAGTGGGGAATACGGAATATAAAATTGGCGATGATGCAGTAGCTGAAAACCGTCGCCGCATTACGAATGTGGCCGGTGGTGCCGATTCTTATGATGCAGTAAACGTAGCGCAGTTAAAAGCTGTAAATGATAAGGTTGATGACAACAAGATTAGCTTCTTCAGCGTAAAACCGAGTGGTTCCTTAGTAACCAGCAACGCCGATAATGAGGGTGCTACCGGTATCCATGCCATGGCCATTGGTATAGATGCTTCGGCTAGTGGCACAGAAGGGATTGCTATCGGTAAAGCCGCTGTATCAACTGGGGCTACATCCATTGCTATTGGTAAAAAAAGTAGTGCAGTGGGATCTACGTCGATAGCGATGGGGCATAATGCTTCAACAGCAGGTGCGAATGCCATTTCTATCGGTAATTATACAGAAGGTGCTGGTACTGCTGTTGCCTTAGGGCATTATGCTAAGGCGACTGCATCGCAAGGTGTTGCACTTGGGGCCTCTGCTAAGGCAGAAAAAGACAGTAGTGTCGCTATTGGGTATTTTGCTAAGGCAACGGATGGGGCAACAAATGGCGTCAGCATTGGTAGATCGGCGAGCGTTACCAAGTCTAATGGAGTAGCTTTAGGTTATATCTCTGTGGCAGACAGGGGAGGCAGTATTACCGGCTATAATCCGATGACTCAAACTGCGCCGTCAACGAATAATGCAGCAATTGCTCAAGCATGGGGATTTGCGGATGAATATAATGCTTTGAATACGCAACTCTCCGATACATCTTTGACAACGGAACAGAAGAATGCAATACGTTCACAAATTAATAAACTGATAAGTCCATATAAATCAGGTTATGGTGCTGTATCTGTTGGTACAACAGAATCGACTCGTCAAATTATAAATGTGGCGGCAGGTACTGAAGATAGCGATGCAGTAAACGTTGCTCAATTAAAAGCGTTATCTACTAAAATGGATAATGATAAAATCCAATATTTCTCTGTTAAATCTACGATAACCGGGAACCAAGATAATTCCGGTGCAACGGGTACGGATACAATTGCTATTGGACCGAATGCCAAAGCTCGTTATACTGGTGGAATTGCTATTGGTAAAGATGCTTCAGCGGCGGCAGGATCTATGGCAGCGCTGGCTATTGGCTATGAAACGAGTGCAACCGGTGTAGCCTCTACTGCTTTAGGGGTACGTGCTAAAGCAACCGGCAGTTCTGTCACGGCAGTTGGCTTCGATTCTGTGATTAAAACGGCTTCAAGCGGCTCGGGGCGTACCGGCGATTACTCGGTAGCATTGGGGGTTAGCTCTCTTGTTGATGGTGGTAAGAGTGCTATTGCTATTGGTAACAATGCCTATGCGATTGATACGACACAAGCGACTGTAGTCGGTACGGGAGCTATGGTTTCGGCATTACCGCAAAACTCCGGTGATAAAATTGTCATTACTGACGGTTCCCAAGGAACTAAGACGATTACCAAGGATGATGATGGAGAATATGCCGTGGAATCTACGAAAGATACAGCAGACGCATTAAAATCAAGAAATGGTGAAGCTTACGGTGCAACCGCTCTTGGCAGTCGTGCAACGGCCCATAATCTTGGTGCAGTTGCTGTAGGTTTATATTCAACAGCAATTGGCGATACTTCGGTGGCTATCGGGAATAACTCGATGACACTTAAAGATAGTGCCGTTGCATTAGGCTCCGGAACGATTGCTTCCGCTGAAGATGCGCTTAGCTTAGGCAGCTATGCCAATGCCAGTAAAGATACGGCGGTTGCCTTAGGGGCCTATGCAAAAACTGACCGTGAAGCCGGTGAATTATTCGGTTATGTACCGGCGTACGTGATGCATTAACGCAGTTCCAGACGGATAATGCTGATTCTGTTACTTGGAATAGCAATCGCGGAGCTGTCAGTGTTGGTGTAAAAGGTAAAGAAACTCGACAGATTACCAACCTTGCTGCCGGTACCGAAGATACTGATGCGGTTAACGTGGCGCAGTTGAAGGCTGTAAATACTAAAGTTGACGCCAATAAGATTAGCTTCTTTAGTGTCAATCCTGAAGGTTTTGTCGTAAACAGCAATGAAGATAATAAAGGTGCAACAGGATCACATGCCATGGCGATTGGCATAGATGCGTCGGCTACCGGGCTTTTGATACGGCCATTGGTAAAGGTGCTTTAGCAGGTGCCGGCGATGCTATCGCTATCGGTAGTAATAGTAAATCGACGGGAAGTATGGCCACTGCTATAGGTGAACGTTCAGAGGCAACGGCTTCAAGTGCTGTGGCACTCGGTTCGGCGGCTAATGCCTCCCAGAATTATGCGATTGCTATCGGTGGAGCTGCAAAAGCAAAAGATTATCAAACTGTTGCAATTGGTGCTTATGCTAACGCCTTGCTGGAGAATAGTATCGCGCTTGGTTATTTGGCAACAGCAGCAGATAACGCTTACGAAGGTGTTGCTATTGGGCGAAGTGCCAATGTTACATTGGCAAACGGAGTCGCTTTAGGTTCATATTCCGTTACGGATCGAGATGGCAATTATCTTGGGTATGATCCGACTGTCGGTGGAGATTTTGTTTTTACATCCGAAATGCAAGCGGCACTAGACGCTGCAAATGCCGCGATTTATGAACGAAATCAAAATCCGACGCCGGAAAATGATCAAAAAGCTTTAGATGCTATGAAACAATATCGTGTGTTGGTGGCACCATGGATATCCGGTACGAGTGCGTTATCTATCGGTAATAATGAAGAAGTCTTACTCGCCAAATTACCAACGTGGCAGCCGGATCTACTGATACAGATGCGGTAAATGTCGCTCAGCTTAAAGCCGCCAAAGTAGAAGTCCTCGCCGGTAAAAATATTAGTAGCATAGATAAAGATACGAGTGAGGGATATACTCGATATACTGTTAATGCGAAGGATACGATAACTGATAGTGCTGCATTAAACGGCGATACAATTACGTTTACACGTAATGACGGTACGACCTATACGGTAAGTGGTATAGCTTCGACGAGTGCTTTGGATACTAATAAAACACGTTACTTCTCGGTAAATTCTACTGAAGCTGCAAACAGAAATAATGATGGGGCCACAGGGGCTGGTGCTTTAGCTGCCGGTGTTAATGCTAAAGCTACTAAGACAGCTGATACAGCTATTGGTAATGGAGCGAGTGCGTCAGGCGGCTGGAGTATTGCCGCTGGGCTGGAAGTAACGCTTCTGGTACAGTTGCTGTAGCTATGGGATATGGTGCTACAGCAGCTGCCAATCAAGCGGTGGCAATTGGTTATGCTGCAAAAGTAACTAGAAATGATTCTGTAGCTATTGGTCGTGAAACAGAAGCAAATGAAGCAAATACAGTAGCTATTGGTCTTCAAACAAAGGCGAACGGTAATCAGAGTATTGCCTTGGGGTATGGGGCACTTACAGAAAGCACGGCTAACAATGGGGTGGCCATGGGTGTAAATGCTTATATCGGGCCTAAACGGACAACTGATCCTGAACAAGGCGTACCAGGAAACAGCACCTCTATTGTAGATGATGATACGGTGATTGCTCCAGAAAAAGCACAAATGAACTCCGTTGCTATCGGTAATGCAGCTAAAGCCTTTGGTTATCAGAATACAGCTTTGGGTGCCGGTGCTGAAGCGCATGATACCAATAGCTTGGCCGTTGGTATTATGGCCATCGGTAAAGGCAACTATGCAACGGCCCTAGGAAAACAGGCTTATGCCAATGGCAAAGAAGCGACAGCGCTTGGTCACTGGGCTCGAGCATATGGCGATAATGCCATTGCTATTGGTTCCTACGCGATTACCAATACCTTAGATGGTACAGGTACTGTAAGTAACGGTGTTGCTATTGGTCAGAAGGCTCGTGCTGCATCGGATAACTCTGTCGCTTTGGGCCAAAATTCCTTGGCATATATTCCTGATAGCGTAAAAACGGAAGCTTACTTAACCAATGAAGCGTTTACAGCTGCAAATGGTGTTGTTTCCGTAGGGAATACCGAATATACCATTGGTGATGATACAGTAGCGGCTAATCGACGTCGTATTACGAACGTAGCTGGTGGCGCTGATGATTACGATGCCGTCAACGTGGCTCAGCTTAAGGCCTTGTCAACGAAGTTGACTCAAGACGCTACGGACAGTAAACTGTCTTCCGGTAAGAATATTACGATTAATACGACGACCGATGACAATGGTGTAAAGACCAATACCATCGATCTGAATGATACGATTACTTTGAATAGCACAGATGCTCCTGGTCAGCAGGTAACGGTTGACGGCAAAACCTCTTCGATTACGGCAGGAACCGGAGACAATCAGGTCATTGTCAACGGCGGCAACGCTACGATTACGGCTGGTACTGAGGAGAATCAAGTAACTGTTGATGCTCTAAAGGCCAGGTTGTCGTCGGTGGAAGCAATGGCATTGTCGTTGGTAAACAAGCTGATACAGCTACCGATAAAGACGGCAATGTAATTAATCCGGATAAGACTGGCAATTATATTACCGGTCTCGAAAATACGACATGGAATCCGGCAGAAAATGGTATCGTTGAAAACCGTGCTGCTACCGAAGGTCAACTGCGTGATGCGGTGAATAGTATCAGCACTGAAATCGGCGACATCAATACTGATATCGAAGCTATTCAAAATTGCTAAACGTGACTTTAATTAAGCGAACACCGGAAACTTAAAAATCGAAGTTGGCTAATAGCTGGAAACTTTTAAGCA
>ENA-OQIW01000200-OQIW01000200.1-human-gut-metagenome-genome-assembly--contig:-NODE-200-length-12250-cov-1.073332_pt1 | contig 12250 bp, 17 predicted proteins | sample MGYA00242586_ERZ504751 | MGnify/ENA primary metagenome ERZ504751 (study PRJEB26092, sample SAMD00036349) | human gut metagenome | host: Homo sapiens | study: EMG produced TPA metagenomics assembly of...
TGACGGCGGCGTTCTTCGACCGGATGCGAGGCGATAGCCAAAACCTCCGGCGAGACAGACCGATCGATGCGCCGGCGGTCCATGCCGCTCCCTTCGATGAGGGTTTCAATTCCCGGCCCGAATGGTACCGGCCTCTTGGCCATCTGGATTTCACGGATATCCTTCTGACTGAGGACGATCCGTTCATAATCGAGGGTCGACCCAGGGTAAAGCCCATGCTGAAGTACGGTTCCTCTAATTTTCCCGTCTCATCGACCAGTCCCGCTGAGACCAGGCCGGCCATGGCTTCGATGATGCCGGTCCCGCAGATGCCGACGGGAACGCGCCGTCAATAGTGCGGACAATGGCCTTGCTGCCTTCGATGCGGACGCCGCAGATGGCCCCGGAAATGCTGGCCGTCCCCCAGGTCAGCTTGCCCCCTTCGAGAGCCGGTCCGGCCGGCGCCGAGGCGATGAAGCGCTGATCCCGATTGCCGAGGACCAATTCCCCGTTGGTCCCTAAGTCGATGAACAAGGTAACCTCGTCGGAGTCCATGAGGCCCGAAGCGGCAATGCCGGCCGTAATGTCGCCGCCGACGTAGGTACTCATGCCGGGAATGAGGGTCACCGGGCAGTCCGACAGAAAGTCGCTCCCAAAGACGTCTTTAAAAGCGTAGGTCTCGCCGCCTAAGGATACCGGCGTAAAGGGCCAGTTGCCCAGTCCCTTACAAGACCAGCCCATGAGCAGGTGAAGCATGGTCGTATTGGCGGCAATGGCTACAGCCCGGCACGAGGTTCGTCCCTCGGGGTGATCGTCAAAGAGGGTTTCCATCAGTCCCAGGATGTCCTTGCGAACGGCCTTCTGCAAAGCCTTTCCCTTGCCCTTATTGGCGGCATCGATACGGCTGATGACGTCGGCACCAAAGGAGCGCTGCCGGCTTGCCGTCGTCGCCGTGGCCACGATACGGCCGTCGGTCCGGTCGACGAGGGCTGCGGCGATGGTCGTCGTTCCGATGTCGATGGCGATGCCGCAGCATGGTTGGCCAACAAAGCCGAATCTTGTTCCGCATCTTCTTGAAGGGCCAGGGCTGAAAAGCCCTGCTGTTCGCGAAGGGGCACGGCGATCTTCGTTTCTTCCGTCGTTTCAGCCTGACAGGCCAGTCGCCAGCCTTCGCGCAATTGACTGTCGGAAAAAACGTTTCGGTCGGCCGGTGTCACGGCAAGTTTTCCCGCCACGACGCGGACGCGGCACTTCCCGCAGCGTCCCTTGCCGCCGCAGGGCATGGAAAGATCCGTCCCCTGGGCCTGAATAGCCTCATCGACCTTAACCCCGGCCGGAACGGTCACGACGGCCTCGCCACTGTCCTTCCGGCGGTCGCAATCGGTCTTGGGGCAGGACGCACAGTCATGGGCGGCGTGAAAGACCTTGGGATCGGAGCCGATATCAAAGACCAGGGTCATCGATTTGGCCGGTGACAGGACCAAATCTTTATTGACGCTCACGCCCAGGGACTGACCGGCCTTCGTTTCCGCTACGGCATCGGCCTGGGATGACAAGGGGATGTCGCTGCCCGGTTCGTGACGGCCGGTAATGCCACAGCCTTTTTGCTTACAAATGAGCTGAAGCTGCTGCAGGACCTCTTCTTCAAGGGCCGATGAGGCAGGTATCGGCCAAGGCATTGAACAACAAGGATCCATGACGTCGCCGTCTTTTTCGTACTCATCGAGTTTACGGCTGACGGCAGCCCCTAAGGTCAGGACGGCATAGAGCGTATCGTCGGTAAAGGCCAGTGCGGCCTTGGCCTGCATCAGTGGGCGCAGAATCGTCACCAGTTCCTGACAGCGAATGAGGCTCTTGTCCCTTCCGAGACCGCCCTCTTTATAGCCGGCAAATTGCAATGCCTGATCTACGTCGGGGACGATCCTAGGTCCCCTTAAAATACGAATATCGGCCATGAGCCTCCCCCTTTACATAATTATTTATGCTCTATTATAACGAAAAAATAAGGATACTGCCACCGATAATGGCAAATTTATCGGATTTTACCGCTGACAGGCTAAAAATTGTCCCACTTCCACGGTTCCAGGCGATGATGTACCTCCTGCCGTAAGCCCAACGCCCGGGCCGATATACAGGCCGTCTCCTGGCTGACGACCATGCATATCCCTTCTTGACGGCCTTTCTGATTGGCGTATAATAACTTGGTAAGACTTTACGCGCTGATTACATGGGCCTATAGCTCAGCGGTAGAGCCACCGGCTCATAACCGGTTGGTCCTTGGTTCGATCCCAAGTGGCCCACCAGATCATATGAAAATACGACGACAGGTGTCTAAGCATACCTTGTCGTCGTATTTTTTTGTTTCTGTATCACCAAAGTCTAGTCCGTCACCGTCAAGTGATGATGCATCTCCCGTGCTTCATATAAATCAATAATATGCGCTGCCCGCTGGCGAACGAAGTTTGTCAGGCGTGCCAGGGTCACCTCCGGCAAGGGACAAGTGGGATGATTTTCAAAGGAAAAGGTCGTCAATTTTTGGAGGCCCTCTAAATGGCGCGGTTCCACAAAGAATTGAGCCAGGGCATCGAAGGGCATCGACGTCCCTCTCCCGCCGGGACCTGCCATATAGTCTTCGAGGTGGTCCAAATCATAGGTACTGGCATCATAAAGAAGAGAGCGTCCGTTGTCAAAAATCGGCGCCGGCCCGATCCATGCTCCCGTATCATTATCGATGAGATAGCCGTAATTCCCGTAGTGGCGGTCCTTGTTGCAGATAAGGCGTCAAAGACCATGAGATCGGCGTAAGCTTCTCTGCCATAGAGCTGGGCCATACGCTCATGAGCGGCTAAGGTTTCATCATCTAAGGAAGCCCAATCGAGGCCCTGTTGAGAAAAATACGTATGGGCATCGACATAGCCCACGTCGGCACAGGTAAAGAGCTCGCACAGGCACACCGTTTCCTTCGTCCCGTCGGCCTGGGTGTACCACTCCAGTTCATAGGAATGTGGGGTAGTTCCATGACCTCAGCCACCTGGGCGGCATACCATTCTAAGGTCGCCTGGGTCCGGCCGTCAGAGCGCGGCATAAAGCCGTCGCCTTTTTGTAAATAGAGGCGCCCATCCCGCCGAATCCAGCATTTTTCAAAGCCCCGCAGGTCGTAAGCTCCGGCGTCGCCAGAGGTCCCTGAAAGGCCCGCCCTCTCCGGTAAAGGCGACGGCTGCCATCCCTTCCTCAAAGGATGATCGTAGAGATTGCAGTCGGCCCAGGAAGGCGAAATATCCGTAGCCGTGATCCAATAAGCATCGTTCAGGGACAGGGCCTTCGTCACATCGACGTAGGTCATGAGCTGTCCGTCGTCGTGAATGGCTGCCTCCATGGCCTCAGCAAAATGGCGGTGCCGCGGAAGTTTTCGGCTCCGTATCCAATCGGCCAGCTTCTTTCCCGTAAGGGGGACTCCCGTTTTTAAGGCCGCCGGAAATAAGGCCTGCTGATCTACATGTACCTTGTCGATGACAAGTTCATCGGTACCGGGTAAACTCCCGTCGCCACCCCCTTGCCGCCGATAGAGGGAAAATTCGATCAGTGCCGTATCTTTCGCACGCAGTGTATAGGCCTTGACCGTCTCGTCTGTCATACTTCATCCTCCTTAACGCGTTCAACGGTAAAAAAACGTCTATCCCGATGTACCGTACATGGCAAAAAATAGCCTCTAACGCTAAGATTTTTTTACAACCTTCGTGTTCTCATAATCTATATCATTAATTATATCATAAAGAGGGCGCCCCTCCCCATCAGGCCCAAGACAAAAAAACTCCTCCGCCAGGCGACCGTCACGGCAGCCTCGTATCGGAGGAGTTCGTTTGTTAGGTTAAATTGTCTGTTTGCACGTTTCCGGCGTAAAGACCAGGACCCGGTTGGCAAAGGAGCATTTGCCTTCATGTCATCAAAGAGCTTTCCTTCTTTGAAGAATTCGGCTTTCCCGGTTAACAGGCAGCCCGTGCCCATGCCCATCTTGCCCTGTACTTCATGGCTTCCGATGACGACTTCGATATAGGGATTGTCATCGACGTTCTTTTCGGTCTTGATGAAGCCGAAGCAAGGGATGAGGATCTTTTCATCGTCGGTGACGATGAGGTACTTGTTCCACGTATTGGCGATGTGAGCTCGACCGTCTTTTCCGGCCGAGGCGACGGACACGATGCCGTCATGCTTGATGCAATCGAAGAAAATATCGGTTAACATGAGTAGCCTCCTTTACTGATTGACTTTTGCCAACATATCCTGAACGGCTGATATTCACTGTCAGCGGCAAAATCGTGTTGACTCTTGCCCTGTACGTCATAGCGCAGCCAGACCTTGCCGTCGGCCATGACCTTACAGTCTTTCACGGAAAAGACGATGGGCTGGTCGTCGGAAAAACCGGGACGGGCCATGAATAAGGTCTGCGTGTCGGCACTGCCGTCGGCTGCCGGGGCGATGACGACACTGACTTCGTCGCATAAGCCTTCCTGAAGGAAGCTCCAGTTGATCGCTCCCCCGCCGGCCAGCATGACCGAATCGAGGTGCAGGACCTCTTTCAGTTTACGGCACGTAAGAGAGAGATCAATCTGGTCCTTCCCGCAGATCAAGTAGCTGACGCCCTTGTCGCGCAGGTAGGCTTTGTAGGCATTGGACGCCTGTTCCGACAGGACTTCGACGACCTGAGCTTTTCATGACCGTAGAAATCAGTAAGCTGCCCCGTTTCCCAGGCCACGCGCCCTTTGGAATCGGTGACGACGAGGTAGAATCCCGTCTTGCCGTCGTCGGCTAAAAAGTCTCCACCCGGCACGGGAGCGGCGTTTTCATCGACAGCCGGCGTTTTATAAAAAGTAAAATTGTCTTCAATTGTCGTCCGGCCGTTTAAGAGAGCCTGAGGCTTAAAATACGCTTTAGGGCCGGCAAATAAGGTATAGAAGGAATCTTCTTCGGCGTTGGTTTCTTCAATCCAAAGGTACTTACCCATGATCTTGCCGTCGAGAGACGTCTCCATATGGCAGAAGATGTGGGGCCGATTGGCTTTATCCATAAAACTACCTCCTAAGAGAAACGACAACGTATATAAATCTATAATATAGAAATAAACGGCTTAGAGGAAATCCTTGATTTTTTCCCGCTTGCCCCAGTTGCGGAGCTTGCTTAAGGCCTTGCCTTCGATCTGGCGGATACGTTCACGAGTGACGTTAAAGTGCTGGCCTACTTCTTCCAAGGTCCGCGGCCGGCCGTCTTTCAGGCCAAAGCGCAGGTAGAGGACCTTTCGTTCGCGGTCCGTAAGGCACGAGAAGACGTCTTCGATCTGTTCTTTCAAGAGGATGAAGGACGCAGCGTCGTCAGGTGCAACGGCTTCCGAGTCTTCGATGAAATCGCCTAAGTGAGAATCTTCTTCTTCGCCAATCGGCGTTTCCAAGGACACCGGTTCCTGGGCGATCTTCATGATTTCCCGAACGCGTTCGACGGGGATATCCATCTTTTCGGCGATTTCTTCCGGAAGGGGTTCACGGCCCTTGTCCTGGAGGAGCTGACGGGAAATGCGGATCAGTTTATTGATCGTTTCGACCATGTGGACCGGGATTCGGATCGTCCGGGCCTGGTCGGCAATGGCGCGGGTAATGGCCTGGCGGATCCACCAGGTAGCATAGGTACTGAATTTATAGCCCTTGCTGTAGTCGAATTTATCGACGGCTTTCAAGAGGCCCAGATTGCCTTCTTGAATGAGGTCCAAGAAGAGCATGCCCCGGCCGACGTAGCGCTTGGCAATGCTGACGACGAGGCGCAGGTTGGCGTCGGTCAGTTTCTTCTTGGCGATCGTGCCGGCTTTGATGTCTTCTTCCGTCGCGTCGGGAGCGTTCCCCTGTTCAATGGCCTTGGCAGGGTGATTTCTTCCGTCGCCGACAAGAGGGGCACGCGGCCGATTTCTTTTAAGTACATACGGACCGGGTCGTCGATGTTGATGCCTTCGGGCACGCTGAGGTCGACATTGTGCATATCCGGTACTTTTTCCGTATCTTCGTCATCTATTTCATCACGATCGCGCATGGAATCTTCTTCACCGATGATGTCAATACCCTTATCGGCAAAGAGTTCATACATCTTGTCGATCTGGTCCGGCGTCAGGTCGTCTTCTTCCATGAGGTTCATGATTTCCGTATAAGTCAAGCTGCCTTTCTTCTGCCCCGTTTGCAGGAGTTGCTGTATGTGCTGCAGGGCCAGGGCCTGGCGTTCTTTTTCCGAGAGGGCCGGCTTTGCTGCCGCCTCTTTTTTCTTCGTCGTCTTGCGGCGTACGGTTTTCTTTGTCGTTTTATTCGTTTCGTTCATATCGTCTGTCTTTTTATTCACCATGGTGTACAGGCTCCTTTCTGCTCCTTAAGACCATTGCTTCATTTCATCGTTAATTTGTTTGCAGACGGCAAGCTCAGCTGCCAATCTGGCATCGCCCGTGCGGCTGTAGCCGGCAGCCAGGCGACTGTGTTCAAGGTACTGTTTTTGCAGGTCCGCCAGGCGAAACCGTTTGACGTAATCCATTCAACACGTTTCGTCCAACGGGACGTCTTGCAGAACCATAATTCTTGCAACTTCTTCGGCCTCCTCAGGAGTTAATTTTTGCTGGATGTCATGTAGTGTGTACATCCCTTGGTGTGCATATGTATCTAATATAATTTGATAAATACGGCGGCGCCGTTCATCGGCAAAGACCGAGGCATCTACCTTGGCGCTGATGCGCTCACAAGAAGCTGGCTTTTCCAGGAGAAAGCGCAGGATGTTTTCTTCGGCGACCGCCATGGTTCCCGTGCCGCGGGCGGCGGCATTGTGCTGCGATACGGACGGGGATATGACGACCTGCTGTTGTCCTGCCTCCGGATGGGCTGCGACGTATTTATTAAATTCACTGCGAACGGCGTCTTCCCCGATTTGCAGCTGGCCGGCCAGTTTTTTCAAAAAGGCCTCTAAGAGGACCCGGTTGTCGACGGCTGCGACGACGGGGAGAACCATGGCCGTAATGGACGATTTCCCTTCAAGGGTCGTGGCATCGTAGAGGGAAAGGGCCCGGTTTAGCATGTAGTCGAGGACGTTGGGCGCGTCGTTTACGGCGTCCCGGAATTTTTCCGGACCGGTCAGCATTGATGTATTCATCAGGGTCCTTGCCTTGCGGCAGGGACAGGATGCGGATGCGCATGCCAAGACCCCTTACGATGGTCATGGCCCGCTGGGTCGCCTGCCGGCCGGCGCCGTCCATATCGTAGGCTAGGACCAGTTCTTTGGCCTGACGCTGGAGGAGCCGCGCCTGTTCATCCGTAAAGGACGTCCCAAGAGACGCTACGACGTTGTGGATGCCCCGGTTATGGGCCGAGACGACATCCATATAGCCTTCGACCAATACGGCCTTGCCTCGTCGAAGATGGCTTTATGGGCCATATCCATGGCAAACAAGAGGCGCCGTTTATTGAAGATCGGCGTTTCCGGGGAGTTTAAGTATTTCGGCTTGCTGTCGTCGAGGACGCGGCCACCGAACCCGACGATGCGGCTGCGGCCATCTCTGATGGGAAACATGACCCGGCCGCGGAAGGCGTCGTAAAAGTGGCCGTTTTTTTCTTTTGCCAGGCCCAGTGCAACCAGTTCTTTGCCGGTGACGCCTTTTTTCATAAAGGCGCCGGTCAGCTTATCCCAGCTGTCCGGTGCAAAGCCCAGCTTAAAGGCGTCAATCGTATCGTCAGACACGTGACGCTTGTGGAAATAGGCCAGCCCCGGTTCACCATAATGGGTCTGTACCAGGCAGTTATGGAAAAAATTCCCTGCCATTTCATTGATTTCATAGAGTCGGTCCCGCAGTTTATCGCGGGCCATTTCTTCAGCCGACCGTTCGACGACGGGCAGGGCAATATGAGCCCGTTCGGCCAATCGCTCGACGGCGTCTGAAAAGGAAAGGTTTTCTTTTTTCATGATAAACTGAAAGACATCGCCGTGGGCATGACAGCCGAAGCAGTAGAAAAATCCCTTGTCGGCCGTGACGCTGAAGGACGCCGTCTTTTCATTATGGAAAGGACAGCAGGCCCAAAAATTGCGGCCCCTCCGATTCAGCGCGACGTAGTCCGAAATGACGCTGACGATGTCATTCGCCTGGCGAACCTGTTCAATAAATTCGCTGGAAAACCGTTTCACTCACTATCACCTGCTTTGTTTCAATTAAGCTGATGTATTTATATATTCTCTATGGACCTGTCCAATTCCTTCTTTTTGAAAGGCCCTTTTCTACAAGCTTAAATGCCAAAAACGGATACATAGCCCTTTCTATGTTATACTATTTCGATCACATAGCGTCAAGTTTCCTGTTTATAAAGGTAACTTTTTTCTTCATTTTCTCAGAATCAGCGTATTTCCTTGGCTGCGGGCTAAAATATAGCCCACCTCTTTTCCTGAAATGTGTGGATTTATTTATTTCTATTGGGTATAATAAGGATAGACAACGCCAAGATAGAGGAATATGCCAATGATTCATTTTACAGTCGGTCCGCTCCACCGGCCTACGACCGTAGCCGGCGCGATGAAACACTTCGGCGTCTCATCGACACTGCGGCGCCGCATCAAGCACAGCGGCAGCTGTACCATCAACGGCCAGCCTGCCTCGACACGCGATTTCGTCCGCGAAGGAGATGTCGTTTCCATCGTCATTCCCGTCAAAAACGAATTTGCGCCCGAGGATATCCCCATCGGCATCGTCTACGAAGACGACTACCTCATGGTCATCGATAAACCGGCAGGCATCTTAATGCATCCGACGTCGGCCGTCCGAGACGGAACGCTGGCTACGCCGTAGCTTACCACTACGAAAAGACCGGTCAGCACTGCTCACTACCACCCATGCCATCGCCTCGAATAAAACACGTCGGGCCTGTGCCATGGTCAGCCAAAGGAACCGCAGATTCAGTATGCTTTCGACAAGAAAGATCTCAGCTATAAACGGCTGTATCTCGCGATTTGTCAGGGACGATACCCTGCGCGGGTCACAACTGTACACGCCCCCATCGGAAGATGTCCCGACAGCATCATTACCGCTGCGTCCGGCCCATGGAAAGCAGGCTCATTCCGATTTTACCTGCCTGGCCAGGAATGACGAATACAGTCTGCTCCAAGTCGTACTGCATACCGGACGGACTCATCAGATCCGGGTCCACAGCAGTTATCTCGGCTATCCCCTCGTCGGGATGATCTATACGGCGGTTCGCGCCGCCTCATGCAGCGCCAGGCGCTTCACGCCTACTGCCTGCAGTTTACCCACCCCATGACGCATCGCTTCATTACCGTTAATTCCCAGCTGCCTGAAGATATGGACGCCCTCGTCCGTCAGGCCGGCTGGAATTATATACATTAACACTATTCTATACGTAACTTGTAGGAGGAATGTAAACATGCCATTAATTGGAACTACAGAAATGTTTAAAAAAGCCTATGAAGGCCACTATGCTATCGGTGCATTCAACATCAACAACATGGAAATCGTCCAGGCTGTCACAGAAGCCGCTGCTGAATTGAAATCCCCGATCATCCTTCAGGCTTCGGCCGGTGCCCGCAAATATGCGAAACCGTCGTACTTGAAACATCTCGTAGCCGCAGCCCTGGAAGATTACGATCTCCCCATCGCCCTTCACCTCGACCACGGTGCTGACTTTGAAACCTGCAAAGACTGCATCGACAGCGGTTTCACGTCTGTCATGATCGACGGCTCCAAACATTCTTTCGAAGACAATATCGCTTTGACGAAAAAAGTCGTTGAATACGCTCATTCCAAGGGCGTCGTCGTCGAAGGCGAACTCGGCCAGCTGGCTGGCATCGAAGACGATGTCAACGTCTCGGCTGAAGAAGCTCACTACACCCGTCCGGAAGAAGTCGAAGAATTCGTATCCCGCACGGGCGTCGATTCCCTGGCTATCGCTATCGGCACCAGCCACGGCGCTTTCAAATTCACTCCGGAACAGTGCACCCGCAACGCTGACGGCGTTCTCGTACCGCCGACGCTCCGCTTCGACATCCTCGAAGACGTTTCCAAACGCCTGCCGGGCTTCCCGATCGTACTCCACGGCGCATCTTCCGTCGTACCGGAATACGTTAAGATCATCAACGCCAACGGCGGCGACCTGGCTGATGCTGTCGGTATCCCCGAAGATCAGCTCCGTAAAGCAGCTTCCCTGTCGGTCTGCAAGATCAACATCGACTCCGACCTCCGTCTCGGCCTGACTGCCGGCATCCGTCAGCACATGCTCAGCATCCGGATCACTTCGACCCGCGTCAGTACCTGACCGACGGCCGTCAGTTCGTCCATGACATCGTAGCTCACAAGATCAAAGCCGTTCTCGGTTCGGAAGGTAAAGCCTAATCGCATGTCCTGCAAAAAAAGTATTGATTTTTTCTGTGGCATATGGTAAAATTTCTTCTAGTGTTCTTGTAAATTAGGGAGGTGAATCCATTGCCGCAGATTAAATCCAACATGAAAACGATGGAAAAAGACGCAGCTCGTCATGCAGCTAACTCTCGAGTAAAATCTTCGGTTCATACCGCTATCCGCCGTACGAACGAAGCTATCCTCGGCGGTGACGCTGATGCCGTTAAACAGGCATTTGATAAAGCTAGCAGCGTAATCGACAGCGCCGCACGTAAAGGCGTTCTCCATAAAAATACGGCAGCTCGTAAAAAATCCCGTTTGGCTTCCAAAGTCAATGCGATGGGCAAATAAGTTGAACTGTAGAAAAAGCGTTGTCCTCTGAGACAACGCTTTTTTCGTATAAGGAGGTTTCTATGTTCCCCCACCGCAGCCAGTGGCGTTCATTTTCTGACCCTGTTTTTTCCCCTGCTCCTGACCCAGATCGGCCAAGTCGCACGTCGGTCTTCAGCTCGATTTTCAGCGGCCGCGCCGGTACCGTCGATCTGGCCGGTGTCGCCGTCGCCGTCAACATTTGGATTCCCGTCTTTGCCGGCCTGTGCGGCCTCTTCTTCGGCATCTCGCCGATCATCGCCCAGCTCCGCGGCGCCCAAAAGACGGACGAAATCCCCGTCTACATCATGCAGGGCCTCTATCTAAGCCTGGCCTTTACGGTCGTTATCTTCCTAGCCGGCTATGTGCTGCTGCCGCCTTTTCTCGACTTCATGGGCCTTGAACCGAGGGTCCATTATATCGCCTGGGGATATCTCAAAGCCTGTCCTTAGGCCTGGTCCCGATCTGCCTGCAGGCGACGATGCGCTACGTCGTCGACGCCCACGGCAAGACCCAGGTTTCGATGGCCATCCTCATGACCAACCTGGTCCTGACCATCATCCTCTTTCGCCTGCTCATCTTCGGCGCCGGCCCCATTCCGGCCATGGGCGGCATCGGCACGGGCTATGCCATTACCATTGCCGGCTGGGTTTCCTTCTTGCTCTTCGTCGCCGTCCTGACCTTTATGGAGCCCTTTCGCTCGTACGGCCTGTGGCGCCGTCTGCGCCTTTCAGCTGGTATCACGCCTACCATCAGTTAGAGCTTGGCATTCCCATCTTCATCGCCGTCTTCTGTGAAACCAGCCTCTTTTCCATCGTCAGCCTCTTGATGGCTGAATTTGGTACCCTCTATCTGGCCGCCAACCAGGCCGCCATCAGCTTCACGACCCTGACCTATACCATTCCCTGGAGCATCAGCCTGGCGGCGACCATCGTCATCGGCTACGAAGTGGGTGCCAAAAACTACCATGGCGCCCGGCAATACGCCGTCCTCTGTCAAATCACGGCCCTCATCATCGCCGTCGGCGTGACCCTCTTTACCTACGTCTTCGTCGATGACATTTCCGCCATTTTCACGACCGACGCCGAAACCTTCCGGGTTCTTCGTACCTTCCTGTTATGCGCCGTGGCCTTTGCCTTCTGCGACGCCATGGGAACGCCCGTCCAGGGTATCCTTCGCGGCTACAAAGACGTCCGCATCATTACCTACATCGCCTTCATCACCTACTGGTTCATCAGTATCCCCATGGGCTATGCCATGCTCATCTCACGCCCTATGGCCCCTTCGGCTACTGGCTCAGCCTGATCATCAGCCTGGCCATCAACGCCGCGGCCTTAAACTGGCGCCTGTGGAAACAGACCGCTTGGCGATTTTCATAACCCTATAAAGGAGTTGATTCTTATGCCTACTACCGCACAATTAACGGCCTATGCTAAGGTTTTACTGCAAAAGGGCCTCAATCTTCAAAAAGAACAGACTTAAGTCCATCAA
>ENA-OQIW01000201-OQIW01000201.1-human-gut-metagenome-genome-assembly--contig:-NODE-201-length-12173-cov-2.186286_pt1 | contig 12173 bp, 19 predicted proteins | sample MGYA00242586_ERZ504751 | MGnify/ENA primary metagenome ERZ504751 (study PRJEB26092, sample SAMD00036349) | human gut metagenome | host: Homo sapiens | study: EMG produced TPA metagenomics assembly of...
CGACGAGGTCGCTCCCGATGCTCTGCTGCGCGCCCGCGCCGCCGGCATTGCCGAGCTCGCAAGGCTCGCGAAGAGGCTGCTGCCGCTAAGGCCGCCGAAGAGAAGGATGGTGAGTGATACTCATGGCTAAGAACCTGAAGATTACCCTGCACCACGGCATCGTGAACCGTACCCCGGCTCAGCGCGCCACCGTCAAGACCCTCGGCCTCAACAAGATCGGTAAGACCGTTGTCCGCGAGGACACCCCGGCCAACCGTGGTCTGGTGAACGCCGTGCGTCACCTGGTCACCGTTGAGGAGGTTGACTGATTATGGCAGATAACGAAATCCTGCAGATGCACGACCTGAAGCCCGCCCCGGGTGCCAAGAAGGACCGCACCCGTGTGGGCCGCGGTGAAGGCTCCAAGGGTAAGACCGCCGGTCGTGGCGCCAAGGGCCAGACGAAGCGCAACCACGTGCGTCCGGGCTTTGAAGGCGGCCAGCTGCCGCTGTACATGCGCCTGCCGAAGCTTCGTGGCTTCAAGAACCCGTTCAAGGTCGAGTTCCAGGTCATCAACATCGCTCGTCTCGTGGAGCTCTTCCCCGAGGGCGGCGAGGTTGCTGTGGCCGACCTGATCGCCAAGGGCGCTGTTCGTGACAACGCTCCGGTGAAGGTTCTGGGCGACGGCGAGACCACCGTGGCTTTCACCCTCAAGGGTGTTAAGGTTTCGGCTTCCGCCAAGTCCAAGATCGAGGCCGCCGGCGGTTCCGTTTCCGAGGACTGATTAGTCCTACGGGGAGCGCAATAGGCTGTACAACCCCCGCCCGCCAATAGGTGGACGGGGGTTCCCTTTTCTAAAAAATTGTTGTTCTGAGTGCAGAGAAGCAGTCTCAACACAATGATCGTTTTGAGTATGCTTCCCCCCGTTCAGTACGACGGAGCATAATTCAGGTAACATTCGCGAGACATGAAGTGGCCGAAGTAGGCACTTTAGACTATGCTCGTTCGTTAGTTTGTGTATTTCGCGCGATTGGCGCGCTATTGGGAGGAAATCCAGGTGAGGACACTAATCCAGGCCCTGAAGACCAAAGAGTTGAGGAAGAAGATTCTCTTCGTCCTGTTCATCATCATCGTCTACCGCATCGGTTCGTTCATTCCGACCCCTGGCGTGGACTACAACGTGGTGAACAAGTGCATGGCCACCATCGGCAGCGCTCCCAGGAGAACTTCATCGGACTGGTGAACCTCTTCTCGGGTGGCGCCATGCTCCAGCTGTCTATCTTCGCGCTGGGCGTCATGCCGTACATCACCGCGTCCATCGTGGTGCAGCTGCTGCGCGTGGTCATCCCCCGCTTCGAGGCCCTGCATAAGGAGGGCCAGTCCGGCGAGGCGAAGCTCACCCAGTACACCCGTTACCTGACCATCGGCCTGGCCGTGCTCCAGTCCACCACCATCCTGGTCACCGCCCGCTCCGGCGCCTGTTCAACTACCAGTGCGACCAGGTCATCCCGGACGGCTCCGTGTTCAACCTCGTGGTCATGGTCCTCATCATGACCGGCGGCACCGGCCTGATCATGTGGATGGCCGAGCTCGTGACCGACAAGGGCATCGGCCAGGGCATGTCCATCTTGATCTTCATGTCCATCTGCTCCGGCTTCCTGCCGCAGCTGTGGGAGATCGGCTACGGCACCAACGGCACCGACGGCGACTGGCTCAAGTTCGGCATCGTCGTGGGCGTGCTCGTGGTCATCCTCATCTTCGTCGACTTCGTCGAACTGTGCCAGCGCCGCGTCCCGGTGCAGTACACGCGCCGCATGATCGGCCGTAAGATGTACGGCGGCTCCTCCACCTACCTGCCGCTGAAGATCAACATGTCCGGCGTCATCCCGCCGATCTTCGCCTCCTCGATCCTCGCCATCCCGACCCTGATCGCCCAGTTCGGCAAGTCCGACCAGTCCTGGGTCAAGTGGATCAACGCCAACCTGGCGAACACCACATCCGTGTGGTACATCGCCCTGTACGCGCTGATGATCGTGTTCTTCTGCTTCTTCTACACCTCGATCACGTTCAACCCGGACGAGACCGCGGACAACATGAAGCAGTACGGCGGCTTCATCCCCGGCATCCCGCGCCGGCAACGCCACCAGCCGCTACCTGACCTACGTGATGAACCGACTCAACACCGTCGGCGCCGTCTACCTGCTGTTCGTGGCCCTGATCCCGACCGTGCTGATCATGGCCCTCGGCCTCAACGCCAAGCTGCCGTTCGGTGGCACCACGATCCTGATTATCGCGGGCGTGGGCCTCGACACCCTGCGCCAGGCCAAGGCCCAGACCGAACAGTTCCAGTACACCGGCTTCCTGTTCGAAAACGTGGACCACAAAGAGGGCTGACGCCCGCTTGACAGCGGCCGCCCGCAATGGGCAGGCGGCCGCGCGAGGAGTGAAACAGTCCAGTGGACTGTTCCACGACGGAGCAATCTTTCTTCCGCATATAACTCAATGGCTCCCTTAACCAAGGGAGCCAAAACCGTATTAATAACCGACATAAAAGGAGACCACCATGCGTCTGCTCATCATGGGCCCCCAGGGCGTGGGCAAGGGCACCCAGCTGCTCTGCTCGCCGAACACTTCAACATCCCCACCATCTCCACCGGCGACATCTTCCGCTACAACATCAAGAACAAGACCGAACTCGGCCTTGAGGCGATGAGCTACACCGACAAGGGCGAGCTGGTTCCGGACTCCCTGACCAACAAGATCGTCAAGGATCGTCTGGCCAAGGAAGACTGCAAGAACGGCTGGATCCTCGACGGCTACCCGCGTAACGCCGCCCAGGTCACCGCTCTCGACGAGATGCTCGCCGACCTCGACACTCCGCTCGACCACGTGGTGGCCCTCGAAGCCGCCCGCGACGTGCTGCTGGAGCGTATGAAGAAGCGCGCCGCCGAGCAGGCCGCGCTGACGACACTCCGGAGGCCATCGCCAAGCGCCTGGAGACCTACGAGAAGGAAACCGCTCCGCTGCTTGACATCTACGAGGCCCGTGGCCTGCTCGTCGTGGTCAACGGCGTCGGCGACATCGACGAGATCAGCGGCCGTATCATCAGCCACCTCGAGTAGTAGGTTCGGCAGCCCGGGCAACAAGCCGGAGTGATGCCGAAATACCACATCAACGTTTCCATACCCCTGTGCGACACGCCGAGTGTTCGTACAGGGGTATGTGCGTATATAGTTGACAGTTGGTGTGTCTTCGGATATGCCATAGTAATCATCCAACGGAATAGGACTAGAGGCACATGGCAAAAGACGGTGTGATTGAAGTCGAAGGACAGGTCGTGGAAGCACTGCCTAACGCGATGTTCCGCGTTGAACTCGAAAACAAGCACATCGTGCTCGCCACGATTTCCGGCAAAATGCGTAAGAACTACATTCGTATTCTGCCGCAGGATCGTGTCGTGCTCGAAATGAGCCCTTACGACCTGAACCGCGGACGCATTACGTACCGTTACAAGTAAAGGTACACAAGAAAAGGATAACCATGAAGGTCAGCCCTAGCGTGAAGAGGATCTGCGAAAACTGCCGCGTGATCCGCCGTCACGGCCGCGTCATGGTGATCTGCGTCAACCCGCGCCACAAGCAGCGTCAGGCTGAGAGCAGATTCTCCAGCGGCACTAAGTAAATAAGGCACTCTCTCACAGTGCTTCCCGCAAGAACGACACTGAACCACGGTACGTAGGCCCGTGCCGGGTAACCGGGCGAGCGGGTGCAAGACCTACGGCAACAAGAAGGAATCGCAATGGCACGTCTTGCCGGAGTCGACATCCCCAATGAGAAGCGCATCGAGATCGCCCTCACCTACATTTTCGGTGTGGGTCGCACTCGTGCCAAGGAAACGCTTGCCGCGACCGGTATTAGCCCGGACATCCGCGTCAAGGATCTCACCGACGAGCAGCTGATTACGCTGCGTGACTACCTCGAAGCCAACTACAAGATCGAGGGTGACCTGCGTCGTGAAGTCGATGCAGATATTCGTCGCAAGATTCAGATCAACTGCTACCAAGCCAGCGTCACCGTAAGGGACTTCCTGTGCGCGGCCAGCGCACCAAGACCAATGCTCGTACCCGCAAGGGCCCGAAGCGCACGGTCGCCGGAAAGAAGAAGGCCACCAAGTAGTCGGTGGCATGATTCGGGCCACGGGATGATTTTCATCCCATCGCCCGAACGTCAACAACAAAGTTCGTTACTAGGAAACGAGGGTCAATGGCAGCGCCTAAGCAAGCCGCTCGTAAGCCCCGTCGTCGCGACCGCAAGTCGGTCCCGGTCGGCCAGGCTCACATCAAGTCCACTTTCAACAACACGATCATTTCGATCACCGATCCGTCCGGCGCCGTGGTGTCCTGGGCGTCCGGTGGCGATGTCGGCTTCAAGGGCTCCCGTAAGTCCACGCCGTACGCCGCTGGTATGGCTGCCGAGTCCGCCGCCCGCAAGGCGATGGAACACGGCGTCAAGAAGGTCGACGTGTTCGTCAAGGGCCCGGGTTCCGGTCGTGAAACCGCCATCCGTTCCCTGCAGTCTGCGGGCCTCGAGGTTGGTTCCATCACCGACGTCACCCCGCAAGCCCACAACGGCGTTCGTCCTCCGAAGCGTCGTCGCGTCTGAGCACTCAGCAATACCAAATCCATCCAAAACCGCCTGACCGGTGAGTGCACCACCGAGTTCAAGCTGAAAGGATAACCACAGTGCTTATTGCACAGCGTCCGACTCTTACCGAGGAATCTCTGAATCCGCAGCGCTCCCGCTTCACCATCGAGCCGCTCGAGCCTGGCTTCGGCTACACGCTCGGCAACTCGCTGCGTCGCACGCTGCTGAGCTCCATCCCGGGTGCTGCCGTGACCTCCGTGCGTATTTCCGGTGCCCTGCATGAGTTCACCACTCTGCCAGGTGTCCAGGAAGACGTCACCGAGATCCTGCTGAACATCAAGGGCATCGTGCTCACCAGCGAATACGACGAGCCTGTGGTCATGTATCTGCGCAAGAGCGGCAAGGGCGAAGCGTGGCTGGGGACATCACCCCGCCGGCCGGCGTCACCATTGCCAACCCGGAGCAGCACATCGCTACCCTCGCCGACGATGGCGAACTCGAGATCGAGTTCACTGTCGAGCGTGGCCGTGGCTATGTTCCTGCCCAGATGAACAAGCAGGACAACGATGAGATCGGCCGTATTCCGGTTGATTCCATCTACTCCCCGGTACTCAAGGTGAGCTACAAGGTCGAGGCCACCCGTGTGGAACAGCGCACGGACTTCGACAAGCTCATCCTGGACGTGGAGACCAAGCCCGCCATCTCCCCGCGTGACGCGGTGGCTTCCGCCGGTTCCACCTTGGTGGAGCTCTTCGGCCTGTGCCGTGAGCTCAACGCCCAGGCTGAAGGCGTCGAGGTCGGTCCGGCCCCGGTGGCCGAGGAGACCAACCCCGAGATGGCCGTTCCGATTGAGGACCTCAACCTGACGCAGCGTTCTTACAACTGCCTCAAGCGCGAGGCATCCACACCATCGGTGAGCTTGTCTCCCACACCGAGCAGGACCTGCTCGACATCCGCAATTTCGGTATGAAGTCAATCGATGAGGTCAAGGAGAAGCTGCAGACCTTGGGCCTGAGCCTCAAGTCCTCGCCGATGGCCTTCGATACCAATAATCTCGAAGGTGGCACGTTCTTCTCGCCGGAAGACGAGTGATCTGCCTCTTTGACCAATCGTTCGTTCACTAGGCAAGCAGATGTTCGGGCATATGCCCACCTGCTTGCCTGAAGAACGGACATATAAGGAGTAAACCCAATGCCTACACCTAAGAAGGGCCCGCGTCTGGCTTCCAGCCCCGCACACGAGCGCCTCATGCTGGCAAACATGGCGACCAGCCTGTTCCAGAACGGCCGCATCACCACCACGCTGCCGAAGGCCAAGCGCCTTCGTCCGCTGGCAGAGCGCCTGATCACCTTCGCCAAGCGTGGTGATCTGCACTCCCGCCGTCGCGTGATGCGCGTCATCCGCAACAAGTCCGTGGTGCACATCCTGTTCACCCAGATTGCCGAGCAGATGGAGCAGCGTGAAGGTGGCTACACCCGTATCGTCAAGATCGCTCCGCGCGTTGGCGATGCCGCTCCGGCCGCTGTGATCGAGCTCGTCACCGAGCCGGTTGCCAAGAAGGCTGTTGTGAAGGAAGCTGAAGCCGCCGCCAAGGTTGCCGAAGAAGAAGCTCCGGCCGTTGAGGCTGAGGCCACTGAGGCTGCTGAGGCTGTTGAGGCTCCGGTCGAGGAGACCGCCGCCGCTGAGGCTGAGGCTCCCGCTGAGGAAGCCGCTGACGCCGGGAAGGCCGAGTGAGCTGAATAGCGTTTCGCTAAGCTAGCTGAAAGGGCTGGAATCCGTTTGGGTTCCAGCCCTTTTGCGTTGTTTTCATAGAATCTACAACGTACGTACGGCCCGAATGGCCTCGGCTCTTGCGGCCAGCTGATCATCGGCGGGATATGCGATATGCTCCAAAGTCAGGCCCCGCGGCGCAATCGGCCCGCTTGAGCCTTCACGTACTGGCTCGGCCATTTTGCCGGCAAACCACTCCAGTGATTTGCGTCCCGAACCAACTTTGATGCATGAGCCGACCAGGGAGCGCACCATATTGCGGGCAAAGGCGTCCGCCACAATCGTGAACACTACCAGGCCGGACTCCAGCGACGGAGTCCGATATGCTTCATGCGATGCCATCTCATCCGGTACTAGGGGAGTGATCGGCACCCGCCGCCAATAGGCGGTCTTGACTTCACGGATCGTAGTGCTCCCGGATTCGGAGTGGCGAAGGAACCAAAATCGTGCAGGCCGATGGTCAATGAGGCTGCGCGGTTCATAAGCTCCAGATCCAGCGCTTCATCCACGGTAAGTACGCATCCACGCAGGCGCGGGTCGACCTCAGACGAACGATCGGCGACCCGATACACATAAGTGCGCTCCAATGCGGAGAACCTGGCATCGAAGCCGACCGGAGCTACGGCAATGCATGAATGACGATGTCCGAAGGCAGCACAGCCTTGAGTCTGCGAGTCAGCGCCTCGGTGACCGGAATGGTCATGTGACCTACGCAGCGATTCAGTACCTCATCGGATACATCCAGATGCGCCACTTGGTGGGAGGCATGTACACCGGTGTCGGTGCGTCCAGCCACTGTCAAGCGTAACGGTTCGGCCGCGTCATCGGTCGGCACCCGCAGCACCTTGTGCAGCGCATCTTCAATGGTGCCTTGCACTGTACGAAGATTGGGCTGTTTGGCCCAGCCATAGAATCCGCCGCCGTCGTAGGCCAAGTCAATGCGCAGTCGTGTCATAGCCATTCATTGTAACGAGTGCGGTCGGCGAGACGAGTGCGGTCGTCAAGATGCGTGCGGTCGGCAAGATGCGTGTGGTCGGCGAGACGAGTGCGGTCGTCAAGATGCACGCGGCCGGCGAAGTGACCTGCCTGTAACATTCTCGCGCGTTTGTTGAAACGGGCCCGCCTTAGGTTGAAACCATCAAACCCGGTTACGGCTTGCGGCGTCAGCGTGCGCTCAAAACGCCTAACCGCTTGAAGCCACAGAAGCCGCCACAGCAAGGAGCAGGCACGATGATCGAATCCGCAGCACGCAGACTGGCCCATGAACTGGTAAACCGTCGCGAAGCGATCAATCGAGAGCTGTCCCGCAACGGTGTGCGTTTCGGCATCTACAAGAACGGCGAATACCATGACCGGCTGTTCCCGTACGACCCTGTGCCGCGCATTATCGAATCCGACGAATACGACGAATTGGAGAAGGGCTTGAAGCAGCGCGTCAACGCCCTGAACGCCTATCTGAAGGACATCTACTCCGACAAGGCCATCATCCATGACGGCGTGGTGCCGGAGGAATACGTATACACCTCGGCCGGCTACTTCCCGCAGGTCAACGGCGTGACCCCTCCCGGCGGCATTTTTGCTCACATCGCCGGCGAGGACCTGGTCCAAGGCGAGGACGGACGATGGTGGGTGCTGGAAGACAACCTGCGTATTCCCTCGGGTGCCAGCTACCCGCTGTTCGTGCGCGACATCGAGCGCCGCATCTCCCCGCGCCTGTTCCGCGACGTTCGTATTCGCGATAATCGCGAATACCCGCGCCTGTTGCGCAAAGCCATGGACTTTGTCTCCACCGAGGGCATCGCGTGGTACTGACTCCCGGCCGCTACAATTCCGCGTTCTTCGAGCACGCCTATCTGGCGGAGAAAACCGGTGCGGCGTTGGCCTTCCCCGAGGACCTCGAAGTGGTGGACAACAAGGTCTACTTCCTCGACTACGCCGGCAAACGCCACCGTGTGGGCGTGGTCTACCGCCGCCTGTCCGACGAATTCCTCGACCCGTTCGCCTTCAATCCTGATTCGGTGATCGGTGTGCCCGGTATCCTGTCCGCCTACCGCGCGGGCAACGTGGCCATCGTCAACGCGCCGGGCAACGGCGCGGCCGATGACAAGGCCATCTACTACTTCGTGCCGCAGATGATCAAGTACTATCTCGGCGAGGAACCGATTCTCAACAACGCGCCCACGTACATGCCGATGTTCGAGGCCGACCGCAAGGAAGTCCTGAATCGGATGGGCGAGCTGGTCATCAAGGATGTGGCCGAAGCCGGCGGTTACGGCGTGGTGTTTGGTTCGTCGCTGGATGCCGCCGCACGTGAGGAGCTCGCCAACCGGATCAAGGAGGAGCCGCGTCGATTCATTGCCCAAGAGGTGATTCAGTTCCGTGATATCGATGTGGTGGACCCGAAGACCGGCGAGATGTCGCCGCGCAAGTGCGATTTGCGTGCCTTCGTGGTCACCGGCAAGAATACGCACGTGTGGTATTCGGGCTTGACTCGATACTCGTCGGTGCCTGGCCAGATGATTGTCAACTCGTCGCAGGGTGGCGGATTCAAGGATACGTGGGTGTTGGCACCCGAATCCGGCGTGGAGCATGAATACGGTGCCGAAACGCAGGTGGTGAACCTGCTGAACCAGTCCCGCCGCCACTCGTTGTCTCTGGTCACCGCTTCCAAGGCAGACAACCTGTATTGGCTGGGCCGGTACACCGAGCGCGCCTTCACCACGCTGAACCAGTTCTTCCCGTTCTACGATCGTGTGATGGACACTGATGTGGACGCCTTCCGTCCGTTCGCTCACGCACTCGACCTGCCCGAAGATTTCGAGGACTTCGACGGGTTCGTGAACAGCTTCCTGTATGACGGGTCCAATCCTGATTCGGTGCGGTCGGCCGTAACCTCCGCATTCAACAACGCCGTGATTCTGCGCCCGGAATTGAGCTCGCGTCTGCTGCAGTACGTGGAGTTGGCGATGACCAATATCACCGATGCCGCCAAATACGCGGCCGATGCCGAGGACATCTACAAGCAGCGCGATATTACCGATGACATGCTCGCCTTCTGGGGCGGCATCGAGAATTCGCCGGTCGACCCCACGCTGAAGGCGTTCATCTTCATCGGCAAATATCTGGAACGCATCGACCTGTACACGCGCTTCGGCCTGACGGTGGAGGAGCTGGAAGCGCCGCTCAAGAAGCTCGCCGCCTATTCGATGACCTTGGACGGCATGCCGCTGCCCAGCTGCTTCGCCGACGGACTGAGCTGGCTGGTCGGTCAGCTGCCGTCTCGCGGATATCAGGAAGTCGCCGACCTGCTGAAGAAGTACCTTGACGACTACTCCGGCCGTGTCAGCGCGCTGGCCATCAAAGACATGGGCTCACTGAGCTCCATGAACATGGACGCCAAGCGTCCCTGATCCCGACCTGACACCCTGACGGGTTCAAATGCTATGGTGGTATGGCGAAAAAACCGTGCGCCCGAGTGCCGGCCTGTGCATATCAGCAGATTGCCGGAATATATGCGTGGGCTGTGAGCGCACGGACCATACCTCAGCCATGGCTGTAGTGTTGTTATCCCGAGAATATGCCGGTTGCCGGCTCGTGTGTAAGTGCAGGAGACGTTGTGAAAAAACTCGTGTTCGACTATGAGATGAGGCTGTCCTTCAGCGCACCGGTCACCGATCACAGGTTCCAGCTTCGCTGTATTCCCTCCACTGGCCCTCGCCAACAGGTGATTGACGTGGAAGTGAAGATTCAGCCCGAAACCGAACTCGAAACCACCATCGACTCCTTTGACTCCGTGGTGATGACCGGATTCATCCCTGAGCCGCACGACATATTCAGCTACTCGGTGACCGGTATCGCCTTCGTGGACAATGCGCATATCCATAAGGAAGCCTATAAACCGCTGTACCGATTCAATTCAGCGCTCACCATTCCCGGCCCGAACGTGGAGGCGATGATTGCCGTATGCCGCGAACGCTTGGCGGCGCTGCCTTCCGACGCCACTCCGGTGCAGCAGGCTGCCGAAGTGATGGATGAGGTCTACAAGCGTTTGTGTATACGCCCGGTTCCACCACGATTCGCACCACCGCCGAACAGGCCTTGGCTCAGCGCAAGGGCGTATGCCAGGATTATGCGCACGTGATGCTGTCCGTGTGCCGGCATGTGGGATTGACCGCGCGCTACATTGCCGGTTTGCTTGGGGGAGAGGGCGCGACCCATGCTTGGGTCGAGGTGTATCAGGATGGCCGATGGGTCGGACTGGATCCCACGCATAACCGATTGGTGGACGACAGCTACATCACCATCGCCCACGGCCGCGATTACCGCGACTGCATGCTCGACATCGGCATCTTCTCTGGATACAACGTCCAGCAGTCCCAATGGGTCAACGCCTCCGTCCACGAACAGGTGGCGTAAAGGATGAGATCCAAGCCCCCTCTGATGAGCTGAGCCGTGAAGAAAACGCCGGAGGCGGTGGCTCTGCCTGTATCTGACGCACAGATTCTGATTCGGGAATACATGCGACTCACGCTGACTGAGAGTGTGCCCAGGCAAGGCAAGGATCCTGATGTGGCTCGTCGTCTGCTGGATTCGCTTGCGCGCAATATCAGTCAAGCTGTGACATTCAAAACCTTACGTAAGGATATGTACGGTACTGAAGAAAACCTTGACGATTTCATTTCGGAGAGAACGGTATCCGGGTATACGGCCATGTTCGAGAACATGTTCGTCATCGATCCGATAAAGGGCTGGGTCCCGCCGGCACGGGATCCAAAGCGACTCCAGACCAAGGCGCGTCGGTATTTTGCCGATCCTTCCATTGCGGCCGCAATGTTGGGTATGAGTCCTGCTGCTCTTATCGGCGATTGGCAGACTTTTGGGTTTCTGTTTGAGAATCTATGCATCCGTGATCTGTTGGTGTATGCGAGATCTCTCCTCGATATTGGGATAGAACCGGTTCGGTATTATCGTGACGATTCCGGTCTGGAGTGTGATGCCATTATTGAATTGTCCGATGGACGGTGGGGCGGCATCGAAATTAAGTCCAGTGAGGATAAAGTCCCTGAGGCATCGGCAAATCTATGCAGACTGAAAGATAAGCTGCTGAGAAATCCGAGTGCGCGAACCCGTGAACCGGAGTTCTTGGCGGTGTTGGTGGGGGTCGGCGAGTTCGCGTATCAACGCGATGATGGAGTGTATGTAATTCCTGTCGGAGTGCTTGGCGCGTAAACGCAATGCCAGCGCTTCGGGCGAATTCCGGGATTGTGATCTGACATGTCTCAAGCGGCATACACTCGAGACTTGCTCAGCGAAACTCCGATTTGCCAGGTCGGCAGAATGTGGCATAATGAACAAGTTGCCATTTTGGCAGCATGGATAAGTGTCCGAGCGGTCTAAGGAGCACGCCTCGAAAGCGTGTGAGGTGAAAGCCTCCGCGAGTTCGAATCTCGCCTTATCCGCCTTTAGGGTTCCGGGGTTTGTCCCGGAACCCTTTTTGTTTTTGATGCGAACGTCCGTATTCGGGGTTATAGGCCAAAATGTATGTCCGGCGGTCTAGTCGTTCGACTGCCATTCGACCCTGGTGTGGAACTCGTTCCAGTCGATGCCGGTGCCGTGTCTCATGGGAATGCCGAACGTCTCGTGCATGCTCTGCGGGCTTCTCTCCCATGCCCGCCGGTAGAGGCGCTCGAGTCGTTCGTCGGTCATCGCGTTGGCCGCGAGCCACGCGTCGCTTTCGGGCCGTTCCGTGTGCTGGTGGCACCACCAGCAGATCGCCTTCAG
>ENA-OQIW01000202-OQIW01000202.1-human-gut-metagenome-genome-assembly--contig:-NODE-202-length-12161-cov-1.203839_pt1 | contig 12161 bp, 24 predicted proteins | sample MGYA00242586_ERZ504751 | MGnify/ENA primary metagenome ERZ504751 (study PRJEB26092, sample SAMD00036349) | human gut metagenome | host: Homo sapiens | study: EMG produced TPA metagenomics assembly of...
TTTGTAGTTCTAGACAGTTATAGACACGCAAGCCAAGTATCTGCACATGAAGAAAGGAGCCGACAGAGAAGCAGGCGACAAGATTCTGGCACCGATGCCGGCAAGGTAGTGAGCATCCCCGTCAAGGTGGGCGACCGACTGGCTGCCGGAGACATTGCGTGGTGCTGGAAGCCATGAAGATGCAGAACGACATCACGGCAACGGCTGACGGCAAACTCCACGAAATGCGCGTCAAAGTCGGGGACAATGTCAAAACCGGTGACGTCTTGGCTGTCATCATGCCCTAAGTAACATAGGCTCGATAAAAGAAATATGCATACAAAAAAGAGGTTCGCTGACTTGTAACTGTCGGCGAACCTCTTCTTTATAGTTAGAAATAGATTTATTTAGCAGCAGCTTTTTTGGCTTCTGCCTTGGCTAAGAACGGGGCCGATTCGATGATGAAGCGTTCGTGGGTAGCTTCACCGACGAGGCCGGCGTCGTCATGGGCTTCGATCTTAAAGGTCAATTTTTTGCGGTCCTGTTCGACGAGGGTCGCTTTGGCCGTGATGGTAAGGCCAATCGGCGTGGCAGCGACGTGTTTGACGTTCATGCGATGCCGACGGTGTTATAGCCTTCCGGGAGCTGAGGATCGCAGGCGTTGATGGCTGCGTTTTCCATGAGGCAACCAAGGCCGGCGTAGCGTAGACTGGCGATTTGCCGCTGCCCAATTTAATGGCCGTATTATCTTCCGTGCATTTTTCAGAAACTTCAGCGGCTGAGTTTTTTTTGATATCAAATTCCATGGTGTATAACCTCCTTGATGTAGGTGAGAATATGCCTGAACTGTATCGATAAAGGCATTTTACATAACCATATCATATCACATTTTGGTTCTTTTTTGACAGCAAACTGTTTGCTTATCGGGGGTCGGGATAAGGATTGTCATCGATAAAGACGGGCCTTTTTGACAGAAAAAGCGCCATAGGATACAATAAAACTATATTTTTCAGAGAAAATGAGGAGTGATATCATGAAACTGAAAGGAATATGTCTGATTGCAGCGGCAGTCCTCTCCATCGGGACGGCATCGCTGGCCAAAGACAAGGGCACCTTGACCAAGTTTCCCAATTGGGGTGTCATCACCGTGCCGAACGATATATACATGCAGAAGGGGACGCAGCCCATGCTGACGGCGGCGGATACCCAAAATGATGTGACGGCCTTGTTTGAAAAGATTTTTCCCCTCCAGCCGGAAACGTACCAAGGTCGTAAAGAAGGATGATGCCGATTTTCAGTATGCCTATTTGATGCATTATACGGCCAGCCTCTGGGACTCAGAGCTGCCGTTTACGGTGAAAACCGGGAAAATGCGTACTTGCGCGACATCGGCGGTCGTCCCGATCCGAAAACGTTAATGGATCGACTCAATCAAAATATGGCCAACCGTCTGCCCGATGGTTTTCGCTTGACTGAACCGGTTACGGCCAAAAAGTATAAAGGACGGGTCTTTTATGAATGGACTGTTGAAAAATCGCTGGTCATTAACAGCAACGCCTTTACGGAAACGATTCATGGCCTTGCCTGGCAGCATGGTGATACGATGGAAATTGCCGTCATCTTAGGCAATGTCGCAAAATCCGGTGACGACGACATCATCAGCACGATGACCGATATGTTGAAAGATGCCAATAAGATGCCGAAAAAATAAGGGTAGCTTAAGGAATAAAAAAAGCCTTGCATGAGTGAAAAAACTGCATCATGCAAGGCTCTTTTGGATTTATAAGGTTTTCATCAGTTGTTCGAGGTGGGCCGTGAGCTTCATGTTTTCTTCGTAGTCGATGGGGCAGTCGATGATGACCGGTTTATCCTGCTGGAAGGCCTTTTTCAAGGTCGGCAGGAGATCTTCCGTCTTTTCGATGCGGTACCGATGGCGTGGAAGCTTTCGGCGAGTTTTACGAAGTCCGGATTGGTGAAGTCGACGCATTCGTGATGGCCGTACTGCATATCCTGTTTCCATTTGATGAGGCCGTAGCTGCTGTCGTTGAAGATGAGGGTGACGAAGTTCGTGCCCAGGCGGTAGGCCGTTTCAAATTCTTGGACGTTCATCAAGAAGCCGGCATCACCAGTGATAGCCAGGACCTTTTTATCGGGGTGGACGAGTTTGGCTGAAATGGCGCCGGGAACGGCGATGCCCATGGTGGCAAAACCGTTGGAAATGAGGCAGGTGTTTGGTTCGTAGCAGTTGTAATGGCGGGCGATCCAAACCTTGTTGGCGCCGACGTCGGAGATGACGATATCGTCTTTATCCATGATTTTCCGGCAGTCGATGAGGCTTTCTGCGGCTTGACCGGGAAGGACAGGTCTTCGGCATAGCTTTCATGTTCAGCGACCATTTTCTGACGGATGTTGAGGAAGGCGCGCGGTTCCGGCAGGCGGGCGGCCTTTTCCATGATGCGTTCCAAGGAATCGGGGATGTTGCCGACGACTTCGACCTGGGGCTGGTATTTTTTATTGATATCAGCCGGCATGGTGTCGATGTGGATGATGTCGGCGTTGGTCAGATGCCATTTGGCCGGGGCGTATTCGATGATGTCGTAGCCGACGGCGATGACCAGGCTGGCCTTTTCGAGAATTTTCGTTTGATAGTCGTCCATGGGAATGCCGACGGTCCACATGGAATACTTGTTGTCGAAGGGGATGGCCCCTTTCGCCATCATGGTATTGACGACAGGCAGTTTGAGTTTTTCCGCAAAGGCCGTCAGCTGTTTGGCAGCTTGGCTGCGAATGACGCCGCTGCCGGCCAGGATAACCGGATTCTTGGCGTAAGAAATCATGGAGGCTGCCATTTTGATCTGTGATTCTAAGGCCGTTTCCGGCTGAATCGTCTTGTGCTGCAGCGGCTTTTCATCATCGCCGACGGGCATTTCGCTGATGTTGACCGGAAGGTCGATGAAGGTAGCACCCGGTTTTTCACGTTCGGCGTACTTAAAGGCCAAGCGGGTGATTTCAGCCATCGTATCGGGACGGACGACGGTGTAGGACCGACGGGTGATGGGTTCGAACATGGCTCTGAGATCGAGGTACTGGTGGGCCGTGATGTGCATCTTATCGGTTCCGACCTGACCGGAGATGGCGACGGACGGGGCGCCGTCACAGTCGGCATCGGCGACGCCGGTGATGAGGTTCGTCGCACCGGGCCCGAGGGTAGCCATGCAGACGCCAGCCTTGCCTGTCAGTCTGCCGTAGACATCGGCCATGAAGCAGCACCCTGTTCATGACGGACGGTGATAAATTCAATCTTTGAATGCTCCAAGGCATTGATGATGGCTAAGTTTTCTTCACCGGGGATACCGGAAAATATAATGGACGCCTTCTTCTTCAAGGCATTCGATGAGAAACTCTGCCGTGTTGCGCATCTTTTTTTGTACCATTCCGAGAACACTCCTTTAAAGGTAATGGATAAATTAAAAATTGCTGTTGTAACCTGTATTATAATATGGGACAGGACCTTTTTCAATGACTTACTTGTATTATCAGGATGTACAATCTAATTTGACCTGAATCGACAAGGCCAAAAGGGGTATGCAAAAGGGCATCATAAAGCCTTTATGAGCACTGTTTGCTGAGGATTAGATCGGAAGAGAATAGGAGAATATAATGAATATATTGATTAGCAGCTGTCTCTTGGGACAGTATTGCCGCTATGACGGGAAGACCAAGACTTATGAAGCGATTGAACCTTTATTTGAATCGCATCATGATCATTCATTTCATACCCATCTGCCCGGAGCAGGCCGGTGGTCTTCCGACGCCGCGACCGGCAGCTGAGCGCTGCGGGGACAAGGTACTGACCAAAGAAGGCTGCGATGTGACGGCTCAATATGAACGAGGGGCAGAGGCGGCGCTTTACGTAGTCCGTCTCTTTCACTGCACGAAGGCCATCTTAAAGGCCAAGAGTCCGTCCTGCGGCTCGGGCCTCATTTACGACGGGACCTTTTCCCGGACCCTTACTGAGGGCGACGGCGTGACGGCAGCCTCTTAAAAGCGGAAGGCATTGAGGTTTTCAGCGAAGGGGACCCTTTAGAATACTTGCTTTTATAACGGCGGTTTGCTACAATATACGAGTACGCAAGTGAGGAGGTTTCAGGGTGAATACTTTTTTGCATGAAGTTTGTGAATGGCTTTATTCTATTGTCATCGCCTTGGCCATTGCCATGGTCATCCATATTTTCTTCTTCCAGCCGACCCGCGTTTCCGGCGAGTCCATGATGCCGACCCTTAAAAATGGGGAATACCTCATCGTTTCGAAATGGAGTCACGTCATGGGAGAAGTTCCTAATTATGGAGACATCGTCATCATCGACAGCCGCGTCCAGTATCCGCGCACGTGGAAAGATGATGTCGCTGAACCGATGAACAACTACTTGGCGTTCTTTGACCACGACTTACAGACGAAAAACGTTTGGGTCAAACGAGTTATCGGCCGCCCCGGTGATACGCTGGCTTTCCACGACGGAAAGGTTTGGCGCAATGGGGAACCGTTGGATGAACCTATATCAACGGTCCGATGGAATACAGCAGTCGGGAAGAAGTTAAAGTCCCGGAAGGCTACGTATTCTGCATGGGTGATAACCGCAACCACAGCAGTGACAGCCGCTTTATCGGTCCGGTTCCTATCGACCACGTGTTGGGCCGCGTCATTTGGTAAGCGGTCTTTACGACAACTGCATACGACAGTTCGCAATCCATCCTGTCGCTAAACAAAACTAGGACGCATAACCAAAATGGGTGCAGTGTAGACGGGATTGCTTCGGCAGCCCCGTCTTTTTTATTTGTTAGAAAGGCGCAATATACGATGTACAACTTTATTCTGAATACCCGGCGCATGACCTTTTCTGCCCTGGTCATCGCCATTTATATCGCTGTCCTGTATGTCACTCAGGGCATTTCTTTCGGACCCTACCAGATCCGTATCGCAACGGCTCTCTACGGGCTGGCGTTTCTCTATCCGTTCTTAGTCGTTCCCTTGGGGATCGCTAATTTTATCGCCAACTTTCTCTTTGGCGGGCTGGGCCTCATCGACATGGTCGGCGGCTGTGCCGTCGGCATGATGACGACTTGGCTCATCGTCCAGATCCGGCAGCATCAGGGAAGCCCTGGCTGGCAGCTCTTCCATTGGTGGGTGCCGGCCCTAGTGGTCAGTCTTTGGCTGTCCTATTTATTGAATCTGCCTTACCTGGTACTGGTCAGCAGCCTGGCTGTCGGTCAGCTGCCGCCGGCTATTTGCGGCGTCCTGCTCATTCAGGCGCTTCGTCAGCACTACGTCTTAGAAAAGGAGTTATGATATGAGTCGAAAACAAGAGGACCTTCAAGGCATTACCTTTCTTGGCAATCAGCACACGGCCTATCCGACGGACTACAATCCCGACCTTTTGGAAACCTTCATCAACAAGCATCCCGACCGGGACTATTTCGTCAAGTTCAACTGCCCGGAATTTACCAGTCTCTGCCCGATGACGGGCCAGCCGGACTATGCGACGATTTATATTTCGTACGTACCCGATGAACGGATGGTCGAAAGCAAGGCCTTGAAGCTCTATCTGTTCAGCTTCCGCAACCACGGTGACTTCCACGAAGACTGCGTCAACATCATCATGGACGACTCATCGAGGCCATGGATCCCAAGTATATCGAAGTCTGGGGAAAATTCCTGCCCCGCGGCGGCATCAGCATCGATCCCTACTGCAATTACGGCCGTCCCGGCACGCCTTGGGCCGACGTTGCCTGGCAGCGCCTGTCACAACATGACTTATATCCCGAAAAAGTAGATAATCGGTGAAACTTCTTACCTTTTCCAGATAATCCATGGTATAATAAAGTATCAATCATAGGAGTGAGGAGTGTTATCTGTGAAATTGAAAAAAGTGCTTTTGGCCCTCGGTTTTTCCCTGGCCTTGTCGGCCTCTGTTTTTGCGGCCGACAATATGTGGCAGTATAACCAATATACATCGATTGACATGAATTCGGCGAAACTCTATTATGATATGGGCCGCCAGATCCTGTCCTTCGAAACAGTGGAAAAATCCGGCGATTCGACGGATTACTGTACCTATGTGTACAACATCGATGACCAGACGATTCAGCTGAAAAAATGATTACTCAGACTAAGAAGCATAAGTATAAGAGCAGCTTCTATCCCGAATCGATTAAAGACGGCAATGCTGTCATCAAAGCCAGAGCCCGCATGGCCACCGACGTATTAGAAAAGGTCATGGAAAAGCAAAATTCGAAGAAATAAGTCCTTAGTGCAATGTGACTGCTAAGGTCGTCGTCTTCCGTTTGCTTTCCTGATACTTTCCGAAACAGGCCTTGCCGGTACAGGCTACGGATTCAAACGAAAAGGGACTGCTGCATGGAGCGGTTTTCTTCATGCAAGCAGTCCCTCTTTTGTTATTTTCCTTTGACGCAGATGCTAAGCCACTTGGGAAGTCGGTGTTCGACGACGACCCAGGAGTAGGCTGACGAGCAGGCGACGACGATGATATAAATGGCGATGATGTGAATGGCCCGTAGGTAAATGTGCAGGTGAGCCGCAAGGCCCGTGCAGAGGCTGAGAAAGACAGGATGTACCAGGTAGATGGGATAGGAATAATCGCCTAACCTAGAGAAGACTTGATGGACGGCATGGGGCACAGGCCGGCATTCCCACCAGTAGAGGAGAAAGAGCATCGTCGACAAGGTATAGACCATGCCAATCGGGCTGAGCTGGTGAATGGTAAAGACGGCCGATAAAGGGTCGTAGCCGAGGTAATGCATGACGCCGTAGTACGATGCCAGCATACCTGCCGTCGACACGATTTGAAGGCCGTTGATCACCGTGCCGTGCCGCTTGAGCCAGGCTGTGACCGATGAGAAGTGTTCTGCTGTAAAGGCGCCGAACATGAAGATGAACAGATAGTGCAGGACCATGTAGTTCAGGCGCAGATTCGAGGCATCTTCGAGGAAGGGATTGTCCGAATGGAGATTCCAACTGTAGCTCGAGTAAAAATTGAAGATCATGTTGACGATAAAAAGGGCCGTAAAGGAAAGAATCGGCTTGCGGTCCATGAGGCGCAGTAAAGGCCGCCATAAGGGCATGAGCAGGTAGAACCACAAGAGGATGACCAGAAAGTAGATGTGGTACATGGCCAGGCCGTACCATAAGGTGCGAAAGATGGCATAGGGATGAAAGAGTTTGAGATTATGGCTGAGAACCGATACGTAGGCCATGTAGAAAAAAGACCAGGCCAGGTAGGGGACGAAAACCGTCCGCAGTCGACGCTGCAGATAGTCTTTATAGTCAAAGGGCTCGTGGAGTCCTTGGCTGTAAAACATGCCGAAGGCCGACAGGAAAAAGAAGGCCGGGACCGAAAAGCGGGATAAGATTTCTAAGACGCGACCAGCGCCAAATTCGGAGACGGATTGACGATGGCCACGGATCCGACATGGATGGCAATGACGCCGAGCATGCAAAGTCCGCGCATATAATTGATAGAATGAATAAATCGTTTTGACATCTGACACCTCGGAAGGTACAATATAGATACTAAAGATATATCCTATTATAACAAATTTTTGCAAAATGGACAGGGAGGCTGTATGACCGACGACACACAAAAGGTAACCCGAACGGGACTGATACTGGCAGCGACCTTGATTTTACAAGGCCTCAGGCTGGTCATTCCCATACCGCCTCAGATCAGTCTGTTCCTCATCGGGTCTCTGGTCAACGCCTGCCTGATCACGGCCGTCCTTGCCGTCGACCGCAGAGCCGGCTTTGTCGTCGCCGCCTGCACGCCCATCTTTGCCTGGCTCGAAGGGATGCTGCCTTTCGTTCTCTTCGTCTTTCCCGTCGCCATCGGAAACGGGGTGTACGTCTATTGTGCTTGGCGTTGGCAGAAACACGGCCTTCCGGCACTTTTAGTCGGCGCCCTGGCCAAGGCCGCTACCCTTTACGCCTTATTTTATCTGCTCTTTGCCGGCATCGAATTTCCGCCGGCTATGCGCCACCTGCTGTTGACGGCCATGAGCTGGCCCCAGATCATCACCGGTGTCATCGGAGCGCTGCTGGGCTTGGAACTCAGTCGCTATCTGAGCCACCGCCATGAATAGAAGGATTTTTGATATGCTGCTGCAAATCTTTTATTTTATCCCGGCCATTCTCGGTACCTTGTTTATTGCCGTCGGCCTGTATCACGGTTCCAAATTTTACAGCCTCACCCGGCGCTGCACGCAGGAAGGAATGGGGACCTTGCTGGGATTTGAAGAAAAGAAGATGAAAGTGGGACCTCTATTATCCTGTCGTCCGCTTTACGTCCCAAGACGGAAAGACTCATCGGGCACGCTACGCCTTTGGCAATGCTGAATGGAATTATGTACTGGTGACGAACTGCCCCTGCGCTATAATCCGGAAAACCCGGAAGAGATTTATCTTCATCAGGTCCAAAGCCTGTGGCAGCAGTACGCCAGCCCGGTATTCATCATCCTGGGGGGCATCATCTTTATGACGTCCTATTACTTCATCTTATAATCATACGGAAAAGGAGGAGTCGCCACATTGGTAGAAAATGAAAAAGCTGTCGCCGCTATGCGGCAATTTTTAGAAGCCCTGGGGCTCGACTTGACGGCGCTGGGAATGGAAAAGACGCCGCACCGCGTGGCTGAGACTTTGCCCGATTTTTTTCAGGTCTTCAGGAAAACCCCGATGACGAATGGAATAACCCATCGTGACCCAGTCCAAGGGACTGGTCAGTGTTCGCAACATTCGCTTTCACTCGCTCTGTGAACATCACTTACTGCCTTTTTTTGGCACCGTTCACATCGTATACTACCCGAAAGCTAACCGCATCGCCGGCTTCGGTCATTTCGTTCGGGCTGTCGATATCCTGGCCCGCCGCCCGCAGCTTCAGGAACGGATGACGGAAGAATTGTGCCAGTCCATCGTTCGCGGCCTCGATCCGGAAGCGTCCTGATCGTCGTCAAAGCGACTCACTTATGCCTTACCATGCGCGATCAGCTGGCCATCGATTCGAATATTATGACGACGGCGACGGCCGGGTGCCTGACAGCAGGAACCGATGCTATAAAGAAGCCTGGAAGCTGGTCATGGAGGAAAAACAAGATGGATAAAATCATGCTCAAAGGACTTCACTTTTGGGGGCACCACGGCTGCCTGGCATCTGAAGCAGAGCTTGGCCAGCCGTTTCACATCGATATATGCTTGGAAACTGACTTGTCGCAGGCCGGGGCATCCGATGACCTTCACCAGACCGTCGACTACAGTGTCGTCTATTCCCGAATCAAAGACATCGTCGAAAACCGCCGCTATCAACTCATCGAGCGGCTGGGGACGGTCATTGCCGAAGACATTCTCAGCGCCTTTCCTCCCGTCGAAGCCGTGACGGTAACCGTTCACAAGCCCCAGGCACCGATTGGCGGTCTCTTTGACGACGCGGCGGTCGTCCTCGAAAGGCGACGGCATGGCTAGATTTTACCTTAGCATCGGCGCAATCGTGGGGGATCGGGAAGGGACGCTGAAACGAGCCGTGGCTCTCCTCGATGCGAATCCGGACGTGACGGTTACAGCTGTGTCGCCTTTTTACGAAACGCCGCCGTGGGGCAAGGAAGATCAACCTCCTTTTATCAACGGCGCTGTCGCTGTGGAGACAAGTCTTGCCGGTCCGGATCTTCTCGAACGCTGTCTTGCCATTGAGCGGCAGCTGGGGCGGGTACGCCATGAAAAATGGGGTGCCAGGACCATCGATATCGACCTCGTTTACAGCCCGGACGAGGCCTGCCAGACTCAGACCCTGACCTTGCCCCATCCTTATCTAACACAACGGGCTTTCGTATTGGTCCCCCTGCGGGATCTGGTGCCGGACCTCATCCTCTTTGGCCGGCCGATTGATGACTGGCTCGCTCAGCTGCCAGATACAGACGCTATCAGAAGGAAGGATTAACTATGGAAAGATACTTATTGCAGATGACGAACAACTTATGCGCCAATTGGTCATTGATTTTTTAAAGCCTGAAGGCTACGAAATTTTAGAAGCTGTTGACGCAAAGAAGCCCTGGATATCTACGACAAGGAACATCTGGATTTGGTCCTTCTCGACGTCATGATGCCCGGTTACGACGGCTGGACCGTATGCCGCGAAATCCGCCGGGAATCGACGGTCCCCATCATGATGCTGACCGCGAAAGGTGAAGAAATAGACCAGCTCTTTGCCTATGATCTCGGTGCGGATGAATACATCACTAAACCCTTCAGCCAGAAGATCCTGGTAGCCAAAATAAAGGCTCTCCTGCGCCGTTCTCAGAACGATTCGGAAACGCAGGAAACCGAAGCTGGCGTGGCCATCGACCGCGATGCTCGCCAGGTCGTCCTCGACGGGAAGAATGTCGACCTCAGCCCGACGGAATATAAGCTCCTGAACTACCTGATGAGCAATACCGGCAAGGCCTTGAGCCGCCGTCAGATCCTGAATCAGATATGGAATTACGATTATTACGGTGATCTGCGCACCGTCGATACCCACATCAACCGCCTGCGCATTAAACTGGGCGACAAAGGCCGCTATATCCGGACTGTCCGCGGCTATGGATACCGTTACGATTCCAAATGAGACGGAAAGGCCTATTATCCTTAAAGGTTAAGACCGGCGTCTATGTCGGCTGCTTTTCCATCTTTTTCATTATCGGCCTGATGCTGGCTGTCGGCTTTGGTTTTGACCGCTACTACTATTCCATGAAAAAGGATGCCATGGTCGAAGCCAGCCAGAAAATACAGTGCTACGTACCAGAAGAAGAATGGACCTGACGAACATTCGCTGGATTCTTTGAGCCAGCGTTACGGCGTCGACATCCTCATCGTCGACCACAGTAAGCTGGTCTACTCGTCGCGGCCCGGGCGACGGGTGTATATACCACCGGAAAAACTTCCCAATGAACACGAAATCGTAGCCGTCGGCAAAGAAGATGAACCGCCAGAAGCGGGCCTGACGGCAAGCCGCCGGTACACATCAAGGAACTCCTGGACCTCCTCGAGGGCAAGGAGCCCGCTGAAGGTTTGTTGGGAACGGTACACCTTTATAAGGACATGCCTGATTTTGAATATTTTAACCTCGTCGACCGTATCCAGGACGATACGTATATCATCATCAATCAGTCCGTCGCACCGATGCAGGAAAACATCTACATCGTCCAGCATTTCATCATCGTCTGCGGTATCGTTTGGCTCATTGTGGCCTGTGTCAGTACGCTCTACCTGACCCAGCGTATGACAAAACCGCTCATCGAATTGAAGAACCTTGCCGGCGCCATGGCCCACCTCGATTTTTCCAGTAAGTGGAAAGGCAACCTCAGCGATGAAATCGGCAGAACTCGGTGAGAGCCTGAATATCTTGTCTAATCAGCTCAATGTCCGCTTGACAGCCCTTCGCCAGTCCAATGAAGAGCTGAAAAAGCAGCTCGACGTAGCCAAAGAAGTCGAACATATGCGAAAAGCCTTCCTGTCGGCCGTGTCCCATGAACTGAAGACGCCCTTGGCCATTATCCAGGGGTACGCCGAAGGCCTCGATACCCTCGATATCGATGAAGAAACGCAGCGACGCTACTGCTCGGTCATCCACAGTGAGACCCAGAAGATGGATAAACTGGTTCGCGATCTATTGAACTTGTCCCGTTTGGAAACGGGTTCCTTCCATTTAGAGCAGACGGTCTTCGACTTTAGCGCTTGGCAGAAGAAAGCCGGGAACGGTTCTCCAAGGTCATGGAAGACAAGGGCATCATTGCCGAATTTATCTGCCCGAGACTATGACCGTCTACGGCGATCCGGAACGAATCGATACGATTTTGACTAATTCTTAAGCAATGCCATCGACTATACCGATGCCGATCAGCATATCCGCCTGTGGGCTGAAGATCTTGGCGAACGGTACCGCATCTCGATTTATAATGAAGGCAGCCATATTGCTGAAAAACATCAGCAGCGCATTTGGGAACCCTTCTATAAGATTGATTCGTCGCGGGCCCGCAGTCCGAAGCGCATCTTCGGCGGCCACGGCTTAGGCCTGGGAACGGTGGCAGCCTCGTGAAACTCCACGGAGAATCTTATGGCGTGAAGAATGAAAACGGCGGCG
>ENA-OQIW01000203-OQIW01000203.1-human-gut-metagenome-genome-assembly--contig:-NODE-203-length-12029-cov-1.270627_pt1 | contig 12029 bp, 16 predicted proteins | sample MGYA00242586_ERZ504751 | MGnify/ENA primary metagenome ERZ504751 (study PRJEB26092, sample SAMD00036349) | human gut metagenome | host: Homo sapiens | study: EMG produced TPA metagenomics assembly of...
CAAGGAAAAGATGCGAAAAATGTGCAAAGGGCAATCTGGAAAGCCGCATCCACCAGCTGGAATATGAGATCTTGCCGGAAAAATATCAGCGGTATGAGGCCATCGAAGATGGTTTGAAAGAAGGATTCACGGAGGAATACCGAGAAACCATCGGTGTTCCCCGCTATCGGCAGGAGCTTGTCCGCTTGAAAAAGGCAGATGTCATCCGCAAGAACTTCGGCGACAGTTTGGCGCAGAGCACAAAGGCAATGGACGGGGCTCAGAAGAAACTGTTTGCAGCACGCAGAGAATATGCAGAACGGTTCAAACCCTGTGCATTCCAGATCGAGGTGATGGATAACACCGAATACGAGGAAGAACGGCGTACTCTGCAGGAAAGCGAGCTGCCCCGATACAAAGAAAAGATCCGGGCGGCACGGGAAGTGCAATGGAGCAATTCCAGAACGATTTCCTTGCCAAACTGAAATCCAGCATCGATCAGGTGCAAGAACAGGTGCACAATCTGAACAAGGCCCTGCGCCAGGCACAATTTGGCACAGACAAGTACCAATTCCGCGTAGGGCCAAACCCGGATTATCTGGATTATTATAACATGATCACGGCAGATGAACTGATGGAAGGCGAATCCGGTCTATTCGCACTGCCCTTTCAGCAAAAATACGGCCCACTGATCGAAAAACTGTTCAGTCAGATCACAATGGCAGACGATACGCAGCTCAATACCCGAAAACAGAGCGAACTACAGGAGAATATCGTCCGCTATACAGACTTCCGGACGTATCTGAAGTTTGATTTGGAAACGACCGATCAGAACGGTTCCAAGCAGCTGCTTTCTCAAACACTGAATATGAAGTCCGGTGGCGAAACACAAACGCCATTCTATATTGCGGTGCTGGCCTCGTTTGCCCAGCTGTACCGCGTCAACGACGCTACCCGTTTTGGTAATACGGTGCGTCTGGTGGTGTTCGATGAAGCTTTCAATAAAATGGATAGTGACCGGATCACGGAGAGTGTACTCCTTCTCCGAAAGATGGGGCTGCAGGCAATCATCTGTACGCCGCCGGATAAGGTCTCGGACATTATGCCCATTGCAGACCGTACGTTATTAGTGGACAAATCCGGATACCGGATGCATATCATTCCATTTGGAAGGAGATGCAGAATGAAGGAAGCACAGGTGATCCTGAATCGTCTGCTGGATAAGTTTGAAAATAGTAAGCATCTTTCTGAACCCAACACATCCAGACGTCGGGTAATGCTGCGCATTGATAAAAGGGAGTTGCCGGAGTATCAATACGAAGATGCGGTGGTTCGGGACGCTTACAATATTGCAGCGCGGGAGCTGGAGCAGCAGGCTTTGGTGCGTCTGGAATGGGCGATAAAGCAGAGCGTTCTCTCCTGCATTGTGCTGGATCTGGAACGGGTCGCACAGTGCTATGAATGCGCCGACAGAGTGCATACCGCAAAAAAAGGCAGAAGAGGTTGCAAACATCATCATGCAGAAGCTGGCAGACAATCCCGTTCCATGGATCGCGGCATGAGGGATGCTGTATGTGCTCAGGTGCGGAACAGCATGAAAGTGCCGACGTATTGCAGAGAAAACGATGGTCTGCTGCAGGAGCTTTTGCTCACGTTTCAACGGTATGCGGAGCTGTCCGGCAGTGTGACGATGCGTGCATTCAGCAGCCAGTGTTTTCACGATACCAAGTATTTTGAGCGAAATGTACGGGAGCTGTTTCTTACCATTGCACGAAAATACAATACCCAACTGGCGGCGGCCTGTACAGAAGCGAAACTTGGTGAGCGGGATCAGCTTGCATTTCTGGGAATCTATGCCCGCCCGGAGCTTTACGAACTCTCGGGCGATTGCGCGATCTGCTTGAAGAAGGGAGAACTAAGGCTCAGTGCAGCAGAACCTTATGGATTGGCTTTGCTAGTACACTTGTGTCAGAGATTGTGGGCATTGAACTGAAAAACATCTGCTGCATTACCTTTATCGAAAATAAAACGAACTATGATGAATATTTGCTGGCAGAAAAACAGCCGGAAGAACTTGTTGTTTATCACGGCGGCTTTCTGAGCCCGCAGAAGAAAAAACTTTTTGAAAAACTGGCTGCTGCGGCAGGGGAAACTATGCAAATTCGATTCTGGGCAGATATTGATCTGGGCGGTTTTTGTATGTTTGAAAACCTGCAAACGGTGTTCCCACAGCTTGAACCCATGCGTATGGAAGGGCGCTTTGTGGAACAGTACCACAAAAATGGCCTGAAGCGGCCGGAGCAGTATCTGAAGAAGCTGAAAGAAGAGCGGAATGCGGGAAGATATACGCTGTTTGTTGATGCAATTGATAAGATTTTGCAATATGGGGTCACAATCGAACAAGAAACATTTCTGGAGTAGAATTCATTCGAAGATAAGAACGTACTATCATTCTTCCCCAATGCTCTGCAATTTTGACACTTGCTCAGGCTGCTATCAAAAATCCCCGCAAGTAATGGCGTGAGAGCTTGAGAGAGCACCAATAAAGTATATGAACCGCCCCGGTTTCCGAAAGAGGAAGCCGGGGCGGTTTTTTGCGCTCACGGAGGGGCAGATGAAAAACGCGGTATGAATATATACCATATAAAAATGAATATATGCTAAAATCTCGGGAAAATGCTTGCATTTTCATTAAAATGGGTGTATTATGACACCTGCCGACGAAATGCCGACAATCAACAAGAGAGGGATCGATACTATTATGTCTTTGAAGAAGAAAATTGCTGCGGCTTTCATCGCCTGTGCGATGACGCTTGCCGTGGTTCCTTCCGCCTTCGCCTGTACGGCACTCTATGTCGGCAGCGACCTCACCGAGGACGGCACCACCATGTTTGGCCGGATCGAGGATCTGGGCACCAACGATTACAACAAGCTGTTCAACGTCAGCCCTGCCGGGAAGCACACCGCAGGCGAGGTGTACGAGGGCTGCTACGGCTTTACCTACACCTTCACCCACGACAGCTACCGCTACACCGCCCGCCGGGACGACAACGGTCTGGGTGTCTGCCCGGACTGCGACAGCACCCACGAGCACACCCCCTATGAGGAGGCCGGCACCAACGAGAAGGGCGTCATGGTCTCTGCCACCGAGTCTCTCTACGGCACCGACGCCGTGCTGAGCGTAGACCCCTATGTGGACAACGGCATTGAGGAAGCCGAGATCACCACGGTGCTGCTGAGCGAAGCTTCCACGGCCCGCGAGGGTGTTGCCCTGCTGACCTCCATCTACGACAACGCCGGTGCAGCCGGCGGCTCCGGCGTGTTCATTGCCGACCAGAATGAGACCTGGTTCGTGGAGAACCTGACGGGCCACACCTACCTTGCCCTGAAGCTCTCCTCCAGCGTGGTCTTCATGCAGCCCAACATCGCCGCTATGGGCAAGATCGATCTGGATGACACCGACCATGTGGTGGCCTCTGCCAATTTGATCTCCGTGGCCCAGAAGGCCGGTACCTTTGTGGGCGACGCCGCTGCCAATGTCATCGATCTGGATGCCTCCTACAACGGCGACATCGCATCGGACCGCATGGCAGCTGGCCTGAACTACCTGTACGGCACCGACACCTTTACAAAAGACAACTACAGTGAGACCGACTTTGCCATCAGCAACGTCGGCGAGAACGGTGCCATCGTCCCGGTCTACTCCAACATCCAGCTGACCAAGAAGTTCTCGGTGGAGGATTCCATCCACTTCTTTCAGACCGAGCCCATCGGCAAGACGGGCAATGTGGAGACTCATCTGTTCCAGGTGAGCGCCACCGGCGATCTGAACACCGCCATTACCGAGTGGACCGCTTTTGACGACGATGTGTACAACGCCTTCGTCCCGTACTATCCGCTGCTGACCACCGACACGGCAGATGTCTACAAGTACTCTCCCGCGAAGGTCGTCCGCTCGGACGAGCAGCCCACCGAGGGCGTCTGGTATCAGGATGCCAAGGGCCGCTACTACACCTACCCGGACGACTGGACCGACTCCTTCTACGGTGTGCGTGACGCCCTCTCCAACCTGCTGACCTACGGCAGCAATGGCAATCAGGTCACCGCAAAGGATCGGGCAGTAGCCAAGGCCAGCTATGCCGCGCTCCAGCAGGAGATCATGGCCGACTACGCGATATGAAGGCCGCCGTTGCCGCCGCCGACACGCTTGAGGCCAAGCAGGCTGCCGCCACCAACGCCAGCAATGCCATGAGCCAGAAGGTGTACAACACCACCCTGAAGATGTACAATAAGCTCCAGGCCAAGACGGCCGCCCGGGCATGGGTCAGATCCCTGCTGCACTGAGCTTTGCAGCGCCTGAGGCGTTTCCCAATAAACCGCAGCCGCCCCCGGAATGATATGTACCCCTAATACTGGACACCCAGTATTGGGGGTATTTTTATGAAATACAGCTATGAGTACAAAAAGCAATGTGTGGAATTATATCGACAAGGGAAATGGCCAGAAACACCAGTGGGAGTAAAGCAGAAAAATTTTCACAAGACGATACGGAAGTGGGCTCGGATGGAAGAAGCCTGTGGTCCAGAGGTTCTGCACCATAAGAGTCAAAACAAAGTGTGGACTGTGGAAGAGAAATACGAATTGGTTGCAAGAGTATTGGTGGGAGTATCAAACAAAGAAGTTGCGTTTACTGCTGGAATTGATGACGGCCTCTTGTACCAATGGGTCAGATGCTATAAAATGAAAGGGTATCAGGGATTGGTCGAGCAGCGAAAAGGACGGCCACCCAAGGAGCCTGACATGAAGAAGAAAATAGTACCAGCAGAACTGACCCCTTCAGAACGAGAAGAAATGATTCGGCTTAGAGCTGAGAATGAGCGTCTGAGAGCGGAGATTGCCGTCGTAAAAAAAAGAGATTGCCTTGAGAGAAGAGAGATGCGCAGCGCAACTCAAGGCGAAAAAAGCTGCGCTCGTCCAGGAACTCCGCAAAGAAGGACACAGACTGAATGATTTGCTGGATGCAATCAGACTTTCTCGGTCAACATACTATTATGAACTCAGCAAAACCGATAAAGTCAAGGAACGAAACGCCGATTTATCGTCTGAAATTGTTGCCATTTTCAATGAGAACAGAAAAAGATACGGCGTAAGACGGGTACACCATGAGCTTCTGAACCGTGGGTTTCAGGTGAATTACAAGCGTGTTCAGCGAGTTATGAACCAGCTTGAACTGTTCGGTAAACGTCCAAAGGAGAAGTATCATTCTTACAAAGGCGATGTCGGCAAGGTTGCCGATAACATTATTAATCGGAATTTCAGCACCGAGAAGCCTCTGCAAAAATGGACGACCGATGTGTCACAGTTCAATCTGTCTTGGGGCAAGTGCTATATTTCTCCGATTCTGGATATGAACACAAATGAGATTATGTCTTACAATCTTTCTACAAGTCCGAATATGGAACAAATCAAGGATATGCTGAATAAAGCGTTTGAACGGTTTCCTTCTGTACAAGGTCTGGTCATGCACTCGGATCAGGGCTGGCAGTACCAGCACGCATTCTACCGCAATGAACTTCAAAAGCACGGAATCATTCAATCCATGTCCCGAAAGGGCAACTGTTACGACAACTGCATTATGGAAACCTTCTTTGGCAGACTGAAAAATGAAATGTTCTATGGATTTGAGAAGGATTATCCCTCCTTTGAAGCCTTCTCCAAGGCGATTGCCGAGTATATTGACTATTACAATAACAGCAGAATCCAAGCTAAAACAAAATGGATGCCTCCCTCTAAATTCAGAGAAGCATCATGATGGAAGGTTAATTATTCATTTTTGAGCCAGTGTCCAGAAAACCGGGTACATATCATTTCCATGACAGGAAACCGGGGGCGTTTTGTGTATGACTGCTCCTTGCAAACGCCGCCCATTCGTTCTATATGACAAGGAAAAACTGCCGGAATTCTATTTGCAGGAAGAAAATTTGGAGAAGATCATTGCGGAGATGGGCTAAGATACACTGAAAAACTACAAATAACGTATCATCGCAAAGCCTAACGCCTTGTAATTTTGGCACCCGCTCAGGCTGCTATCAAGAACCCGAGAGCGTAAGGATCTTGCAACGGCTCTCCGTTAAAAATCAAGGATAAAACAAGGCCCACCGTCAATTTTGGCGGTGGGCCTTGTTTGTTCATCTGGGCGATGAATTGTGTTTAATACCGATGCACGGAGAGTGTGCATCACAGATACACCTCCACGGTCAGGTCGGTCCACGCTGCACGGCGGAACTGGTGGGGCATCTTGTTGGCTTCCCGGTAACGCTTGGCGGTTTCAAACCATAGTGCCGCTGTGAGTTCGCAGAAAAACACCTGATGATTTTTTCATCGTCCTTGACCACACAAGGAAATGAAAAGCTCCCCATTCCAATTCGTAAAAGAATCAGAATGAGGAGCTTTTAAATGGGATTCAGGCCGGCAGTACAAAGACCGTGAGCTTTGCAGGAAAAAGGGGAACCGACCCGTTAAAAAGGAGGAGAATGATCAGGGAAGGCGTTCGCGCACCTGCCCCGCATTGGGATAGCATCAGAATTTGCAGGGGGTCTCCTGCTCGATATGGATATGATGGCCGCTGTAGTTGCCCGGGATATGGCTTGCCTGATACTTGGCTGCTGCCAGCACCTTGGAGAATTCGATGCCGGTTTCGTAACCCATCTCGTTCAGCATCCAGATCATATCCTCGGTGGACAGGTTGCCGGAGGCACCGGGAGCAAAGGGACAGCCGCCCAGACCGCCCAGAGCGGACTGGACCTCGGTGATGCCGCTCTCGATGGCTGCCATGGTGTTGACCATGCCCAGTCCACGGGTGTCGTGGAAATGGACTTGCAGATTCAGGGTGGGATAGCTGCCTTCAGCGCACCAATGACGGCTTTTACCTGTGCAGGGTCTGCGATGCCGATGGTATCGCAGAGGCAGCAGGTGGTCATGCCGGCGTCGATGTAATCTTTCAGGAAATCCACTACAGCCTGCGGGTCGTTGTATTTGCCCTCAAACGGGCAGCCAAAGGTCGTAGCGAGATCACTACGATATTCAGGTCGGGGTAGGCAGAACGGATCTCCTTGTAAGCATCCAGCGATTGCTCGTGGGTGCGGTTGATGTTGGCCTTGTTGTGGCTCTTGCTCAGGGACACAACATAGCAGACCTTGCGCAGGCCCAGCTCGTAGGCGTTCTGAGCACCGCGCAGGTTGGGCACCAAGGCAAACAGATCCAGTCCCGGGTGTTTTTTCAGGACAGCTCGGTGACTGCTTTGGAGTCAGCCAGCTGCGGGATGGCCTTGGGGCTGACAAAGGAGGTATACTCCATGTGCTTGACGCCTGCCGAGACCAGCCGATCAATGACGTCCAGCTTCAGTTCGGTGGCGATCGGTGGAGCACATTTCACGCTCTGGAATCCGTCACGGGGGCCGACTTCAACAACTTCGATTTTGCTCATAATATCATAACCCTCTTTTGTGTCATTTCAACCATTCCTATGGAAGCACGGTACGGTAAAGCGAGATGGCAGTGTTAAGCAGCATTCGATCCGACCATCTTGCCCTTCCGCACACCCTGCGGCCACAGGATCATAGAACTCAGATAGCGCCCTTGGCCTTCAGCTCTTCCAGCTTGGCAGCGTCAAGGCCCAGAAGCTCGCCATAGATCCTGGCATTGTCCTCTCCCAGCAGCGGAGCGGCCTTGCGAGGATACGCCTTGGTGCGGGTCAGGTGCTGCGGCACAGCGGTGATCTTCAGCTTGCCGGATGCGGGCTGATCGATCTCCGGGAACATCTCACGGGCACCGCGATCTGCGGGTCAGTCACCAGACGGTCGATGGTGTTGACGGGGCAGGCAGGGCATCCGGCATCGTTCAGCATCTTGTCGATCTCGTCAATGGTGTAATCCTTGGTCCAAGCGCAGATGATCTCACGCATCGCGGCGTGATTCGCCACGCGATCCTTGATCTCAACAAAGCGGGGGTCGGCCTTCAGTTCCGGCTGCTTCATCACATCGCAGAGCAGGCCGTACAGCTTGTTGTTGCCTGCGGCGATGACCACATCGCCGTCCTTGGTCGGGAAAACATCATACGGGTAGGTGGACTCGTACCGGTTGCCGATGCGCTGCGGGATACGCCCGTGGACTGGTAGATCATGGTGATGTTTCCATCGCGGAAGCCACCGAGTCCACCAGCGCCACATCAACTTTTTCGCCCAGACCCGTTTTCTGCTTGTTGACCAGCGCCGCCAGAATGCCGATGGTCATGTTCAGGCCGCCAAGGACATCGCCCATGGGCGTGCCGACACGGGTCGCCGGGCCATCGGGCCAGCCGGTGGTGCTCATCAGGCCGCCCATGGCCTGACCTACGATGTCATAGCCCGCACGCTTGCTGTAAGGCCGGTGTGGCCGAAACCGGACACCGCACCATAGATGATGCCGGGGTTGACCTCCTTCAGGACGTCATAGCCGAGGCCAAGTTTTTCCATCGTGCCGGGGCGGTAGTTCTCGATGACGATGTCGGCCTTCTTGACCAGTTCCTTGAAGATCTCCTTGCCCTCAGGGTCCTTGAGGTTCAGGGTGCAGCCCAGCTTGCTGCGATTGAAGTTCGCATAATAAACACTGTTGTCGTTGATGAAGGGACCCATCTTGCGGGTATCGTCACCGCCCTTGGGATTTTCCAGCTTGATGACCGTAGCACCCATATCCGCCAGGATCATGCCGCTGTAGGGACCAGCCAGAACACGGGTCAGGTCGAGAACGACCACGCCATCCAAAAGACCTTTGCTCATAATAGACACCTCGTTATGTTTCATTTTTCTGATGTATGGAATATTACAGGATATTGTACAGGCCCAGCAGACCGGCCAAGACCGTCAGGAGCAGCAGCAGGGCGGACAGACCGAACATCTGGATGAAGAGCTTGTTCTCCTTTTCCTTCGTGAACTCGGGGTCGGTGGCGTTGGCCGCCATGATCAGGCTGCCGCCGGTGGACGCCGGGCTGAAGCCGGCAAAGGAAGCGGTCATGCACATGATGGTGATAAGGCCCTCCGGCTTGACGCCGACCTGCTCGGCGATGGCACCGACTGTAGGCACCATGGTGGGCCACACGACACCGATCGCAGAGCTGAACCACGAGAGGATGCCGGCGGACAAGCCCTGAATGGCGACTGCGGTCTTCGGCGTCATGATGGAAGCCAGACCGTTCGACATCAGTGCCACACCGCCCACGTCAGAGACGATGTTCATCAGCATGCCGATGCCGGTGACCATCATCAGGGTGGACCAAGGCACACTCTTGATGACGACCTTTTCATCTGCCACATTGAGGAGCAGCAGGACGACTGCCACAGCAAAGGAGATGAGGCCGACGTTCCGCTTGAAAAAGGCGCTGGCCACGATCATGGCCAGAAAGCCACCAGCGTGATGATCTGCTTCTGGGTGAACGCGGGAAGGCTCTCTTTTTCCTTGCTCTGAGGCTCTTTGATCCGGAAGCCCTTGAACACAAGGAAGATAACAATGGACAGCACGATGGTGGTGATGGTCGCATAGATCAGGGTGTGTGTCTGATAGCCGGTGATGCCCTGCTCACTGGCGAGGCTGTAGATCAGGACGCTTTCCGGCGTGATGGGGGAGAACCGGCCTGCCATGGAACCGATCTGACCGATCGCCGCCAGCATGACGGAGTTATAGCCAGTGCTCTTGCCCAGCGGCAGGCTCAGTGCTGCGGCGATGCCCAGCGCCGGCACGACAGCCGGGGCCGATGGCCGCGACGATGTAGCCGATCAGGTATATGATGACCGGGGTGATGGCCACATGGCCGCCGGACAGGCGCAGAAACTTTTTTGCGGCCAGCTCCAGCGTACCGTTGTTGGTAGCATGGTACACAGCAGCGAGCGCCAGCAGCATGATGAAGGTGCTGGAACTGAACCCTTTGATGATCTGAGAGTCTGTGTAACCGGCCGCCGAACCCAAAACGGCTGCGGCCAGAACGGCGATCAGACCGACGTTCTTTTTCAGCGCGAAGCCGATTGCGATGCAGGCAACCAGCACGATCAGGGAAAACAATGCAATACTATTGCTCACAAAAATTGCCTCCTTTTGTTTTTTCTCCGCATGGCCCTGCAGGAGAAGACTTCCAAACTGTTTGCTGCGATCGAGCATTTCTGCCAAACTATATAGCAATTTTCGTGCCAAAATCGCATTTCAGGTCAAAATATCTTGAGATTTGTGGAGGTGCTCGAAGTCAGGCCATGTCACTTGTGAAAAGTACACAAAAAAGACCTCCGCAAAATTGCGGAGGTCTTTGGGTACGCGATTTGAGTGCTTGGATCCTTTGCCGATTTTTGCAGGAGTGTCTCATTCTTCCAGCGTCCGGGTGTATCACAAATGAAACACTGCGACACGCTTTTGCGACATTCAGGGGTCTTGTTTCAGGCGGCGGTACAAGGTGCTGCGGCTGATGCCCAGATCTTTTGCGGCGCGGGAAGCGTTTCCTCCGCTCCGCCGCAGAGCTTCGAGCACATCGCTCTTGTCCGTAGCCGGATCAGTGGTTCTCTCCCGGGCTGCGGGAGCAGATCCAGCGGTTCTCCAGAGGTTCATCTTGAGGGACTGGAACACCTCTTCCTCCGGGCTGCCCCGGTGCAGCAGCAGTGAGACTCTCTCGACCGTGTTGGTCAGTTCACGGACATTGCCGGGCCACGCGTAGGAGCGGCATCGGCCCAGCACCCGGAAAAAGGCGGATCTCTCGTCGGCAGAGCGCTGGGGCATCACCCTGTCGTAAATGGCACGGGCGATCTCCAGATAATCGTCACCCCTCTCCCGCAGCGGCGGCACCAACACGCTGAGGACGTTCAGCCGGTAATAAAGGTCACGGCGGAACCGGCCCTCTTCCACAAGATGGAGCAGATCCCGGTTGGTCGCGCCGATGATCCGAATATCCACCGGGATCACCGTGTCATCGCCCACACGGCGCACTTCTTTTTCCTGTAGGACGCGAAGCAGCGGCGCCTGAAACTCCAGCGGCAACTCACCGATCTCGTCAAGAAAGATAGTTCCGCCGTGGGCTGTCTCAAACAGACCGGCCTTGCCGCCCCGCCGCGCTCCGGTGAAGGAGCTGTCCGCATAGCCAAACAGCTCGGATTCCAGCAGGTTTCGGTTGAGCGCCGTGCAGTTGATGGCCACGAATGGCCCATCCCTCCGCGGGCTGGCATTGTGGATGCTCTGGGCGAACATCTCCTTACCGGTGCCGGTTTCGCCGTACAGCATCACGGTGAACTGCGAATCCGCAAAATTTTCGGAGAGGCGCTTTGCTTCAAGGATGGCGGGCGACTGCCCCAAAATATCCGAGAACCGGTATTTTGCCACCAATCCCTTTTCGTGCAGCTTGATACGGATGTTCCGCTCTGCTGTCTGCAAGGTCTTGATGTCCTGAAATGTCGCAACAACGCCCTTTACCTGCCCGCCTACCCGGATGGGGACGCGGTTGGTGGAGACCAGCGTCCCGTGAATGTTCATCATCTGGCCTATTTCGGCTTCTCCAGTCTGAAGAACACTGGTCAGGTGCGTATTGGGCAGGACCTCTTCGATGGGCCGCCCGGCGAAAGGCGGATGCGCCGGACGGAGCATCTGCTCTGCGATCTGGTTGGTCGTGCTGATCCGTCCATTCTCGTCAATGGCGATGATTGCGTCGTGGGTATAATCCAGGATGTTCTGGTAACGCTCCAGCTGGATCTGAAGTTGTTCCTGTTGGCGGGGCGTTCTCCTGCTGGGTGACATAAAGCTGCTGGGCAGTGTCCAGAGCATGGAGGATCGAAGTGTCCGAGCTTTCCACCCGGAGATACGGCAAGTCGTACAGCTTGGCGAACCGCTCCGACACGACGCCGCCCAGCCCCCATGCAGCCCCATCGGCCACCGCCTGCTGGACAGCGGACTGGCAGCTGAGACTGTCGGAAAGCAGTAGTGCTTCATTTTCAGATCCAGAAGATAGCAGATGGATGCGCAGCTCGTTGCATGATCTCTTCCACAA
>ENA-OQIW01000204-OQIW01000204.1-human-gut-metagenome-genome-assembly--contig:-NODE-204-length-12024-cov-1.204673_pt1 | contig 12024 bp, 20 predicted proteins | sample MGYA00242586_ERZ504751 | MGnify/ENA primary metagenome ERZ504751 (study PRJEB26092, sample SAMD00036349) | human gut metagenome | host: Homo sapiens | study: EMG produced TPA metagenomics assembly of...
CACCAAAAAACGGTATGACGGCCATTGTGGGGCCCTCCGGCTCCGGTAAATCTACCATTGCGCGGCTCATCGCCTCCTTCTGGGAGGCGGAGAGCGGCTGCGTCCGTATTGGCGGCGTGGACGTGCGGAACATTCCTCTCCCTCAGATAATGGAGCTTGTCTCATATGTGTCACAGGATAACTTCCTGTTCCATCTGTCTATCCGGGAAAACATTCGGATTGGAAAACCGGAGGCCACAGACGCAGAGATCGAGGCAGCGGCAAAAAAAGCGAGCTGTCACGATTTCATCGCCGCTCTGCCGGAGGGCTATGATACGCTGGCGGGCGATGCGGGAAGCCACCTCTCCGGCGGAGAAAGGCAGCGTATCGCCATTGCAAGGGCGATCCTGAAGAACAGCCCGATCGTGGTGCTGGATGAAGCCACGGCATTTACCGACCCTGAAAATGAGGCCGTTATTCAACATCCATCGCAGGGCTTGTAGCAGGAAAAACTTTGATCGTCATTGCGCATCGGCTGTCTACCATTACAAAAGCAGACAAGATCCTTGTCGTGGAGAAAGGAAATGTCGCTGCGGAAGGAACCCATGAGGAGCTTCTTGAAACAAGCAATCTATACAAGGAATTGTGGAAAGCCCATATGCAGGGCAGAGATACCGCAGAGGAGGTGGCGTGATGATAAGGCTGTTTCAAAGACTTTTGTTGTTCTCGGGCTTACAGAAGAAGCGTCTTATCCGCTCTTTTCTTGCATACCTTGTCAGCTCATTCTTTGAGATGATCCCGATCATGGCCATTCTAACGGTGCTCACAGGAATCCTGAAGCAGCTTTCCGGCGATGTTATGCCTGAAAGCACGATCTGGATCTCGCTTGGCATCATGATCGTTTCCATTGCAGGGCGAATCGTGTTTGTCGATCTTTCTGCCAATGCCAGAACTCTTGGCAGCTTCGCGTTCGGGTCGGAAAAGCGCATGGAGATCGGCGAACGCCTGAAAAGGGCGCCTATGGGCTATTTCAATGAAAACAGGCTCGGGGATATCACTGCGGCGGTGACGACCACACTTGGCGATCTGGAGCAGCAGTCCGTTACCATTATGGAAAATGTGGCGGGCGGGTTTATCCACGCATCGTGATTGGCGTTTGGCTTATGATCTATGAGTGGCGGATCGGCTGATCTCTTTGGCCGGACTTGCTGTGGCGCTCCTTGTTTATTCGCTTATCGGCAAGGTCGGCAGGAAACACGCGCCCCGCCGTCAGGCAGCCCAGGCTGGCCTGGTCACTGCCGTTTTGGAATATGTGCAGGGCATGGGCGTAGTCAAGGCGTTTGGGCTGGCGGAGCGCACCGGAAAAGCAGTTGACACCGCAATCGAGGAAAGCAAAGAGGCAAATATCGCGCTTGAAAAGGCGTTTTCCAAAATGACGGCGCTCTATCAGACGGTGTTCAAGCTCGCACGGGCGGCTATTCTGGTTTTTGCGCCCTATCTTTTGGCAGGAGGAAGCATCACGCCGGAGAAGTGCCTGCTGCTTCTCGTGTCCAGCTTCATGATCTATGCCGCCGTGGAGGTGGCGGGCAGTATGTCCTCCGTTGCCCGCGCGGTGGAGGCTTCTCTGGACCGGCTGGATAACATCATGGACATTCCATCCCTGGACGAAAACGGGGCGGATCTTGTGCCGGAAAATTTCAATATCGAAGTGAAGAATATGTCCTTTGGATACGGGGAAAAGGAGGTATTGCATCAAATCAGCTTAAGCGTACCCCAGGGAAGCTCCTGCGCCATCGTTGGTCCCTCCGGCGCCGGAAAAACTACGCTGGTCGGTCTGATCGCCCGTTTCTGGGATGTGAAGGAAGGACAGATCACGCTCGGCGGCCGGGATGTGCGGGAATATACCAGCGGCAGCCTTCTAAAGAATTTCGCCATCGTATTTCAGAATGTGTATCTCTTTGAGGACACCGTCGAGAACAATATCCGGTTTGGCAGACCGGACGCAAGCGAGGATGAAATCATAGCAGTCGCAAAGAAAGCCTGCTGCCATGACTTTATCATGGCGCTGCCCGACGGTTATCAGACAACGATCGGCGAAGGAGGCTCCAGCCTCTCCGGCGGAGAAAAGCAGCGGATCTCCATTGCAAGGGCAATTCTGAAGGACGCACCCATCGTCATTTTGGATGAAGCTACAGCCAGCGTGGATCCCGAAAACGAGCAGGAGCTGCAAAAGGCCATCCGGGAGCTGACAAAAGGCAAAACGATCCTGATGATCGCCCACCGTCTGTCCACCGTGCGCACGGCAGATCAAATCATCGTGCTGGAGAACGGCAGGATCGTTCAACGCGGAAACCATGAGGAGCTGATGCGCGAAGACGGCCTGTACAGGCGCTTTGTGGGAATGCGCAGCCGGGCGGATCGGCTGGACGCTGAAAGGCGGGAAAGCAGATGGATAGAAGGCTAGACAAAAGATACTTGACCGGAGCGGTATCTGCAATGGAAAAACAGTATGGCGTGGAAAAGACAGGCGCGATCATAGAAGATGCATGGAGACGTTATGCGGAAATCGTAGACGAAAACGCCGACGAGCCGAAAAAGATGTATATGCATACGAGGAAACGCATCTATCCTGCCATCGCCGCCTTTGACGCCATGACGGGAAATGGAATCTCCCGTGAGGAAGCGGCGGCTTTTCTGAATAGATATTATGAAAAGCGGGCAGCGGGCGTTGGTGCAAAAATCCGAGGGGCAATGAAGATACCGGGTCTGTATAAGCTGGTGCCGAGGTTCTTTGCCAAAATGACAAAAAGCTCCTTTGGAGAGGACTGCGGTTTTCGGGCTGATTGGATACGAACAGAGCAGGAGGAAATGTGCTTCGACATGCTGGCCTGCCCCTATCAGGACACCTGTGTGAAATACGGCTGCCCGGAGATTGTGGCCGGCTTTTGCCGCGCGGATGACGAGCCTACGGGCATATGCATCCAAAGCTCAAATGGGGACGGACAAAGACGCTCGGACAGGGCGGAGACTGCTGTGATTTTAGACTGACGATAGAGTCATGACCCTATGGAAAGATTGACGAGATACAAGACCCTCCAATGCTTTCTTGCGGCGCTGACTATGATCGCGTTCCTCGCTCCTGCTGCATATGCATCCGGTACACCGGACGTATATGAGGCAGGCGTAAACGCTGTTTCCGAAAAATATATTGGCAAAACGGTTCCAGGCGCCTGTGTCGTGATTTCGGAATTGCAGCGGCCATCTGCGGGTTTTTCACGGGGATCCGCCATGCCGTAAAGAGAAAAACCAGAGCATCGGTCCTTACGATTGTTTTATTTGCATTGCAAATTATAGCTGCGTGGATGCTCGGATTCTTAACAGTAGTATAAATTAACAGAAAACGGAGGAATGGATTTATGGACAAAAAGAAAAAGTGGACGGTCAAGGATGTTATTACAACGGTATTGCTCTCCGCAGTGCTGATCGTGATCCAGCTCGTCGTCAATATGGTCTGCATGGCCAACGACTTTGTCAGCATGGTGCTGTCGGTGGGGATCACCATGTTCCTCTGCGCGCCGGTCTATATGCTCATGGTCAGCCGGATCGGCAAGCGGTTTGTGACGCTGATCTATATGATGATCCTCGGCGTGATTTTCCTGCTGATGGGCAACTGGTTCTTGCTTCCTTATTATGTTCTCGTGGGGCTCCTCTGCGAGGCGATTCTCTGGAAGGAAGGCTCCTGCCAAAAACCGAAACGGCTGACCGCCGCCTGGACGGTGGCGAGCCTTTTATACAACGGGGTCAATCTGCTGCCCATCTGGTTCTTCTGGGACACCTACTACGATTTTGCGCTGGCAAGCGGCATGGAGCAGAGCTACATCGATTCCTATGTGCGTTACTACACCTCTCCCGGCTGGCTGACCTTTATTCTGCTGTTCACGACGCTGATGGGCTTTTTAGGCTGCATGGTGGGCAGTCGGCTGATCCGCAGGCATTTTCAGAAGGCCGGCGTCCTATGAGAGCGGACGCATCCTTTGCGGTGCCGGTCAAGCTGTGGGCGCTGCTGTGCGTCTTTGCCGGAGTGACCATCGGCGGGAATGTGCTGCTCACCTGCATCCTGACCGGCGGCGCGCTTCTTTATCTCGTCCTACAGCGGAACTTCCGCCTTGCCGCGTCCTATGGCTGCTTTTATCTGCTGCTGGCGCTGCTGCTCTACGGCATCCGCTTCCACGGGCTGCGCATGCCGGTCTTTTCGGAGTTTTATGTTCTGATGTTCTGGAATCTGTCACCGATCTTTCTGGTGTCATGGGATCTGATCACCACGCCGCCGGGGATGCTCTCCGCGTTCTTATCCCGCCTCCGTATGCCCACCCCGTTCATTCTCGGGCTTCTTGTGGTCTTTCGCTTCTTCCCCACCATGCGGACGGAGTTGAAAGGCGTAGGCAGGTCCATGAAAAACCGGGGGCTGACCGCGGCGGGACAGCTGCTCGCACATCCCGTGCAGAGCATGGAGTATGTGCTGGTTCCGTTTCTTCTTCGGGTATTGCAGCTTGCGGATCAGCTTTCCGTTTCCGCCGTTGCAAGAGGCGCGGAGCGTCCGGGCGTGCGCGGCAGCTATTATGAGAAAAGGATCGGGGCGCGGGATCACATCGCGGCAGCCGCATGTGCGATCGTCACGGCTTCCTATTTGGTTTTGGAAAGGAGCATGGCATGATCGAGCTTACACGCGCTTCCTTTCAATACGAAAACTCGGACAGAGGCGTGCGGGACATTTCCCTTTCGGTAAAAAGCGGCGAATGCGTCGTGCTGACGGGGCTTTCCGGCTGCGGCAAGACCACCGTGACAAGGCTTGTCAACGGGCTTGCGCCGTCCTATTATCCCGGAGCTTCAGCGGAAGTGTGAGGATAGACGGCAAGGACATATCAAGGCTTTCCACATGGGAGATCGGGCGTTTGGTGGGAAGCGTTTTTCAGGACCCCAAAAGCCAGTTCTTTTCCTCCGAGCTTGCCGGAGAGGTGGCCTTTCCCTGCGAGAATTACGGCCTGTCCACCCGGGAGATACGGGAGAGGACGGACGCCGCCATAGAGGCATTGAAGCTGTCCCGTTTGAGGGACAGGGCAGTTGACGTCCTCTCAAGCGGAGAAAAGCAGCGGGCGGCCATTGCGTCCGTATATGCCATGAAGCCAAAGGTCTTTGTGTGCGACGAGCCGACGGCCAACCTCGACGCCGCCGGGACGCGGCAGCTTGCGCAGACCCTTCGGCAGCTCAAGGAGCAGGGCTTTACCCTGCTCCTCGCGGAGCATCGGATCGACTGGCTGATGGGGATCGCAGACCGCTTTTTATATCTGCGGGATGGCAGAATAGCGGCCGAGTATACACCGGAGGATCTGCTCCTCCTGCCAAAAGCAGACATCTTAGGATGGGCCTGCGTTCTCCGCACGAGGGAAAGCGCTCTCCCGCTCCCTCCGTATTGGACGAGAGCCCTGCCGTCTTGAAGACAGCAGGGCTCTCGAAAAGAATATGCAGAGAAGTCATTTTCGATGATGTTTCCCTCTCCTTTCCGAAAGGCAGGGTGACCGCCATAACGGGGCAGAACGGCGCGGGGAAAACTACCCTTGCGCAGATCCTCTGCGGGCTGGCAAGGCAGACAAGGGACATATCCTGATAGATGGGAAAAAAGCAAGAGCGGCAGTCCGGCGCAGGGAGATCTATTACTGCGGCAATGACACGTCAACGCAGTTTTTTGCGGCGAGCGTGGCGGAGGAGCTGCTGCTGAATACCAGATCGACAGAAGAAAGCAGAGCTGTGCAAGAACGCTCGAGACTTGGCTTATCGAGGTATAGGGACGCGCACCCGTCCACCCTGTCCGGCGGGCAGAAGCAGCGCCTTGCCATCGCCTGCGCCGTCTTTTCCGGCCGCGGGATACTGATCCTTGACGAGCCCACCAGCGGTCTTGACGGGCAGAATATGCGCCTGATCGCGGAAAGGCTGAAAAGCGAAGCGCGGAACGGCAGAACCATTCTCGTGATCACCCACGACAGGGAACTGATCGAGAGCTGCTGCGATAACATTGTGGAGGTTGAAAAACGATCATCGTGAAACCGCCAAGGGGCGCTATGGGATATCCGCGCCGGAGGAATCGTTTTCCGCTCCTGCCGGCAGCTCCACCGCGATGGTCGTGCCCTTGTCCGAGCTTTCCTCCACCCAAACGGAGCCGCCGTGGAGGTTGGCGATCTCCCACACCAGAGAAAGTCCCAGTCCCGCGCCGCCGTACTCGCGGCTGCGGGATTTGTCTACCCGGAAGAAGGGATGAAAAATGCTCCGCTGATATTCCTCCGGAATGCCGCAGCCGGTGTCGGAAACGCGAATGATGCACTTTTCCTGCCCCTGTGCAAGCTCGACCCGCACTGAGCCGCCGGGACGGTTATATTTGACGGCGTTCTCCGTCAGGTTAAAGAGCAGACGGTAGATCAGCGCGTCGCTGCCGGTCAGGGCGGCGTCGCCCTCCGCTTCCAGCGAGATGCTTCGCTTCTCCGCCAGCGGCGCGAGATCCGTGAAGATCTCCTCGACCATGGGGGCGAGCTGGAGCTGCTCGTTCCGCGCCACCTGCTGCAGATTGCTCATCTCCAGCAGCGTCTTGGTCATCTGTGTCAGCCGCTCCGTCTGCTCACGCAAAAGCGTGAGGAACTCCACCGTCTCCGGCCGCACATCGGGATGCTCCGCGGAAAACAGCTCCAACTGCGCCTGCATCAGAGCCAGCGGCGTGCGCAGCTCGTGGGCGGCGTTGCCGGTGAACTGCCGCTGGGCGGCAAAGGCGTTATTCAGCCGCTCCAGCATCTGGTTGAACGAGCGGCTCAGCTGCCGGAACTCCGGAAGCACATCTTCATCGATCCTCATATCGGCAAGATTGTTCAGCTGTACCTGCTCCACTTGCGAGGCAAAGCTGCGCAGGGGCTTTAGGGCGCGTCCGCTGACAAAATAGGCGAGGAAACCGCTGAGCAGCGTTACCGCCGCCGTGATGTACCAGTTGGTGGTGCGGAAGCGCCCTGCACCCCATCGACGACGATAGTCAACTCCTCGCTGGGCGCCATGAGCTGCAGGTCAAAGCTCGCCGCTCCGCAATCATTCAGGATCACTGTGCCGCCGCCCTGTAAGCTGTCCGCAATGGTGTCCATATAGTACACACCGGAGAAGCACAGCAGCAGATTCATGGCCACGCAGGTGATGCCGATGAGCAGGACGGACATCAGCGTGATGCGCCACTGCAGGGAAAGCCGCTTCATACTTCCCCGCCTCCCATCAGATAACCCTCGCCGATGCGGTTGCGGATGGGGTCATAGCCCAGCACGGCGCGGAGTTTTTTGCGCAGGGCGGAGATGTGGACGCGGATGGAATTGCTGAAGCTGTCCACGCTGTTGTCCCAAACATGATCCATCAGCTCTTCCTGACTCACGGGCCGCCCCTGATGTACCATCAGGTATTCGAGAATCCCCGTTTCCTTGCGGGTCAGCGCCAGCGTCTGCCCGTTGACAGCGGCGGTGCGGGAGCGGGTGTCGAAGCTCAGGCCTCCGCAGCTCAGCAGCACATCCTGCTGGGTGAACTGCCGCAATGTCAGGCTGCGGATGCGGGCCTCCAGTTCGGCCAGGTGGAAGGGCTTTGCCAGATAGTCGTTCGCCCCGGCGTCCAGCCCTGCACCTTGTCCTCCACCTCACAGCGGGCGGAGAGGATCAGCACCCGCGTCTCCCGGTCGGTCTGCCGCAGGGTGCGCAGCACCGTCATGCCGTCCTTTTTCGGCAGATTCAGATCCAGCAGTACCAGATCGTAGCGCTCCACGCCCAGAAGCGCCAGCGCCTTTTCCCCATCATAGCAGTAGTCCACGCTGTAGGCCAGCCGCCGCAGGCTGCGGACGATCGTCTCGCACAGGGCGCGTTCATCTTTACAATTACTAAAGGTGCATGAGAGCCCTCCTTTTTATTTCTCCGTTTTTATGCTGCTTTCATTATAGCAAGAATAGATAAGGTTTGCATTAAGTTTTCGTTCTTAACAGAGACTTTAACTCTCCCGCGCTATGATGGGGGCAGAAAATCGGAAAGGGTGATGAAAAATGAGCTGCGGGAAAAAGGCCGCGGCGCAGATCGCGCTGCTGATGGCCGGAACCGCCATGCTGTGCTTCGGTGTATGGCGGGGCGAGGCGGCGACGGTGCTGAGCAAGGCCATCAAACTATGTCTGGAGTGTGTGGGCATTGGGTAAAAGGTTTTCAGGCGTTTCACAGACCATGTCCCGCTTCCGGGGCTGGATCCAGGCAGGGGCAACGCTGCTGACCAACCTGCACCTGCCGAACTTTCTCAAGGGCGGACTGTATCAGGGAGCGGGGAAGGCTGTCTGCGTGCCGGGGCTGAACTGCTACTCCCTGTCCGGCGGCCTCCGGAGCCTGTCCCATCGGGGCGTTTCAGGCGGTAGTGGGTCTTCCAGGTTCAGCTTCTCCTATTATATCACAGGCTTTCTCATTCTGCTGGGCGTGCTGCTGGGGCGCTTTATCTGCGGCTTCCTCTGTCCCTTTGGCTGGTTTCAGGAGCTGCTGCATAAGCTCCCGACAAAGAAGCTCTCCACAAAGAAGCTCAAGCCTCTGACATACCTCAAGTACGCCGTCCTGCTGGTGATGGTTTTCCTGCTGCCGGCGTTCCTTGTGAACGATGTGGGCATGGGAGACCCGTTCTTCTGCAAATACCTCTGCCCCCAAGGCGTGCTGGAGGGAGCCATCCCGCTGTCCCTTGCCAATTCCGGCATCCGGGCGGCGCTGGGCAAGCTGTTTACATGGAAGTTCAGCATCCTGCTGGCGGTGATCGTGCTGAGCGTACTGTTCTACCGTCCCTTCTGCAAGTGGCTCTGCCGCTTGGCGCATTCTATGCGCTGTTCAACCGGGTGTCCCTCTTCCAGATGAAGGTGGACAAGAGTAAGTGCGTCTCCTGTGGGAAATGTGCCAGAGCCTGCAAGATGGATGTGGATGTGACGAAAACGCCCAACCATACCGAGTGCATCCGCTGCGGAATGTGCATCCGCGCCTGTCCGACGAACGCCGTGTGCTTCCGTTACGGCTTCGGCAGCGGGAAAGAGAAGGAAAACGCAGCAACGCTGCGAGAAAACAACAAAGCTTAAGGAGAAACGAATATGAATGCAAAGAAGATTCTGGCTCTGCTGCTGGGCGCGATGATGCTGCTCTCCCTTGCAGCCTGCGGCGCAAAGGGCAACGACAAGCAGGCGGATATGAGCGGAGGCGGTTCTGCCATGACCAGCGAGCCGAAAACCGACGAGGAGGCGCTCACCCTGCACAAGGAGCTGCTGGAGCAGGAGAACGCGATCCTGTCGGAAAATGCCGAGCTGTGGGAAAAGGTCTATATGGAGGCCGACAAAGGCATGGCAATGATCGAGGACGGGAAAAACTACGGCGATTTCCTGCTGGATACCGTCGAGGCCGCGAAAGAGCAGTTCACCGACAAGGAGTATGAGTGGCTGAAGGAGTCAACCACGGAGATCAGTAATATTGAAAACAAGCTGACCGAGTTGGAAAAGAAGTATCCCGAGATCATGCAGAAATCCATGGACAGCGATATGAGTATGCCCGCGGTCGATAATATGAGTATGCCGTCCAATCAGAGCGGCGCGGACAAGATGGCCGAGCAGGGCAGCATGCAGAAGTTCCCCGCCTTTGAAGGCAAAGACCTGGATGGCAACACGGTGAAGAGCGAGGAGCTGTTCTCCGGCAACGCCGTCACCGTAGTGAATTTCTGGTTCACCACCTGCAATCCCTGCGTGGGAGAGCTTGCCGAGCTGGACGCGCTGAACAAGGAACTCGCGGAGAAGGGCGGCTCCCTCATCGGCGTCAACACCTTCACGCTGGACGGGGACAAGGCGGCGATCGCGGATGCAAAGGACGTGCTGATGAAGAAGGGCGCCACCTATCAGAATGTGTATTTTGACTCCGACAGTGAGGCGGGAAAGTTTACCACCAACATCTTTGCCTATCCCACCACCTATGTGGTTGACCGCAGCGGCAATATCGTGGGCGAGCCCATCGTCGGCGCTGTCACCGGCAAGGCGCAGGCCGAGGCGCTGCAAGCCCAAATCGACAAGGCGCTCGCCGCCGATATGGGCTGACGCGAGATAAAAAAGCGCCTGCTGTGCGCCGCTGCATTGCCCATGGCGCTCGAAGGGTCGGAGTGAGTCCTGATTCCCCTGAAAGGAGGAAACGCAATGTATCGAAGCGTATTGGCACTGCTTTTCGCCGCGGTGCTGCTGCTCAGCGGCTGCGCTGTCGGGCAGCAGACTGTGCCGAAGGAAAAGAGCGGACAGAAAACAAACATGGACGGAGCGGCTTTTGACCGGTCCGACGAGGAGATCACCTATATGGATACCAAAGACAATGTCATCTATCTGGCGGGCGGCTGCTTCGTGGGCGATGGAACAGCTGATGCAGTCCATCCCCGGCGTTATCGACGCCGAGAGCGGCTACGCCAACGGCACCTGCGAGGAGGACGCCGACTACCAAACCGTCTGCACGGGCAACACGGGCTTTCGGGAGACCGTGCGGGTGGAATACGACCCCGAGCAGGTGAGTCTTGACGCGCTGCTGCTGGCCTACTTCTATGTCATTGACCCACGGTGCAAAACCGGCAGGGCAACGACCGCGGCAGCCAGTACCAGACCGGCGTCTACTACACCAACGAAAGCGCGAGAGAAACGGTGAAGCGCATCGCGGAGATCGAGCGCGGCCGCAGCGAGAAATTCTTCGTGGAGATCGGCCCGCTCAAGAACTACTATCCTGCCGAGGAATACCACCAGAACTACCTCGAAAAGAACCCGAACGGCTACTGCCACATTCCGCGCACGGAGATGGAGCTCTTTTCCCGGCTGCGCATCGACCGGGTGACTATCAGAAGCCCGCGGCGGAGTCCATCCGGGACAAGCTGACGGCGGAGCAGTACCGCGTCACGCAGGAGAGCGGCACGGAACGCGCCTTCACGGGCGAGTTCTGGGACAAGTTTGAAAAGGGCATCTATGTGGATGTCGTGACCGGCGAGCCTCTCTTTTCCTCCACAGATAAGTACGGGAGCGGCTGCGGCTGGCCCGCCTTTACAAAGCCTATCGAGGGCCCCGCTGTGGTGGAAAAAGAGGATCTGAGTCACGGAATGCGCCGCACGGAGGTCAGAAGCCGCGCCGGAGACTCCCATCTCGGTCATGTGTTCACCGGCGATCCGGAGTCGCCCAACGGCGTGCGCTACTGCATCAACAGCGCGGCCCTGCGCTTCGTCCCCTATGAAAAATGGAGGCCGAGGGCTACGGATACCTGCTGTACCTGTTTGAAAAATAGGACGCAAGGGGTCGGCAGTTCTCATCCAAGAAACTATCAGCACATCACAGCATATCGACTGCCCGGTGGCAGTCCGATATGCTGTGAATGGAAGTTTCCGGCACTCTCCCGGCACTCTCAATGAGCCGATTTCAAAACGGAGAAGCAAAAGCAGGAGGGTACCGAAGATCCGGCTGACCCTGAGCAGAACACCGAGACCGAAAATAAGGATAAAAACAACGACCCTGCGAAACAGGAAGAGCGGAAGCAGGATGCCAAAACAGAGAACGAGGCCCATCTCACCATCAACGGCGCAGCTCATAACGAGCTGATCCACTAACTTACCCCGGCGGGGCGTACCGCATCGCCCTGCTTCCTCCATATTGCAAAGCCCCCCGGCACGTCCGCATAGTGCCGGGGGGCCTTTTTGCGCAGCAAAAAAGAAAACCGGGTGGTAAAAATGACCGAAAATATAAAAAACCACCTGAATCCCAAGGATCCAAGTGGTTTTTTCTCGATGGAGCTGCTATCCGGATTCGAACTGGAGACCTCATCCTTACCAAGGATGCGCTCTACCAACTGAGCTATAGCAGCAAATGGCGACCCGGATCGGGCTCGAACCGACGACCCCCAGCGTGACAGGCTGGTGCTCCTAACCAACTGGACGCTACCGGCCATGATCGCTCAAGTGTCATGC
>ENA-OQIW01000205-OQIW01000205.1-human-gut-metagenome-genome-assembly--contig:-NODE-205-length-11972-cov-1.807598_pt1 | contig 11972 bp, 14 predicted proteins | sample MGYA00242586_ERZ504751 | MGnify/ENA primary metagenome ERZ504751 (study PRJEB26092, sample SAMD00036349) | human gut metagenome | host: Homo sapiens | study: EMG produced TPA metagenomics assembly of...
TCCTCAATACGGCAAAGGCGGTAGACGCAAGCAGCCCTCAGTCGACTTCGCCCGCCGCCAGCGAGGGCGGGAACGAGCGCCATGCCGCTTTCAACAATGCGAATACCGCCATCGAGGGCGTTGAGCCGGACGCCTGTACTTGCTGAGCTCCACGTCCGAGGCGTATTCGTGGCTGATTAAGTTACTTTGCGATGCCGGCGACGCGGTGCTGGCACCCAAACCCGGCTATCCGCTGATTGAGTCGATTGCACGGCTTGAATGCGTTGACACGGTCGAATACCAGTTGCAATTCGACGGCTCCTGGTTCATCGACATCGCCGAACTCGAGCGGCTGCTCAGCGAGCCCGGTGGCGAACGCATCAGAGCATTGGTGCTCATCAACCCGAACAATCCGACCGGTTCGTACGTAAAACCAACCGAGCGTGCACGTATCGTGACATTGTGCCGTGAGCATGGCATCGCCTTATCGCCGATGAAGTGTTCTTCGATTACTCTCTCGAACCTTTCCCCGGCAACGCACGGCTCGCGGGGGAGCGCGGCGTGCTCACCTTCGCCCTAGACGGATTCTCCAAAATGCTGGCCGCGCCGCACGCCAAAGTCGGGTGGATTCAGGTGTCCGGACCTGCCGAGGACGTTGCCGAGGCACAGCGTCGACTGGACGTCATCGCCGATGATTATCTGCCGATGAGTGACATCATCGCCGAACGGATTCCCGCATTATTGAACGCCGCGCCCGCACAGACCAGACGGGTGGGGGAGCGCGTGCGCAATAACCTGGCCAAGTTGCACGAGTTGCTTGACGCCGATCCCAACGGGCTGGTCAGCGTGCTACGGGCCGAAGGCGGCTGGAACGTGCTGCTACGAGTGCCTTCAGTCATCGATGAGAACGAGCTGGTGCTGCGGTTGATTGACGAGCACAAACTGACCGGACAGCCCGGCTACTTCTTCGACATGACTTCCAATGGATACCTGGCCGTTTCCCTGCTACCCGAACCGGACGAATTCGAGCGTGGCATCCGCGCCGTGCTCAATACCGTCGCCGCTTTGCTGCGATAGGCCGGTGTTTGCCGGCACCACGCCTGTACTCCACGTACAATAGCGGCATGGGATTCTTGTTTAGACCGAAAGAACTGCCACGCCCGGCGTCGCTGACGTTCACTTTGGATCAGGCCGGGCATACGTATGATGATGGGCACGTGGGACTTGCTCCCACGGACATCACCATCAGCGAGCTGCGGGTGGCTGTGATCGGACTGAACGGCGCAGGCAAATCCACATTGCTGGGTCTGCTGGACGGTTCGTTGAAGGCCAACGCCGGCACGGTGACCATTGCGGGCGGTGAGGAACGTCTTGACCCGGCTGTGAAGAAGGACGCGAAGCGCATCGATAATCTGGTCGGCAAAGTTCGCCGCGAGGAGATTCCGAACAGCTTTTACCAAGCGGCGAATATTTCCGAGGCTGTTTCCGAAGCGCTGAAAAAGCACAAGGTGCCCGAGTCAGAACGTCATGCGCGCATCGGCAATCTGTTCGCGCATTTTGATTTGGCGCAGGTCTCCAAGGCCAAGGCCAGCGAACTGGACTCCGAGAAACGGCACCTGCTGGCTATTGCGGCCGCGCTGAGCTTTGAGCCGAGTGCGATTGTGGCGGATGAGCCGAGCAAGGGATTGGATGAGATTGGCGCCGCGCATGTGGCCAAGGCGTTGTTCAGCTACAACAAGCAGGTGATTTTCGCCACGCATGACACGGATATGATCCGCCGGCCCGAATACGCCATCGACCGCGTACTGGTGCTGGACGAGCACGCGGTCGCGTTTGACGGAGCGCCGGCTGAGGCTGTGGCGTTTTATGAGGATCTGATTCGCCGCAAGTATGAGGCTGCGAAGCGGTAGCAGATAGGAATCGGCCGTTGGAGGATTGGCATCGGCCGTGAGGTCGATGCCAATCCTCACGCGAAGTAGAAGCCGCGGAAGCCGTACTGGTAGACGCGGTAGATGTATCCCGAACTGAGCACCATCTTGTACTGTGCCTTGAGGTTGCCGTCGTCATCGTAGACGCCGAACAGGCCCTGCATGCCGATGTCCACCAGGTTCAGGTCATCGGACAGTTCCTGTGCGGAGGAGACATACGGCGAATACGGCACATCGAAGTCCTGCACTTCGGTGTAGGTTCCGGCGTTCTCGTCGACCAGGTACTTGCGGAACTGGGAGTTCGAGTTCTCATCCTTGGAGCTCTGCGCGGTCGAAATGCCATCGATCATGGTCCAATCGAAATCAGGACGGGTCATGGCATAACCGAAGTCGTTATCGAACATGTAGATGTAGTACTGGCCGTCCTCCAGCGAGGAATCGTACTGCACAGTGATTGAGTGCTGGCCGCCGGTGTCGCCGGAATCACCCACCTTGGTCAGGAAGGAGGGCTGCGCATCCATGCCATTCCATACGCTCGGCTCGCCGATCATGTAGTCGAGCGACGGCGTGCCTTCGATGTCATTGATCTTGATCATCGTGGAGGTCTCACGTGCGGACAGCAACGCGGAGCCATCATCCATGAGCTGGATGGTGTTGAAGTGGATCCAGTCCCAACGGTTCGTGGCGGTCGGATCGGATTCGTCGATGCCGGAATGATCGGTGGATTGCTTGTAATCGGGGAACAGGTCGCCGAAATCCACCAGCAGGCTCACCTCGCCGGAGTCGGTGTCCACCTTGATGACCTGATCCTGCACGGCATGGTCCGAATGTTTCAGATCGGTGGCCAGAGAGACGATATTGCCGTCGGAATCCAGCGCGTAATCATGGTGCAGGATGTACTGGTCGCCCAGATTGATGATCTTGACCAGCTTGCCTAGGCGGTTCATGCCGACGAAATGCTTGGTGGAGGCGGAGAACCACATGATGCCGTCATTGTCGAACAGCAGACGGTGCGAGCGGTAGTAGAGCACCGGGATTTCGCCGCGAATCACACCGTTCGCGTCATAGTAGTACATGAAATCCTGCTCGTTGGAATCATTGCCGAGAATCGCGTACAGGCCATTGCCGAGCGTGGCGACCGTGGATTCGTCGGGGGCGACGGCCTGTTCGAGCCGTACTTCCTCCTCGCCGAGCAGTTTCGGGCCGGTCTGCTCGATGGTGCGCGTGGTGGCGTTGCCGTCGGTGTCGGTGATGGTCAGGGTAATGGTGTTCTTGACCTTGGGGATCAGTCCCAACACCAGAAACTCGTGCTCGGTGGAGGCGATGTCATTGCTCGATACCGTGGTCGTCTGACTCGCCGTGCTGGTACCGCCGACATTGCCGGAACCGTCGGCGTCGCCGGCGGCGGCCTCACGGTATGCGGCGGACGCCTCATCGCTGGTGATGGCGTTGGCCGTGTAATCCGGGTACCCCTCAGCGGAAACGGTGTAGCTGGAAGACGCGACTACGGACGGCAGTGGACACGGGGAAACCCTCACGACAGTATGGGTAAACGATTAGTGAATTACGTCACATACATTATGCCGCAGGTCTTGGAAAACACCGGCCGGAATGCTGGGAGAATACTGAAGCTTGGCGGGTCGCCGAGCGGTCCGGTCCTATAGCAGGGTGAACCAAGACTGAACCTGATGCCAGAGCGTCGGATTGTTGGCGATCATCGAATCGCTGCGCGACTGCACGAAGCAACTTAGTATGGCTATGCCCAGCGCCCACAATACGGCCAGCATCACGACCCAGCGCATCAGCCAACGCCACGGAGTGACGCGGGCGATGCCATCGCCTGAAGCGGCGTCGTTGGCCCCCGCCAATGAGCGGCTCGGTTCGCGCCCATTGACCAGCCACAGTAGCCCCGGTATGGACGCCAGCGAGATCAGCCAGCCGAAATCGGCGGAATACCGCCATCCCAAACCGCCGACGCGGCTGTCGAATACGACCAGCACCGCCGCCACGGCCAAGCAAGACATCAGCCATGGCCGCATGCCGTGTGTTTCCAATCTGCGCAGCAGGGGCAGCGCCAAAGCCATCAAGGTCAGTGGCGTGGCCGTGAAAATCGCGCCGACCATCACCTCGTAATAACCCCATTGCGGCATCGGGGCGGGAGAGCCCGCCAGCCACGGGAAACGATCCATGAAGCGCAGCGGCAGGAACAGGTAATACCAGATGTTGGCGGGCATATCCGCGGACGGGGTGGTATACCGGGTCATATCGGATATGGAGAACTGATACGCATTGCCGAAATTGAACGGGGAATCGAACCGAACCATGTTCCACGCCATCAGAGGCGTCACGACGAGAATGGCGGGGATGATTACCGCCAGCGGCGCGCGCAACGCCTGCAACGGCTTGATACGGCGTGTGCGCAGACCGGTGCCCAGCGCGCGAATCTGCGGCCAGAACAGGGGGAACGCAAGCAATGCGGTCAAGGTGAACGTCGGTCGGCATCCGAAATTCGCCGCAATGCACAAGGCGCCCAAGGCCAGTCGTGGCAGGGAGAGAGGCTTGGCATCGCCCGCCTGCCATCGGTCCGATGGTCTCAGCGGACGGCGGGACGTGTCCGCGCCGAGCCATAGCCATAGTCCCAGCGACGTCAACGTCAGCGATGCGGCGAACGGTATCTGATAGAAGTTCGTGCGATACAGCAAATACCCCATTTGCGCGCTCACCAACGATGAGACCACTACTAACGACGCGGCCGCCACCGAAGTCTTCGGCATCACACGATGGATGACGCGCAGCACCAGCAAGGAGAAGAAGATGATGAACAGCAGCACGAGAATATACTCGGCGGCGGATGTCGGCAGATTATGACCGGCCAGCAGACGATAGGGGACGAACAGCAGCACTGCGGGCAACACGCCAAAATAGGAATACCAGTGACCGTCATAATACGCGTAATCCCAGTAGAGCGGACTGGCTCCATTGGCGAGTAGCTGGGCACGTGTGGCTACGTCATAGGGGTGCTCGGTGGCGGCCAGCTGTTCGGGAACCGGCAAGTCGAGCCAGGGCCGGCCGGCGACCAGCGCATCGGCCACATGCCCATACTGGTCGAAATCATAGGTGTAATCGCCGGAAACGTGGAAGACGAGCGGAGACGCGTACCACAGTTCGTGGATGATGGATGCGCCGATAAGCAGGGTAGGAATCGCCAGAAGCCCCACGAAAGCAAGTCGTTGCCGAGTGCTGGACGGGTCAAGCGTGATACGCCACAGGCGCGATCCCGGCCTCCAGACGGCAATCATCAGCAACACCAAGGCCATGGCGAGCACGCGCATCCAATTGATGACGAACGGTACGCGCACGTTGGCGCGGGCGTCGGTGACCGGTACGATCGCGCCGCGCTCTTCCTGAATCCAAATACGCACGATGCCGGCACCCGGCGCCTTGACATAATGGCTGCGAATAGCGTCGGGATTCATCGACTGGGCCTTGCCGGTGATGCCATCGACATCCGCGCGCACATGAATGGTCGCCAGCGGTTTGAAGACTTCCTTATCGTCGTTCGCTTTGGATTCGGCCTCGGCCTGCTCGCGGGCCTTATCGATGACCTTGCTGCTCGCGGTATCGATGCGTAGGTAATCCGACGTGCCGTCCGCGGTCAGTTCAAGATAGGCCTTGGTCGGATCGGTGACGGTCAACATGCCATCATTCCGGCGCGTGAGACCCGAACCCAGCGTGTTATGCACGGCGTTCGTATCCGTGCTCGCTCCGAGCGTACGCCAGAACGGCAGGTTGAACACGATGCACTCCATGGCGGCGATGGCGGCCAGCAAGGCGATCAGCAGGCGCACCAAACGCAGCCGGTGCCGGGTATCCGGGCGGCTGGGCAGGTGCCGTTCATGATTCGACGGCATCGGACGGTCTGCGCGAGTGTGGTCTATGGAATGCACGCATTTATTCTATAGGCTTTATTCGGGCTTGATGTCGGGCAAACAAGAGACAATGTGAATCATGCCAAAACGTACATCGGACCATGGGAAGCACAACCGCACGCCACTGCTGGGCGGGCTGAAGGATTCGATGAACGCGCTCGCGGCCGATCTGGACTGTCCAAGCCGAAGAAGCACGATACGAATCCGTTCGGCGATGCCTTGCGGGAGACCAGTGAGCGTAAAGGCGGCATTATCGACGAACTGACTCGCCATGCAGTGGCGCTGAGTCCTGTAATCAAGCGGCGCACCTTCCCCGAATTGGAGAACGTGCCGGAAGGCTGGTGCTTGGATGGGCGCAGCTGCCCTCCACCAGAGGCCGTGGCTTTTCGCTTGGCATTTTCCCCGACCGCGATCATTTTGCGCAGGTGGCGTTCGCCGATACGCATGGCCGCGTATTCGTGGGCACCGACCCCAACATGGACGTGCAGGATATGCAGGCGCGATTCATGTTCGGCAAGGAAAAGGAAGTGACTCTGCCGGACGGTGAGCGGCTGGGCGAAAGTGACGAGCCGCGTTCACGTTCCGGTTTCTCCCGTGCAGGCCATGGCCTGGGAAGTGCGCTGCATCATGGGCGTGGTTTGGGGCGTGGCCTTGGTCATGGTGCTGACGGCGTGAAGGCCATTACCGGTGGCGTGGTGGGGCGTGACGACACCGGACGCATGACGTGGCTCGCCTCATGCTCAAGGCCGGCAACCGGTACACGCTTGAGCAGATGCGTGCCAATCTGCCGCCTGTGATGCGTCATGATTTGGAATACCGCGATGCCATTACCATCGCGTTCTTCGCCACGTATATGTTGCCGCAGATCAATGGTCTGCTCATCGGATTCGGTTCCGGCAATATCTTCCGCCGTCTCAACCGTGAGGCGCCAATCGGTGCGATTCGCCGTTCGGTGCGTGACACTTTGGCGGCACGAGCCCACGGCATGCGGGCCTCCGGTCTGGAGGATCACTTCGCCGATCTGATGCGCGAAGCCGGCGCCCTCGACACCACGCCGGGACTGGAAGCGGTGCATGGCGCCGAACCATTGCACCTGTACACCTCGACGTATTCGAGCGGCTATTTCTTTACGTGGGATAAGTCCTTGGCATTCGGGCAGGCGCTGAAATCCTTGAAGATCGAAGGCAACCTCAACCGATTCGCTGCGGTGAGCGCTTGGCTGGAGCGCAACGCTTCCTTGGGGCGCAACCCTACGGAAGATACGGTGACCCGTGCCGAGGCCGCGCAAATCGACATGAAACTCATTGAGAACCCTGCGATTATGGCGCTTGACCCGTATGATGGCGAGCAGGAGCGTCGGGCCGTGCTGAGCCTGGTCGATATCGCCGCACGCACGGCTGGACAGATTCGCAGTGAATTCCCCGATCCTCGAGATGTGCTGACCCAGCAGAACGTGCCGGATTCGGGTGTGACGAATGCTGCGGGCGCTGAAAGTACTGAGAGTGCTGAGGGCGCTGTAGAGCGGACCAATAAGAGCGACACCAACACTCAAGCCGCTCGGCCTTCGTATTCGACGGCGAGGAGCGACGAATGGGTGTATCGTCAGACCCTCTCCTCACTGTTGCGCCGGTTACGGTTGCCGTATCGGTTTGATGTGGAGTTCCGGTCGCGCTTGGATTCGGGTGAAGTGGCCATTGGCTTCACCACTGCCGGCACCTCGATGATGCCCGATAGCCGGTATGACACCACTCGCCGTACGTGGCGTGCGCTGAGCAGCGCCGAACGCGCGTCGATGAGCGCCGCCTACAACCTGCGTGTCGGCCTGATGATGGCAGCGCTGAGTTTCGGCACCAGCGAATCCGTGCGCCAGGTGTCGTTGCACATCGATTCCATTGGTCTTGAAGAGGCGATTGCCGAACAGGATTCCGCCATCGAGGCGATGATGAGCGAGGCCCTAAGCGCCTTCGAACATCTACGCAGTGGCGATTTGGGGCGTGTGGGTTCCAAAGCCGACCCCAAAGATGGTGATTTCCATGGCGACCCGACCGCCCCATCACCCATGAGGAGACGTTCGGGCAGACGGCGTCCGGTGACGAACGCGGCACGGCCGGGGGAGCAGGCAACGGTACCGGACCGTCTGCGGATGCTACGGATCAGCCGCGGCCGAATCTGCTGACGCCGATGGCGCTGCGTCCATCGATTCGCAGTTCGAAGACCTGATGAAGGGCATCGATATCGACGAAATGGCGTTCGGCATGCCGGACGATACTGGCGCAGGCGACGACCTGGGCGGTATCGGCGGCGAGGGCGTCGGCACTGACGGTGCTGATGGGGCCGCCGGCATGGACGATGATCCGATGAGTGTGCTGCGCCGCAATCCCACCGTGCGCAATATGGTCACCGTCACCTTCACCCGTGATGCCTTCCTCAAGCGACTGGACACCGCTGGGCTTGACAATCCCGAGGAAACCTACCGCATGTTCGGTGCCGTGATGGACGTGGACGGCGAAGGTGGTCTGAAACCCATCAGCGCCGACTTCGACTTGGCGGACAGCCGGTTCTCTCCCACCGGATCCCAGGAGGAGCCCGAACTGGCCGACCGTCAATTCAGTCCGGCGACCGCTCACGTGCTGGGCGCACAGAATAGTGCCGGACTGGCTATCCAGCGAGTGGACCTGCTGCAGCATGGCGTCAACGAATTCCACGATATCGCCAGGAACACGTCGCTCGGCTCCGTGGAAAAGGCCCAGCGAGCCATGCAGGTCATCGAATCGATATGCGATCCCGAACTGACCGGTTTGGCTCTCAGGTCACCAGTGCGTTGATCGATGGCAAGGACACGCCGGACTTCACGTTCACGCTTGCCGACGATCTTGACAAGGAGCGTCTGCGCGCCCGAGATATGCTGTTCTCGGGCCAAGCCGATCAGGCCATCGAAGCGGCCGAAGCGGCCGTGGCCCATTTGGACCAGGTGTATGCGGCAGGCCATGGCGTACCTCGATACTTCAACTCCTATGCCGAGCGCGTGGTCTACAACCGGCTGTTCGCCACATTGGACGAGCGTACGGTGCTTATCCCGGACAATCTGTTCTACGCGCACATGGAGCTGGCTGACGTGTTGAGTCAGATCAAGGGTGCCGAGGCGGCGATCCCGCATCTTAACCGTATGGTGCGTACGCGCCCGCCTACCCGCTCTCACATCTGAAGCTCGCCATTCAACTGGCCCGCAATGAGGATTGGGATTCGGCACGCGCCGCCTGCCTGAATGCTCTGCGCGTGGCCTTGGACCGCGACGATGCCGCGTTCGCCTATTACCGGTTCGCGTACGCCGAATGGATGCTTGACCGGTTCGACACAGCCGCCGCAGCCTACATTATGAGCGATCACATCGCTCCCGGGGCATTGGTTCGCTGGAAAGCGAACTGCAGGAACTGGTTTCCCGTGCGGACTCGCAGTGCATACCGGTGCCTGAATCGGTGGAGGCCGCCGCCCATGTGCTTGCCACGCATGATCTGCCGGTCTGGCCGCATATCGAAGTGGCTGACATCGTGCGTGACGCCGCTCGCGTGTGCGTGGATGAGGACATGTTCGTGCCGGCCCGCACGCTCTCGGTGGCTGTGGCCCGCATGAATGACGGCGAAGGCGATAACATCGACATCATCCAAGCCCAGTTCCTGCGCTCGCTATCCGCGTAGCCGCCTGAGGGGAGTTGACGGTATAGCCGGCCGAGGGGAGCCGAGCCCGCTAGGATAGACAACCATGAGCACGAACGAACAACTGGCATGGGATTTCGACGATGGGGATGTGGCCGAGGTCCGGCCTGATACCGGTATTGCACGTTTTGCCCCTGGCTCCGAACAATGGATAGCCGCACTGCAGCCCACTGACGACGACGCGATACGCCTCGACCGTTTCGACGTGAACACGATGAGCGCTGAGCCGCCGCCCGCCTGTGGGCTCGCGTGGCCGCATGGGTGGAATCCGATCAGATCGCCTACTACATCGACGACTCACCCGTCAGCTCCGACGCCGCTTACGACGCGCGCATGCGTTGCCTCGAGCGACTCGAAGCGGCGTTCCCCTCACTGGACAATCCGCAGTCGCCCACCCATCGCGTCGGCGGCTCCTTCTCCAACGACTTCGCCTCCGTGCGCCACCCCAGCGCATGATGAGCCTTGACGACGTCTTCTCCATCGAAGAACTCAAGGATTGGTACGACTCGGTGATTCGCGACCTCGATTGGCCTGAATCCAAGCCCCTGCCCATGAGTTGCGAGGTCAAAATCGACGGCCTCGCCCTGAACCTCATCTATCGCAACGGCGTGCTTGAACAGGGACTGACGCGCGGCGACGGCGTTACAGGCGAAGACATCACCCTGAATGTGCGAACCATCGGCTCCATTCCCGCAAACCTCGGCGGCCCCAAGGAAGACGTTCCGGACTTCGTGGAAATCCGAGGCGAAGTGTTCATGCGTTGGGATGATTTCCACACCCTGAACAACGAGCAGGAGGACGCCCGGACGAGCGCCCTTCGCCAACCCACGCAACGCCGCCGCCGGCTCGCTGCGTCAAAAAGACCCTCGCATCACCGCCACCCGTCGCCTGAGCTTCTATGCGCATGGTCTGGGGCAGCTCACTTGGGGGCCGGACCATCCGCGCGGCACCCATGATGTGGTCGCCGACCAGTCGCAGGCCTACGATCTATACACCAAGTGGGGCGTGCCGGTCTCCCCGCACAATCGTGCGGTGACCTCATTCCAGGAGATCCTGGACATGATCGAGTACTACGGCGAGCATCGTGGCGACATCGAGCATGCACTTGACGGCATCGTCGTCAAGGTCGATGACCTGGGCCTGCAGCGTACCCTCGGCGCCACTTCGCGCGCGCCGCGCTGGGCCATCGCCTACAAATACCCGCCCGAAGAGGTCAACACCGAACTGCTCAACATCACCGTGCAGGTGGGGCGTACCGGCCGTGTGACGCCGGTCGCCGTGCTCAAACCTGTCTACGTGGCCGGCTCCACCGTGGCTTCGTACCACGCTGCACAATGGATTTGAAGTCAAAGCAAGGGCATTCTGATCGCGACACCGTGGTGGTGCGCAAGGCCGGCGATGTGATTCCCGAACTGGTCGGCCCGGTGCTTGAACGGCGCAAAGGGCGTGAGGACCAGCTGCGCGAATTCGTCATGCCCGAGTTCTGCCCTTCATGCGGCGCGAAACTGTCACCCGCCAAGGAGGGGGACAAGGACATTCGCTGCCCGAATGTGGAGAGCTGCCCGGCCCAGTTGACCGAGCGCGTGATTTCGCTGGCCTCACGCAAGGCGTTCGACATCGAGCACTTGGGCGAACAATCGGCCATCGCTCTGACCAACCCGGAGGAGAACCGGCCTGATTCGGTGGCGACCTACGCGCCGAACATCACCGAGGTTCTGGTCGCCCCGGCGAAGAGCCTGACCCGTACGAGCCGGTGGAAGGGCTGGAATTGCCGGCCGCGCAGAAGCCGGTGTTGTCTAACGAATCCGGGTTGTTCAACCTGACCGCCGCCGATCTGCGCGACGTGCGCGTGTGGCGTGAGGCCGCAATCGTCGAGGTGCATGAGACGGTCGGTGCGAACGGTAAGAAGAAAAAGGTGCGTAAGCGTGTCGGCGGCTCTGGCCTGTGGCATCAGGTGCCTGCTTTCTGGACCGCGCCCACGCCGGCCAAAAAGCTCACGGCCAAGCAGCTGGCCGAACGCGCGCAAGGGGAGGCCGCAATACGGAACGTCTCGCCGAAACACAGGAGGTACCGCCAGCGAGACGACCGGCGCACCTACCGGGCTGAGGCGCCACTTGGTACTATGCCGGGCTTTGCCGCAGCCTCCTATCCTGAGTATGACGTGCCGGCCGACGCGGTTATCGTGCGCGTGGATCACAAGACCACGCGCACTGGCGTCACGGATGTACCGGTGATCATTCGGCCCGGCGAAAACACGCGCAAGATGTTCGACGAAATGGACAAGGCCCGTCACGCCGACCTGTGGCGTGTGCTGGTCGCGTTGTCGATTCGCCGGCTCGGTCCGCCTACCGCACGCCTGATTGCCTCGGCGATGGGCTCGCTGGCGCATCGAAACGCCACGATGAAGATCTGACGGCATCGGC
>ENA-OQIW01000206-OQIW01000206.1-human-gut-metagenome-genome-assembly--contig:-NODE-206-length-11920-cov-1.425931_pt1 | contig 11920 bp, 15 predicted proteins | sample MGYA00242586_ERZ504751 | MGnify/ENA primary metagenome ERZ504751 (study PRJEB26092, sample SAMD00036349) | human gut metagenome | host: Homo sapiens | study: EMG produced TPA metagenomics assembly of...
CAAAATAACAGTTGGCCAGTACCCACAAGCGCAAGGACGACGATAATCAAACCATTGCATCATAACAATAACTACTGTGTTAATTAACAAAAACAATAAGTTAGTTTACTCACTAAATCGTTTATGTCGAGACCATCACGATTTACATGAGTGGCACTGCCAATGATGACAACACCTACGCTAATGAGCAGGAGCGTACAAATTACGACGGTCCAGTCCCATTCGCGCCAGATTCTATGCCACATATATACCTCCTAGCGCATACGGCTACGACCATAGGCTTGAAATTTTCTTTTTAAAAACTTCAAACAAGCTCATTTTCTTAGGCTGTGCCGGTTCTTCTTTCTCTTCTGCCGATTCATCTGTTACTGCTTTAATTTCAGCAGCTGTTTCCTCAGCAACTTCTTTCGCTTTATCTACTACTTCTTCCGTTTTATCTTCTACAGTTGCCACTACTTCTTCAACTTTATCTGTTACAGCTTCTACTAAGTCCTCAGCTTTTTCTGCCACCGCTTCAGCTTTGTCGGTTGCGGCATCTGCCACTGCTTCAGCTTTATCTGATACGGCATCTGCCACTGCTTCAGCTTTGTCTGATGCGGCATGTGTCACTGCTTCAGCTTTGTCGGTTACAGAATCAACTATATCTTCCGCTTTAGCCGCTGCCGTTTCAGCCGTAGATTTGGCTGCTTCAACAGCTACTTTCGCCGAAGATGCTACCGGTGCGGTCATCTCGGTTTTAACCGCCTCAACCATGGATTTTGCTTCAACCGCACTGTCCTCAGAGGCTTCATCTGCCACATCGCTGACAGCCGGAACAGCACCAACTTTAGCGCCATTGCCAACCAATTCATTTTGGGTAGCCACATCGCTATGGGCCGACACAGAGTCTCGATTTACTTCTAAAGTCTCAACTTCAACGCGTTCGCCTTCTACAATTCTGTCTACCATAGGCTCAGCTGTAGCGGCTTCGGCTACGGCCGCAGTCACTGCTGCTTCAACCTTCGTATTGGCCGTTGGCGTTATTTCTTTTGCTATTTCCTCAGCCGCTTGTAATTGATACCAACGGTCCAGCAATTTTTCTTCCGGCCAAACTTCGGATGTTTCAATGTATTCAAGGAGCGGTACCATCATGGTATCCACTGCATCATCACAGAATTCATGTAATGTACCATCCTGTGCCCAGCTCATAAGCTTAATGCTGTGAGGCAGAATGGTTGCTAATTGTTCTACCTGTAACGTCGCCAAAGCTTCTTCAACGGCTACGGCTACTTCACTGCGGCCTACGTTATTTAAAATTAAAGCATAGTTGAACTGACGTTCTTCGTGACAAAGCTGCATAACGCGCTGCACCGCACGAAGCGATACCCACATAGGTTCCGCTACGAGCAATAATTGATCAGCGGCTTTGAAAACGGCTTCATTGCCGCGACCGATACCGGCCGGCGCATCAATAATGACGAAATCATAACTTTCCGCCAGTTTTTTTATAAGTTTCGCATAACCTTTGCGCCCCACATCTTCCCAGCGGCGAGTCTGAGTTGCCGGTAAAAAGTCAAAATCGTCCGTTAACGGTATAATAGCACTGTCCTGATTGCAGTTATCTTTCCAAATATCTACAGCATCAAAAAAGATATCATTTTCTTTGCCAATGACTAAGTCTAAATCACGCATCCCAAAATCGGCATCGGTAATTAACACGCGATGACCTCGACGATTTAAAGCAGCACCAATATACGCTGTCATTGTAGTTTTACCAACGCCGCCCTTACCGGACATAATAGCTATAACCTTTCCCATAGCAACTTCTTTCCTTTCTCACTACCATAACCCACTACACAATCAATCTCAAACATACCTATAGCAGTAAAAAATTCAGAAAATAAACACATAACAAATACTAAAATTATTAACACTTAACAGATACTAAAACTTAACCGTTAAACTTGAATAACTAAACAATGTTTTAACGTTGTTGCGGTCCTGTTACCGCTGTATTCGATGAATTATCACCGCCTGCAGCGGTTGAACCGTTTGCTGTATTACCGGTATTAGTTGAAGTAGTTCCTAGAGAATTATTATTTGCTGCACTATTAGTATTGACACCGGTTGACGAACCATTCCCATTAGTACCGTTTTTATTATCAGTACCGGCACCATTAATATGGAAATATTCAGCTAGTACGTCTCTAACAATCGGACCGGCCGAGCCGGCACCAAAACTACCTTGTTCTACCAAAGCAACTACAACAATACGCGGTTTATCATATGGTGCGTAGCTACAAACCAACCATGGTCACGGCCGGTGGAGTTTTCCGCCGTACCGGTTTTACCGGCGATTTCAATAGGCCACCCTTTAAAGAGCGCACCTGCTGTACCGCCTTCGCTGTTACGTCGCGCAATGCATTACGGATTAAATCCATAACTGTTTTTGAAACTTGTAATACGCCCATTTTTTTAGGTCCGAAAATTTCTGCCGGTGTACCGTCGCTATTATCGATACGACTTACTACATATGGTTGGTAACGAATACCACCATTAGCTACTTCCGACATCATCATAGCCATCTGAATTGGCGTTACCAAGGTAAAGGACTGACCGATGGCCGCATCGAAGGTTTCCCCTAAATACCAGTCTTGATCAAATACTTTACGCTTGTATTCCGGACTTGCCAAGTTACCGCTGGATTCACCATAGAGCTTAATGCCCGTTTTTTCACCCAACCCAAACAACTTCGCAAAACGGTCCAGTTCTTCAATGCCTACACGATTACCCATTTCATAGAAATAAACGTTATCCGATTTGGCCAAGGCTGTATTAAAATTCAAAGCCAGCCTAAAGCTTCACCTTCGGCATTTCGCTTGTCGATTAACCAGTGACGACCACTATCGAATATCATCTCGTTAGGCGTTACTTTTTTAGTTCCAATGCAGCTGCACCGGTAATAATTTTAAATGGTGAGCCCGGTGGATATTCACCGGAAATAACCTTATTATCAAACGGATGATTTGGGTCGTTATTAAGTTGATTCCATTGTGCCGATGTAATACCACGGGCAAACCAGTTCGGATTGAAACCCGGTGCACTTACCATGCGAGAATAGCCCCCGTATTCGGGTCCATAGCTACAACCGCCGCACCTTGGGCCGGAATGCCTTGAGAACGGAGTGACGCCAATTGATCGGCTACCGCTTTTTCAGCCGCTTTTTGTAACGGTAAATCAATGGTCAAATGAATGTCTCGCCCCGGAATAGTGTCCTTACGGCCCACTTCCGCCACGGGGCGACCGGTAGCATCTACTTCTACCTGCTTACCGCCGTCGATGCCACGCAATACATCATCATACATTTTTTCAAGACCGGAGCGTCCTAAAATAGTGCCCGGTCCTACCGGTGTTTCTGGATTTTCCGCTTTAAGCTCATTCAATTCATCTTCGCTGACTTCACCTACATAACCGAAGAGTTGTGATGCCAAAGAATCATATGGATAGTATCTCAATGGCTCTACATCAATGGTTACGCCCGGCAATTCATGGCGATGTTCTTCAATCATAGTTACGCGGTCCATCGTAATGTCCGTGGCCAAGCGAATCGGCTCATAGCCGCCCTTATGGGCTGCAATTTTACTTTGAATCACGTCCGGCTTAATATTAAGCATTGTGGCCAAACGGTTGAGTTCGCCCGGATCGATATCCTGCCCGGTTGGTACAATGGATACCGTATAAGCTGGCCGTGAACCGGCTACAATCTGACCGTTACGATCATACATGACCCCGCGCGCCGCCGTTACCGACACCATGCGCAGGCGATTGCCTTCCGCCTTGGTGTGGTAATATTCGCCATCCATAATCTGCAGATAAAATAAGCGAATAATAAGAATAACAAATATAGCGCTGACTATATACATTAAGGCATCAAAACGGCCTTTTTTATTCTTTTTATATAATGCTTCAAGCACGCCGATGCCTCCTTAATTGACTACCAAATATATTCGTCTTTCTCCTCCATGTTCCATAAAATTTCATGAATCATAATGCCCAAGAGCCCGTTGAGCCACCAAACAGGCCAAATATGATGCCATAAATACGAACCTACGAGAATATCTTCACGCCCAACCAGAGCATACCAATGCGGAAAATAATATCCGCCAAAGTACCTACGGGAAACCCACGCAAAGGTAATATACCACTGCTCTTCGTATACGCTGAATGACCAGATGCTCACAATGTAAGCAACGGCGATATATGGGAATAAGTGAAGTCCAAAAGAATTCGAGATCAAAATATCATGGACTAAACCGCCTGTAATAGCGGCCATAAGGCCGATACGACGGCCTTTGAGCAAAGATAATACAATAACCCAAACCAGAATCAAATTCGGTATCCACCCTTGCCTAAAGAGCATGGGCAATACATCGGCTTGAATCAAAAAGGTAAATATACCCATGAGTATGTATATTAGAGTTCTCATTGCTGCGTCGCTCCTTTTACCCCTTCAACTTGGTCACGCTGTGTTTGCGGTACCAATTTTGGAGTTAAGCTTGGCTTATCCAATTCGCCTTCGCGAGAGCGCATAATAACGAATACTTCTTCTACATTGCGTAAATCGGCCGATAATTGTACGACCGCGTTTTTAACAAAACCTTCCGAATCATTATCAATTCGCGTTACATGACCAACCAAGAGACCTTTCGGGTAAATCCCGCCGTAGCCGGAGGTAATCAAGGTATCGCCATTCAATACGTCGCCATCGCGAGCCACGTTAACCAATAAAGGCTCATCCGGATTGCTACCGTTACCTTTAACAATTGAGCTACACGCGATTCTGGACGCTGTACGATAACGCCGATAGCCGTACGCGGATCAAGTATGGTCTGTACGCGAGCTGAATGAGTATATACGTCGCTGATAAAACCAACTACCCCACCGGGAATCACAACTGGCATATTCGGTTCCAAACCGTCTTCACTACCGCGATCAATAGTAAAGGTATTGGTCCAAGTCCCCACATCGCGGGTCACCACAGTCGCCGCCATCATATCAAATTGAGGATGATTGTTCTGAAAAGACAATAACTGACGTAAACGCATGTTTTCAGCTACTACTTCATCATAGTTTGTTACGCGTTGCAGTAATTGTGCATTTTCTTCACGAATAGCGTCTATTTCTTTAGTACCATTAATAGCTGTATCAATAACGGCAATGCCGGTATGAATGGATCCTAAAAATCGCGAAGCGCCATAAGTAAACGGTGTTGTTACTCGCTCCAACGGTACCGTTACATACGGAATAGCAGTTCGTTGTTTCCACGCATAGCCTAAGAGCGCTAAAAATACGCAGCATAATCCTACTACGACTATTAACCGTCGTTCTGATGAAAACATTACGCCCTTCCTTTCCGATTTTTCGATGCAATAATAAAACGATCCATCCGTGCAAATTCTTTGGACGCTTGGCCCAAACCAACCGCCACCGCATACCCCGGTTCCGGCGGTACCTGCACAGGAATCCCCAATTCTTCACTAATGCGCTGACCAAGGCCTTCCATAAGTGCCGTAGCACCGGTTAAAGTCATACCGCGCTCCATAATATCCGCTGCCAATTCAGGTGGCGTCTGTTCCACAACGGATTTAATTTCATCTACAATCCGTTGTAATGTGTCCTGCATAACCTGGTAAACTTCCGATTTACGAATAATAATTCGTTTCATCAGACCATTGGCAATATCGCGCCCCATGAAAGAAACTTCCAATTCTTCCTGTGGCGGCAAGGCCGTTCCCAGTTCCATTTTAATACCTTCCACCGTTTCTACAGCGACCATTACGGAATAGGTATTTTTAATATATTGTAATATAGCTTCATTAAAATCATGACCGCCAATACGTGCGGAGTGAGCAATAACCTTGCCCCCTAAGGACATAACGCCGATATCGGTGGTACCGCCGCCAATATCTACAGCCATACTGCCACATGCTTCAAATACCGGCAAATTACAGCCTAAAGCAGCCGCCACCGGTGCTTCCACCAAGTACGCTTCGCGCGCTCCGGCCTGAATAATAGCGTCCGTCATGGCTCGTTTTTCCACATCTGTAATACCGCAAGGCACGGCCATAATAACACGCGTACGACCTACGGTACGAGACGCCTTACTCATGAAGTGGCGCAACATAGTGAGCATAACACGATAATCTACAATAAAACCGTCGCGCAACGGGCGAAGTTCATCCAGCATGTCAGGGGTTCTAAGCAAAAGTCGTTCCGCATCGGCACCAACAGCTACGATACCTTCCTGTTTCGTATCGGTAGCCACCAGTGACGGTTCGGACAATACGACCCCGCGCCCCTGCACATGTACATGGGTATTCACGGTTCCAATATCTATGCCTAAATCTCGTCCTAAGGACGAAAAAATACGAATCATATGTTTAGTCTCCTTACTTTACTCATCCCTATATTATACTATCGGCAGTAAGGATAAATCAACCAAATCGGCGCTTGTTCTCTAATTATCACGCCCTATTCATACTGCTGTATTTTTGTAAAAACAGGCCCGGCAAACATAAATCTCATCGCCAAAAATTCATTTTCAAATCTTCCTTTTTATACTCAGCCTGTCCCTTTATTATAGCATTTACCGTGAATTCGTTTAGACAATTTTTTCTATAAAAGAGCTTTTTAGCAAAGAATGCAGCAATTTTCATCAGCCATTTTCGCAAAGCCTTCTGTAACCTATAATAGTCCCTTCTCACAGAGACTGGTATAGCGGCCATCACCGATAACTACATGATCCAGCACGGGAATGCCCATCAGCTTGCCCGCTTTAATAAACAGTTTCGTAATACCGATATCTTCAGAACTGGGTTCCGGATCACCGGATGGATGGTTATGAATTAAAATGAGGCTCGCCGCATTGGCCTGCATAGCTTGACGAAACACGGTACGCTGCTCTGCCAAACTACCGGTTAAACCGCCGATTGAGATGGTTTCCACATCAATTAATTTATTTTTACAAGTTAAAAAGGCGGCACAGAAATGCTCTTCTTTTTCATAACGCAAGCGCTCCATAATATAGGATGCCACCGCTTTAGGGCTACTGAAATCTTCAAAATGCTCCTTCACTCGCAGCTGACCGAGACGACGCCCCAATTCAATGGCCGCACAAACGGTAACCGCCTTATCGCGACCGATGCCCTTAATCTTTTGTAAAGCACCTACGGTCGTATCATTCAGTCCATACGCGCCATGACTTACTGTATCAAGGACTTCTTTGGCCAAATCCAATACGGATGACCCCTGTCGTCCCGTTCTGAGTAAAATCGCCAATAACTCAACCGTGCTTACGCCGGCGGCTCCCAAAGTTAAAAATTTTTCACGTGGTTTCTGCCATGGCTGCCATTCTCTGACAACGCCTGTATATGTCTTAATCATATGTCCCCCTAAATCACTAACCCAACTCACTAACCTAAATTACCAAGCTAATTCACTAACCTAATTCACGCTGTTAGTCCGGCGCCCCCATGCGCCGTAAATATCGCGCTACCACTTCCACCGGAAGGCCAACCACATTCGTATAAGAACCTTCAATGCGCTCTACTAAATAAGCCCCCTGCCCCTGTATGCCATAAGCACCGGCTTTATCGAGTGGTTCACCGGTAGCCACATACGCTTTTATTTCCGCATCACTAAGCGAGTAAAAAAGAACCTTTGTTACGACGTGAAACACCTCTTGCTTAATTAACTCCTTATCTCCATCGTAATAACAAAGCGCCACCCCGGTCACCACTTCGTGTGTATCACCAGACAATTCACGGAGCATCTGAACGGCCTCTTTTTCATTAGCCGGTTTGCCCAACACATGGCCCTTATGAGCCACAATCGTATCGGAACCAATAACCACATAAGTTTTATCGACCCCGGTCTCCGGAACCAACGCCGCCAAGGCCTTCCCCAAAGCCTGCGCTTCCACCAATTCATAGGGACTCTCAAACTCCTCATTATGCTCTTCATAGGTGCTCGTCACAACTTCAAATTCAATGTGTAATTGTTCCAATAAATCACGGCGCCGCGGCGACGCCGATGCCAAATATATTTTCATCAGTTATGTTTACCCCCGAATATGCCGTAAACTACAACGCGCAGTACCTCGAAAGGTACTGCGCGAGCATATCATCATTAGATTTTACAATCGTCAATCAGACTATTATATTACCAGTTTTTCATCACAAGACTTGCAGTAATACGTTTAGTATCACGAGCAATCATGATTTCTTCGTTAGTAGGAACTACGAAGATTTTAACTTTGGAACCTTCTACGCTGATTTCAGTTTCTTTACCGCGTACGTTGTTGCGTTCACGATCAAGACGAGTTCCGAGGTATTCAAGACCGTTACAAATAGCGTCACGGTTACCAATACCGTTTTCACCGATACCGGCTGTGAATACGATTACGTCTACGCCGCCCATAACAGCTGCATAAGCACCGATTGTGGAGCGAACTTTGTAGTGGAACATATCAAGTGCCAACTGAGCACGTTTGTTGCCTTCTTCAGCCGCTTCTTCGATTACGCGGAAGTCGTTGGACACACCGGAAATACCGAATACACCGGATTTCTTGTTCATGATGGCGTCGATTTCATGGTATGTCATATCCCATTTATCCATCAAGAAAGGAACGATAGCAGGTCGATATCGCCGCAACGAGTACCCATAATCAAACCGGACAATGGCGTGAAGCCATGGAAGTATCGATGGAACGACCGGCTTTAATAGCAGCCACACTGGAACCGTTACCAAGGTGACAAGAAATGATGCGCAAATCACTCATGTGTTTGCCCATTAATTCAGCTACGCGCTGAGCCACGTATTTATGGCTGGTGCCGTGGAAGCCGTAACGACGAACACCGAGTTCAGTGTATGCTTCGTATGGCAAACCGTAAAGGAATGCTTCAGCAGGCATAGTCTGATGGAAAGCCGTATCAAATACAGCTACCTGAGGTACTTTTGGCATGATAGCTTCGCAAGCTTCGATACCTTGGATGTTTGGTGGGTTATGAAGCGGTGCAATTTTAGCACATTCTTCTAAAGCTTCCATAACGGCCGGTGTAATCAACACGGAGTCAGCAAACTTTTCAGCACCATGAACCACACGATGACCAACTGCATCAATTTCATCCATGGAAGAAATTACGCCGAATTCTGCATCAATCAAGATGTCGAGCAAAATTTTAAGCGCTTGTTTGTGGTCCAAAATTGGTTCTACGCGTTCCAACTTTTCAGCATCCGGACGTTTGTGAGTGAAGATAGCATCTTCCGCACCGATTTTTTCAAATTGTCCTTTAGCTAATACCGCTTCATTGTCCATGTCAATGAGTTGGTATTTTAAAGAAGAACTACCACAGTTTACTACTAAAACATTCATTACTTATCCCTCTTTCTTAGTAATTTGAATTTTTCCTACCACAAGGTCAGAAATCTGAGCTCCCATTGTGCTGTCAACAGGATACTGATAGGTTATATTCCACAATACACCTTTATCGGCAAATGTGTATTGAAAGAAACGAATTTGGATTTTGTTAGCTACCAGTGTAGCTGACGAGATAAAGGCTTGAACACCGTCTACCGTTTTCATCTCATCCGACCATGTCAAATTGTTGCCGAAGCTTTTTTCATAAAAAGCTTTAGATTCAGCACCATAAGCCGCTGCTGTCGGCAAAGGTTGACCGCTTTCGGGGAGATGGCTTCAATGGAAACCAGGAAGTTTTTATCGGCCCCTAAATACGTCGTTACAGGATACCCCAACGCATTTTTGGTCGTATTAGGCTGAACACCTATATCGTAAGGCAAGGCAACGGTAATTTCCGAGTTGCCGCTCTTAATTACTTTATGACCGAAACTATAAGAATCCAATGCATTATCACTGCCACAGCCGCTAATCGCAAGCATCAGCAAAGCCATGCAAAAAACAGTGAACCATTTCTTCATAATATCCCTCGATTCAAAACGTCTGTACAAGTAAAGCGTACGTTTAAATTATACCATTCTTTGCAATTACTTGCACGCCTCTTTTTAGACATATTCACTATTATTTTTATTCATATGTATATTTACTGTAATTTTATTGTAAAATGGTTGATTATCTCAAAAAAGCCTTGATTTACGGGCATACAAGCAGGATTTCAAGCTGAATTTACTACCAATTTACTACTTTTGAGGGAAAGAGCCTTGATATGCCACCCGGAACCTGCAAGCCCAAACACCAGCACACAGCATTGAGAAAGAATAAATGAAAACTGAATACGACGCAAATGCGGCGTTTCTCTATCCATAACAGGGAGAACAGGAACGCCGCTTTTTTTATGCCCTCATGTTACGCAGTAGGGGCGAAAAGAGCCTTGCTATATGCGGCTTTGCGGGCGCGTTTTTAACGGGGACAGGGATTTATACCTAACCCCGGCAAAACGGCGTTCTATCGCGTAACAAATCCACAACCAAAGGAGTGATGAAGCTATGGCAGTTTTCCGAGTGGAGCGCAACAAGGGCTATACCGTTATGAGCAACCACCATTTACGCAACAAGGAGCTGACCTTAAAGGCAAAGGGGCTTTTATCGCAAATGCTGTCACTTCCCGAAGATTGGGACTACACCCTTGCAGGGCTGTCACAGATTAACCGGGAAAAGATAGACGCTATCCGGGAAGCAATAAAGGAACTGGAACGCGCCGGGTATATCGTCCGTTCACGGGAACGCGACGAAAAGGGACGCTTGCGCGGAGCTGATTATGTGATCTATGAGCAGCCGCATACAGAACCTACGCCGGATTTACCTACATTGGAAAATCCAACATTGGATAATCCAACGCAGGAAAAACCAATGTTGGAAAAACCTACGTTGGAAAATCCAATGCAATTAAATAAAGATATACAAAAGACTGACTTACCAACAAAAGAAAAAATAAATACAGATTTACAAAGTACCCATTCCATTCCTATCCTTTCCCTACCCCCTCTCCCTCTGACGGAGAAGCGGCTGCGCCGCCGGAACGGAAGCGAAAGGAAACGGAAACACAGAGCGCATATGAGATTTACCGGGAGATCATCAAGGACAATATCTCCTATGACATTCTCATGCAGGATATGAAGTTTGACGGGGACAGGCTGGACGAAATTGTTGACATTATGCTTGAAACTGTCTGCACCCGGAGAAAGACGATCCGTATTGCCGGGGACGACTACCCCGCCGAGCTGGTGAAAGCAAAGTTTATGAAGCTGGACAGTGAACATATCCGCTTTGTGCTGGACTGTATGCGGGAGAACACAACGAAAATCCGCAACATCAAGCAGTATCTACGGGCGGTGCTTTTCAATGCCCCGTCCACAATCGGCAACTATTATACGTCCCTTGTGGCTCACGATATGGCAAGCGGCGCACTTGCGCCACAGGAGCCGCACGACCCCTATTCATTCAAACCGGGCGAAAGCCTGTAACCACCCACAACCACAAAAGGAGGATTTTATTATGGCACAGAAAACGACGGGAGCATTGGTATTTGACGAGCGCACAGACCGCTATGACATTCGCTTTGACCTTGCCAGCTATTACGGCGGGCTGCATTGCGGGGACTGTTTCGACGTGTTCACCCGCGGCAAGTGGAAGCCGACCCGCATTGAAATGAACATGAAACAGGAATGGTACTTAGTTGGTATCAGAGCCGACGATCTTAACGGGCTGCGGGTGCGTATCTGACCGCCGCCCCATAGACCACCCCGAAAGGAGGGAAAGACCCCATGCAGGACGAGATCAACGAGAAAACCGTTGCCCTGTATATCAAGACCGGGAAGCTGACCGCCGAAGTGCTGCAAAAGGCAATGAAAGCCGCGCTTGCACAGGCAAAGAAGCAGATCGGCAAACAGCCCCACGGGAAACAGAC
>ENA-OQIW01000207-OQIW01000207.1-human-gut-metagenome-genome-assembly--contig:-NODE-207-length-11853-cov-1.350930_pt1 | contig 11853 bp, 15 predicted proteins | sample MGYA00242586_ERZ504751 | MGnify/ENA primary metagenome ERZ504751 (study PRJEB26092, sample SAMD00036349) | human gut metagenome | host: Homo sapiens | study: EMG produced TPA metagenomics assembly of...
AACTAAAACATTAAAGCGAGCCCGTTCACCACCGGACAAATCACGAATTTCCTTGAAAACGTCATCCCCTTGGAACAAAAACATGCCCAGTACATTCAACGGGCTTTTTCCTTCACTATAGTTAAAATGACTCATAATTTCATCAATCGGCGTCCAAGCAGGATGTAATTCTTCGTGTTCCTGTGAAAAATACCCCACCGATACACGGCTGCCGATATCGATAAAACCCGCTTCCGGTGTCAATTCACCGGTAATAGCTTTTAATAAAGTGGATTTTCCGGCGCCGTTCGGCCCGATTAAGGCCACCGCTTCCCCGCGACGAATCATAAAGGACACATCCTCTACAATATCGCGCTCGCCGTAGGATAAAAATAACTCTTCCACCGTCAGCACTTTATCGGCGCTGAATTCCGCTTTAGGAAATCTAAACTTCAATGTCTGTGAAGTTTCCGGCGCATCCAAACGCTCCAAACGATTCAACTGCGACTGGCGGCCTCTGGCCATTTTAGATTTAATCCCGGCGCGGTACTTATCGATATACTCTTCCGTTTTGCGAATATATTCCTGTTGCTTCTCATAGGCGTTTTGCTGCGCCTTATGTTGAGCTTCACGCTGCTCCACATAACGACTGTAATTACCACGATAGCTGGTTGCCTTATGATGCTCCAATTCAACAATACGCGTCGTTACACGATCAAGGAAATAACGGTCATGGCTGATAATTAAGATACCGCCGCCGTAAGAGCTCAAATAATTTTCCAACCATTCCAACATATCCATATCCAAATGGTTAGTCGGTTCATCCAAAAATAAAAAATCAGGGCGCCGAACTAAAGCTTTTGCCAAATTAATACGTGTTTTTTGCCCACCGGAAAATTCAGACACAGATTTCGTTAAATCTTCATCGGAAAAACCAAGGCCGTAGGCAATGCGGCGACTTTGGGCCTCATAATCATAACCACCAAGCCAATCTAAACGGTCCTGAATGCGGGCGAGCTGTTTGAGCAAACTTTCATCATGAGGATTCGTTTCAAGCTTCGCCGATACTTCCTGTAATTGTTGTTCCCAATATTGCACATCGGCAAAGGCTTTTTGAATTTCAATAGCTAAACTGTCGTCCCCTAAATTGATATCCTGCTGCAAATAACCGATTGTAGTAGCACTATCTTTGACAACCTGACCTTCATCATATTCTTCAACTGCCCAACAGGTCATTTCATGAGCGTCGATTTGCCAGCCCCGTTAGGGCCCACCAAGCCGACACGCTCACCATGTTTTATTTCAAAGGATACTTTGTTAAACACTTGGCGCACGCCAAATGATTTACTTAATCCTATTACGCGGATTTGTTCCATCCTCTAAGCCTCCGTTCAATCATATACTCTTCTATTATATCATAGAGGAATGTCCGTTGGCGCCTCCACAGTGTCAGCTTTTACAAAAATACACAATTCAACACTGTCCTTGGTCTTACGGGCATGTTGAAATAATTTTCCCAATAAAGGAATATCGCCGAGGAGCGGAATTTTTGAAAACTGTTTCCCTTCTCGATTATCCATAAGGCCGCCGATGACGAGGATTTCGCCGGGCTGTAAGTGAACCCTCGTATGTGCCTCGCGCGTGGTAATACGATAAGCTTTCAGTTCCGAAACCATGGCGGGACTGCTCACTTCCGCATGAATATCCGCTTCAATACTGTTATCTTCCGTCACAAACGGTGTGCACGTAAGACGAATCCCCGCCTCTTCATAGCGTGTAGTGATGCGGCTTTCCGTGCCGTCTTTCACCTCTTCCAGCACGGGAATCCGGTCCCCTATTAAAATCTTCGCTTCTTCACCATTCACCGCCATAATAGAAGGTCTCGCAATTAAGACTGTTTTATTATTTGTTTGCTGCGCACTCAATTCCGGTTTAAACCAAAATGTATAAGGCGTACCTTCCGGAGCTCGACCAAATTGAATGCCCCCATAAGAGTTTGTATCATCCTTATTACGCCCGGTCAAACTCTGCCAGGACCATTTTATGCCCGTTTCTTTTACAAAATTATGCTCAATGGCTACAACGGCTACTTCTAAGCGAATTTGTTTGGGGCTTATATCCAGCATGGGTAGAATATCATGAACCTGTCGCAACTGAGCCGCCGTGCCATAGACCATAACCTGATTACTTCCTTTTACCACCTTGATATTCTTCTCCGACACAATGGCAACCAAGGCATCGCCTAAGGCCTTCGGCGAAATATGTCGAGGTGTTAAAACTTCGGCCACGCGCGCATCTTTATCCCCCATGCCTTGACCATCCACAATCCAGAGCCCGTCCGATTCATACCAAACTGAAATGCTTTATCGCCGCCAAGCGCTTTATTGCGGCAATACCGCTTGTTTCATTAAGGCGTATCGATACGGTTCCTTGCAACGTTTCCGTACCGGTAATGGCAATGCCCTCACTGCGTGCGATGGACTGCACTAAACTACTCAAATTGCTGTTATTTACCGTCATAGACAAAGCGGCCACCGATTCGCCGCAAAGATAGAAATTGATACGATAACCAGCCAAAACTGTTAAAACCCTTAATACGCTAACTAACATCCCTATATTACTCCCTTACCCCAGACTTATTCCACATATAACCAACGACTGCCACCGGCGCCACTTATTAAAACTGCATGGTCCGCTATCTGTTTCACTGTCACACCACGCGGTCCCTCGCCAACACCATAGCAACCTTCGCTGCCATCGTTTGTCAAAATCGCCATCGGCGTGGGGCCCGTGATAATACCGGTGACTTTTATATCAGTCATAGAATTTTGCCGATTCCCATAGCTCCCCTTACTTTCCGTACCGGATCCGCCGGTATAAGCCCCGCCACTGCGACCATAATTGTTACCACTATATTCGGCATAATTATTTGTGCGCCGGCCCCTATTAGAACCATTCACATATGAAGTGTTGAATGTATCAGTTTGCCCATAACTATTACCTATACCGGGATTTCCCGACCTTCCCTTTTGTGCGATTTGAGGCGCACCGGCTATGACTGTGCTATCCTCATTTAACAGCAAATGCGTAAACGGATCATCTAGCGGGTGACCTCTTAAAACACCGGCTAAGCTAATTACCGGTGCTACAAATGTACCTTCGTTTTTACCCTTCCCAATAGCCCCGCCACGGCCTTCTTTAGCGTCTAAACTCACAGTTTTAGACGATGAATCAGGTGCCGCATTATCCGCTGCCAAATCACTTACCCTTGTCCACTGAGATGTATATAAACCATAGAGGCAAACGAGGCAAAATAAAAAGACCGCCCCGTACAAGAGGCGACCTTTCTTAATTAATAAATTTCGCATTTCTTGTAGAGACAGTCTATTCATAATATCACAGTCCTTATTATTTTTTATAACCGTTTGGATGGTTTTTGTGCCATTGCCAAGCATCACCGATAACCTGGGAGACCTCGCTGTGGGTCGGCTTCCAGCCTAAAACAGTTTGCGCTTTTTCAGAAGACGCAATCAAAGTGCCCGGATCACCGGCACGACGTTCGCCGATAACAACCGGGAAGTCTACGCCGGTTACGGATTTAGTGGCATCTACAATTTCTTTTACACTGAAACCATTACCGGTTCCCAAGTTAAAATAATTAGATTCACCACCGTCGCGCAAATATTCCATACTGAGAATATGGGCCGAAGCTAAATCGGTAACATGGATATAATCGCGCACACAAGTGCCGTCAGCCGTATCATAGTCAGTACCGAAAATTGAAATATTGGCGCGCTTGCCTAAAGCAGCTTCCAAAATGAGGGGAATCAAATGTGTTTCCGGGGTATGATCTTCACCGATTTCACCGCTTTGGTCGGCACCCGCTGCATTAAAATAACGCAAAGCCACATAGCGCAGACCGTAAATATCACTATAATCGCGCAACATTTGTTCAATCATGAGCTTCGTACGACCGTATACATTAGTCGGAGCTAAACGTGCATCTTCTTTAATCGGTACAACTTCAGGTTCGCCATAAACGGCGGCAGTAGAGGAGAATACAAAATATTTGACACCGGCTTTACGGACAGATTCAATGAGACGGAATGAACCTACTACATTGTTTTCATAATAAATCATAGGATCTTTCATGGATTCGCCAACCTGTGAATGAGCCGCAAAATGCATAACCCCTTCAATGCCTTTAGCCTTTAATACATCGGCTAAACCGGCATCAGCAATATCCATATTAATAAATTCAACGCCTTCCGGCAAAGATTCTACATGACCACGCGATAAATTATCCAAAACAATTGGCGTATGACCTGCTTTTTGCAAAGCTCGCACAGTATGACTGCCGATATAGCCGGCTCCACCGGTAAACCAAAAATTTCATAATAATCCTCCCTAAATCGAAACTGCCACTGCTTGCCGCAACCTTTAATTATGTCCGCGAACGGGAAAGGATCGGCAAAAACTACATGACCTGATTATTTTTCCGCTTGATGAGCTGCCAATTTAGGCCCCAACAATTTTTTATACACTTCAACGCCCGGCTGATCAAACGCATCTACACCGGCCAATTGACCTTCGTAGAAAATAGCCCAGCAAAGCATAAACATAAATTCACCTAAATGATAGGCTGACAAGGTCGGCAATTCATAAGTTACATTGAAGCGCTTATCGCCTGTTAAAGCTTCGCTGTTAGCTTCTAAAGCAGTATTTAAAATTACCCCTAAGTCCAAGCCACTGAATGCTTTAAGCGGTTTATATTCATCGTAAGTATGAGGCACAATCGCTTTTGTTTCCCAATCTTTTACTTTTACAAAAGACACGATTTTGTTCAAGCGCCCTTCTTGATGTTCCTGTGTCTGTGCATGCATATCCGTAGTTCCCACCGCAACTACCGGCGTGCGACCGTAACGGCCGTCAGTTTTCGGCTGATGTTTACCTAATGATTCAGCTAAAAGTTGTACATACCATTCAGCCAAGGATTTCAAAGAATCGCCGTAAGGCATCATGATTTCAATAATACGGCCGTATTTTTCAGCAGCAATATATTTCAAAACTGCATTCAACAAAGCCGGATTCTTAAGCAAATCGCCACCCTGACAGGCTTCATCCATGCCTTTGGCTCCGTCTAAAAATTCACGAATATTGAAGCCTACCACGGCACCGATAATAAGACCTACTTCCGTAAATACGGAAAAACGTCCGCCCACCCCATCAGGCACAGCAAACGTCGGCCAGTTCTGCTGAACCGCCAATTTATGAAGCAACGTTTCTTTTTCATCGGTACGAGGATCCGTAACAGCTACGACTTCCACTTTAATACCGGCCGCTGCCAACGCTTCTTGCACCACCATGAAATTGGACATCGGTTCAATGGTAGACCCGGACTTAGAAATTAAAATGAGCATTACCGTATAAGGAGATCCTTTATGGGCCGCACTGCGTTTTAACGTTTCAATCAAATCATTAGTGCGATGAGGATCCACATTATTGCCACTGAAGTATAATTTTGGATACCCGTCGCGTTCCGCTTCGGATTTCTGATTCCAAAATTCACCGCAATGAACATCAAAGAGTACTTTACCGCCTAAATAAGAGCCGCCGATACCGAAGCTTACTACGGCATCTACAGACTCTTTAGCATGTTGCCCCAAGTCTTCCAAACGTTTTAAAACTGTTTCGTTATTGAGATTTTTATCTTCAATATACGGCAATTGCGGGAATAATACAGCTTCCGGCTGACCGTCTTTAGACAAATGGCCTTCCACAACGCCTGTAGTACGTACGCGAACGGCCGCTTTTACGGCATTGGCAATAGAATCGAAATAAGTATGAACATCAGCTTCGGTTACGCCCCAAGCTGAAAATAAATTAGTATAATCAAATATAAAACCGGATGGTAAAATGATTTTTTTCATTGAAACTCCTCCTTTAAACCACTCTTCTTATTGTACCGTTCTATAAATTATGGCGCAATAGAAAAACTGAAGAGCATCATACATTTTATTCATAACTCAATCAACTTTAGCCCCATTCATACCTTAAGCAAATATAACTTTTCAAAGTTAAAAGTCTAATACCTTTATCCTCTACCTATACCATGAGAATGCTGTATCCCGAACAATTTCAACTCAGTTGAACTTATAATTCGATTACCTTTTTGGTGCCTGCTTTAGCTAATTCATCGGCTTTTTCATTATAGGTTACACCCGTATGAGCCGCTACCTTGTGAAATACTGTTTTAATAAGGCGACGGCTGTTTAACATAAATTCCGCATACTGCTGTGTAAGCGGATTATTCGCCTTCCAACGTCCCGTAGCCCACATTTCAATGCCCATATAATCATAGTAAATGTGAATTTCTTTAGCTTCCTTAGCTACAGCCCACTCAATGACATGCATGGCCCCTAAAAGTTCACCCGCCACATTCCAATAGGCCGTATATATTTCTTTATCGGTACCGTATGAAAACGTTTCTTCTTGCCCCTCATAGAAAATAACGCCGCCGGTGCCGACCACTTTGTTTGTTTTGTCAAAACTTCCATCAATAAAGGCTACCGCGCTTTTTGCTCCTAAATCAGCAAAAATAGTATCCGAGGCATTGGAATCCTGAGCCGATTTATTGCTTACGCCCGTACCGGTAGCTCTGCGACGACGCGGCGTACGGCGCTGACTGGCCTTGGCGGTAGCTAAATATTCTTCCATGGACATGCCTTTAATAGGCGCAATATCTTCCTCCATAAAGCTTCCGCTTCCTGTTTGACATAAAAGATTTGTAAATGGCACCACCATAGCCCTTTACTTGGCGTTCACAAGCCGCCCAAGAATCATAAATTCCCCGCACTCTCCCCTCTCTTACGGCATAATACTTTTTACCCATATAAGCTCCTTGTTCTAGAATAACTGCAATCAGTTCATCGTTAATGTTTCGAAATGAGCATTTACTACTGTCTGTAAATCGTTTGGATTAACTTTAATCTGCATGCCTCGCAAACCGGCACTTACATAAATCTGATCAAACGTTGCCATGGTCGCATCAAAATAGGTGGGAAATAATTTCTTCATCCCCACCGGCGAACAACCGCCCCGCAAATAACCGGTAAGCCCCAATAAATCCTTCACAGCGATAAGCTCAACTGATTTATTGCCACTCACCCGTGCCGCCTGTTTTAAATCCAATTCAGCGGCAACAGGAATACAAAACACGACCGGCCCCGTCACATTGCCTTTCCCCACCAATGTTTTGAAAACCTGTGCTTCCGGTAAATGCAGTTCTTCTGCTACATGGACGCCTGCACCACGTCCTTCTTCCCATTCATAGGCTAATACTTCATAACCGATTTTATGCGTGTCCAGCATGCGCATAGCATTTGTTTTTTTATGCTCTTTCTTACTCACGACCATCGTTCCTTTTTTATTTTACTACAGTTTCATTTAAAATATTACTACAAAACAGCTGAAAAACAGCTGAATATTTATGAAATTTTTCGCAATATTTATCAAATATAATTATGAATTATAATTATTTATTCAAATTTTTGCTTATTGTTACTTGTTCAATATTTTATTAATGTTTTTAAGTTCTATACGCAAAGTTCCGTCAGGATTCGTCACGATTTCAATGAATTCACTGTTTTGCATATATTCAACGGGAAAACTAATCTCAATTCCCGTGTCAGTTTTTATTTTATGCTTTTCCCCTACCTTGGCGGCAAATTCACGATTTACCGGCAAAGGTCGTAACATATCCTGCTCTGCCAATGCTTTTTTAGCCGCTTCTTTTTGTTGCGGCTGATTGGCAAAAACCGTATCCACAATGGTTTCCGGATTCAACGTATCGGATACTTCCGCATTTTTGGAAATCATGGAGCGAACCTTAACCAACTCTTCCACGCCATCGCCCTCATGCGCTTTAGCCACCTTATCCACGATGCGTCGCACTTTGGCCACCGTATCACGGGATGACGGATTCGTACCGATTTGTAAAACTTTATCTCCTAAAATATAAACAGCTTCACCGTCATATTCACCTTTTGGTTCAAACAGACGCACCGAAAAATCCTCTAAATCAATAGCACAAAATGAGCGAAGCTTTTGGGTCGGACTCGGTAACACCGCTCGATTCGGAATCAATTCCGTAGTTAAAGTGCCGTCTTCTTCATTAAACAGTTGGTGCGTATACGCATCATGGGCCTGACAAAGGAGAATACATAAATAGCGATGATTTTCAGCCGCTTCACAGATAATTGTATCAATAATAACCGGATCCGTCGCCTGTTTCATATAATTGAACATCGTTTCGCCCAATTCCTTGCCTAAGGTGGTAATATCGGTAAGACCGTCGCGATATTGCACCAACATTTGACCTAATTTACTCGTCTCATTTATATAGCCCGTTCTAAGTCCCGGGTCTTTAATCCCCTTAGTTACATGAGCACTGACATAGTCCTGTAAGGCTTCCTCGCCCATATTCAGTTCATTTTCCGAATAAACGGCTAAAGAAGATGAAAAATCAAGAATTTGTAATACAGCCCGATTGATTTGCATATTTGCTCCTTAGTGGATAAAAAAGTGTCTTGCCTCGTATTTAACAACACGAAAACAAGACACTCCAACGATATTTAATGCATTTTACAATGCATATGATTAAGTTTAGCCTTGTACGTATGGTCCGAATAAACCGGCAAACAAGTGAGAACCTTTTTTGCCCAAAATAGCGGCACAAAGCGATGCTAAAGCACCTATGACGGCAATAACCAGTGCATTGCCTGCGGTGACATTATACGAATATGCCACATAGGCCTGTATCAGCGTCAGGGCGAAATACACTACGGATAAGTAGATTTTGAATTTTAAAACCGGCGCTGTCGTTGTTTTATAACGAAGTTTACCGCCAATATAACCGGAAATACCGCCAATTAATACCAATAAAGGCATTACGAGACAAACCATCATAGCGAAATCGAATAAACGGTAGCCCAAGCTGTAAGGCACGAGTAAACCTAAAAAAGGCAAGCCACAGTTAAAGCGGAACCGGCAATCGGAAAATGAACCGCAATCGGATGCAAATGTAAATCCAATAAACGTTTACGGGTAGGATTCAATTTGCGTGGTGTGTATTCAGCCCAAACGGTTTTCGGAAAGCCGCAAGCCGGGCATGGTTTATCCGCATTATCGGCTGTTTCGATATAGCCGCACACACGACAAATTATATACTGAATCTTTTTCTCTTCTTGTTTTTTTGTTTCCATGTCAATCTCCTCACAAGAACAACTACTTCTCTTACCATTGTACCATAATCTCTATTTATTCGACTACAGTAAATCACTCATTAATAATTACTTTTTATTATGAAAGTATTCATAGGTCGTTGTCAAGCCTTTATCTAATTTAACTGTAGCTGATAAACCTAATTCATTTATCATTTTTTTTGTACTTAATAACGAGTGTTTGATATCCCCTTGCCGTGCCTCTTCGTAGTGCACGTTAAATTCATGGTCCACAATTTTTTTAAATTTGTGCTACCAATTTATTCAGCGAAGTACCTCTCTCGGTACTCACATTGATAACCCCCACAAGGTCCGGTTTATGCAAAGCCGCCATATTAGCTGCCACTACATCGTCTACATAGACGAAATCGCGAGTTTGTTCACCGTCACCGAATATACTTATATCTTTATGAGCCTGTAAACGTTCACAGAAAATACTGATTACGCCGCCTTCACCGCCATTGCCTTGACGCGGTCCATACACATTTGCATAGCGAAAACAGATGTAAGGTAAGCCGAATGCTTCATGATAAATGCGCAGATAACTTTCCGTAGTCAATTTGGTAAGTCCGTAAAACGAGGACGGCTGCCCCGCCATCGTTTCTGTGAGCGGTAATGTATCGAGATCACCATATACGGCGGCTGACGAAGGCATGATAATTTTTTTTACTCCCACGCTGCGGCAAGCATTAAGCACATTAATGAGTCCCAATAAATTAACATCACAATCAAATGCAGGATCTTTCATTGATTCCGGCACCATTGTCTGAGCGGCTTCATGAAATACATACTCCGGTTTAAACTCGGCCATTTTAGCGGCAAGTTCTTTATCGCGAATATCCATTTCCACGAAGTCAGCCTTAGAATTTACAAAATCTCGACAACCGGTACTTAAATTATCTATAACCATTACCTTGTGCCCTTCATTAATGAGAGCATCTACAAGATGGGAACCGATAAAACCGGCCCCGCCGGTCACGCAAATATTCATTACCCTAACCTCCCTTAGTTTTTACAACTGCTATATAAATAAGACCCAATACAAAGCCGATAGCGGACGGCACTACCCAGCCCATACCTAAATCAAAGAACGGCAACATCTTATATACGCCTACAGTTTGCTGTACCCAAGCTGCTTGCCCTAAAAATTCAGGCAAAGTATTGAGCATATCACCGATAGCCGCAATCAAGGCAAATACTGTAGTGATGAAATATACAGCTTGACGACCGTTAAAAAGCGGTGCCAAGAATGTTAACAAAATAATGGTAATCGTCAACGGATACAATAACATCAAAATAGGAATCGCCAGCGATATAATCTGAGTTAAGCCTACATTACCGATTAAGAAAGAAATAATAGCGAATGCATAGGCATATTTTTTATAACTGATGGAATTCGGAAATAAATCGACGAATGTTTCCGAACATGCACAAATAAGGCCTACCGCCGTTTTCAAACAAGCCAAGGTTACGGTAATTGCCAATAATACGGCACCGATTGGTCCGAAATAATAATGGGCAATTTGTGCCAACGCAATACCGCCGTTAGCGGATAAGGCGAAAACGCCGAGGCTGGAGGCACCCACGTAAGCTAAGAATGCATAGATAATGGCCATCAAGACTACCGTAACGATACCGGCTTTTACCATGCCCGCCGCAATATCCTTAGGCTCGGTAACACCTACGCTCTGCATGGCGCGGACTACGATGATACCGAAGCTAACGCCGCCAAAGCATCCATCGTATTGTAACCTTCCGTAAAGCCTTTGAAGAACGGCATGGTCAAATAATCACCGCTCACCGGTGCCGTCGCCACGGATCCCATTGGATTAATCAAGCCACTACCAAGAGAATAGCCAAGAAGATTAAGAACAACGGATTTAAAATTTTACCGATGTAGGTCATTAACTTACCCGGGTTCATGGAGAAAAACAGACCCAAGACGAAGAACACAAAGGTAAAGGCCGCCAAGCTACCGTCTGCATATCATCACCGATATACGGTGCCAAGCCGATTTGATAAGAAACCGTGGCCGTACGCGGTAAAGCAAAAGCTGGCCTATGGTTAAATATAAAAGAATAGTAAATAATTTCGCATAGGTCGGATGTACGCGAGATGCCAAATCAAATAAACCGTTACTCCGTGAAATACCGATAGCAACAACACCTAAGAACGGCAAGCCAATGGCCGTAATAAGAAAACCTACCGTAGCCGGCCACATGTCGGCCCCTGCTTCCTGCCCCATATGAACCGGGAAAATCAGATTGCCTGCGCCGAAGAACATACCGAACAACATTGAGCCAATAACTATGGCTGAACTTAATGACAATTTTCCTTGCAAGATAGTACCCTCCTACCGAATGGCAGTTGCCATTACTCTACAAAATATAACACTACCGTAAAACCCAACACAAAGGATACACTGCCTGAAGCCAAGCGCTGACAATGTATCCCATATGTTACTTACAATGTTACTTATAAAATCCGCTATAACTGCTAGCGGTCTCCTTCAATGGTAGCACGCTTTTCATCTTTAGACAAACGGAAAAATCGATACACTTCCGCCGCCGTTTTTTGATTCATTCCCGGCACG
>ENA-OQIW01000208-OQIW01000208.1-human-gut-metagenome-genome-assembly--contig:-NODE-208-length-11816-cov-1.872957_pt1 | contig 11816 bp, 16 predicted proteins | sample MGYA00242586_ERZ504751 | MGnify/ENA primary metagenome ERZ504751 (study PRJEB26092, sample SAMD00036349) | human gut metagenome | host: Homo sapiens | study: EMG produced TPA metagenomics assembly of...
TGCCACCTGCCGCCGCCCGTTCCGCCGCTTCACCGGCATACGAACCGGTTGCAGCCTGTGCTACCGTGCTGTTGCGTCTGCGGTGTATCTTTTTAATCACCTGTTCTACGGGCACGCCGTTTTTAATATCCGCAATCTGCTCTTCGGTTAACGGTGCCGGCGGTTGTACCGTCGACTTTTGCGGCGCTGCTACAGCCGGCCCCGCCGAAGGACCCGCATCACCGACTACACTGATGGTAATCGGGGTTTTATCAGGCACGAGTTCCGGTTTTGCAACGACCATACCATACCGCTCATCAACGCCACATTGATAATGACGGATGTGGTAATCGCCATGCGCCAACGATTTTTATAAATATGAGCAAACTGCGACGTTTTTTGCGTTACCTCTTGTACGTTTTCACTCATACTATCACCTACTTACTTTCGGTAGCTACGGCAATCTTATTGAGCTTGCATTTTTTTTAGCGTATCCAGAACTTGAACAAATTCACCGTACTGCGCACGTTGGTCGGCTCTGAGAATAATCGTTAAATCACCGCCTTTAGCTTTTTCAGCTTCAAGACGTTTGGCCATACCGTTCAAATCGTACGCATCCTGCTCTACATAAATTTTGCCATCCGCCGTGATGGTAATCGGAATCTTACGCTGCAAATCGACCGAACTGGCCGTGGCTGTCGGTAAATTCACAGGCATGGTTTTTTGAACCACCATGGATAACATACTCATCATGAAAAACACTAATAGGAAGAATATAATGTCAATCATAGGGATGATCATGAGCTTTGGTTTATTGGTTGTACGAAGACTTCTGATATTCACATTAAGCCTCTTTCGCTACAACATCAACGGCCGCATTCATATACACATTACCGATTTCTTCCATATCGGTAATAAGACCGTCTTGTTTATGCACCAAATAGGAATGGATAACGAGGGCTACGATAGCCACAACAAGGCCGGTAGCCGTCGCAATCAACGCTTCACCCACGCCGCCGGTAATGGCAAAAGGCTGACCGTCGGACACGGATAAAACACTAAAAGAGCTAATCATACCGGTTACGGTACCGAGCAAACCGAGGAGCGGTGCCAAAGTAACGATAGTTTCCAAATAACTTAAACGAGCACGCAAGCGACCCGCAATGGCTCCGGCTGCGCCCTGTAATGCAGCATTTTTAGATTTAACGGTGTCGCGGTAAATGGCCGATGTAAGCATTTCAGCAGCTACACCGCCATCTTCGGCACATAAAGCTTCCAAGCCTTTTTGATTATTAGCAGCCGCCAACACCGGCACTTCTTCGCGCAAGCGGTTCATATTGGATTGAGCCGCACGATAGGTACGCACCCGTTCTACCAAGATAGCGATAGCTATAATCGAGCAAAGTAACAACGGATACATTACTAATCCGCCTTGGTGAAATAATTCTAATAGTTCCATGAGATACTCCTTTGTTTAAATAAAATAATCTATTAATCACCGCCTTAAAGTCGGTCATTTAACGTTTTAAAAATTGCATATACTACTATTTGACTAATAATCAATTATTAAAGTTTGAACGCCGACAACGTTTTAATCTTCTGAAAAATCAGCTTAGAAGCTATGTTCCACGCCGACTACATAGTGACGTTCCGGCATAGCGTAGGAGCCGATAGTTGTGGATGGCTCCACTTCATAGGATTCATTGGTTAAGTTGAATGCTTGGGCGTAAACCTTCGTATTCTCGTTCAATTTATAGTTTACATTCACATCCCATACGAAGTAGGACGAATCGGAATATTTCGCCGTAGAGCGTCCGGTTACGTATTGGAACATGTTGTTAACGGACCAACGATTTTTTTCATACATGAGTTCCAAGCTGTAACGGTTCGGATTGCGGTTATCGGTTGAGCTTACATAGCCGCTGCCGGTATCCTGCTGAATTTTCACATAGTTATAACCGGCACGAGCGGACCAAGCATCATCTATTTTATAAGTAGCGCTCAGGTTCAGACCACGGCGTTTTTCACGGTTAACATTTTCATAATAACCTTGTACGTAATTATCGTTTGAATCATAATAACCGTTTACCCACGACAAGGCGTTTTTCAAACGGCTGGCAAACACGCTGGCCGATACGCTTAAGCGGTCGCTCACGTCACTATCGATACCAAGCGTTACGGTCTGTGATTTTTCCTGCTCCAAATCGGGATTTCCAATCCAGAACTCCGTGTTGGCATAGAGCATTTTAAGGGTCGGATTATTAACGGCCTGGCCCCAGGAAATATACGCATGGGTCGTATCGTTTAACTTTTTATTGAGGCCGATATGGGACGCCCAATCACCGCCAAACGTATCCTGATGCTCATAACGAGTACCGAAGTTGGCCGTCCAGCCCTGACCGAGCTCCCATTTATCTTCAACGTATACAGCCTTACTAATCATGGATTTATCAAAGGCAACTGCGTTGTTTTCTTCTTTAATATGTTCCTGATTGTACGTAACACCACTGATTAAAGTGTGATCGCCGATTTTCCAAGTTTTCTGTCCTTCAATACCGTCCATAGAAAGGTCATGGCTGTAAGAGCTGGACGAACTACCGGAGCCGAAGCCGGAATCACTGGTTTCGGTATTACGATACGCTCTCACAAAAAGTACCGGAATCAGTGCCGAAATTATAGGTCACGCCGTAACTCATGTCCGTTGTATCTTTCACATTACCGGCACCGGTTACCGTACCGGTAAGCGGATTTTTAAGACGAATACCATAGCCGTCTTTCTTTTCAACACGGCTAAAATCTACGCTCAACTGATCGTCACCGATGTAACGGTCATAACGGGCCGTCCATTTATCGCGGTTAATGTAGGTATCCGGGAATTCGTGACTGTTGCTTGATAATCCTTGTAATGTACATTGTCACGACGTTCTTTCGTGTAGGACACGAAGTAACCGTTCGTTTCGTCGCCGCCTTGCGTAATCACAGTGCCTTTACGATGACCCCAGCTGCCGAGTTCACCGCGCACGGTTGTTTTCTGACCCATTGTCGGCGTTTTCGTAATAATGTTGATAACCCCGGCCACAGCACGTTCGCCATAGAGTGCCGAGTTAGGACCTTTTACCACTTCGATACGATCGATGTTATCCATCGGAATCTGGTCAATATCAATCGCATTGGACGCGCCGGATACAACTAAATGGTCCCAGTTCATCTTACGGCCGTTCACCATAACGAGTACGCGTGTATCGCCGTTAAGCTCCGGATAAGCGGCAAAGCCTTTCTGAATCACCGGAATATTATTGGCTTTTAACGCATCTGATACATTATTATAATTGCCTTCTTCTATTTCTTTAGCCGTAATAACCGTAGTATCTGCCGGAATGTCCACTTTTTCTTCCGACAAACGACTGGCTGTCACGAGCACAACTTTCCCTAAATCCTGCAAATTGCTTTCATCGTAGTCGGCGGCCCACACACTGCCGCTCGTAGCGGTAATTACCAAAGCTGTCAAAACAGCTTTACTTACACCATTGCGATGATTCAATTTCATTACATTTCCTCCTAAACACACATGCCTAATCACACATCGATACAAACAACTAATTAGCGTTTAAATGGCTCGTCACATTCCACACTCAATGTGACGTAACCATTTATGCCAAACTTCAGGCTACAACTTACACACTAATTGCAACCTTAGTTTTCTTTTTCAAAAATACGGATAAGCTTAGAAGCTATGTTCCACACCGACTACATAATGACGTTCCGGCATAGCATACGCACCAACCGGGTAATTGTAAGGTTCTACTTCATAAGATTCATTCGTCAAGTTCAAGCCCTGAGCATAAATCTTCGTAGAATCGCTCAACTTGTAACTTACGTTCAAATCCCAGTTAAAGTAAGAGGAATCTGTGTAATAAGCGGTTGAACGACCGGTTACATAACGGAAGTTATTGGATACATACCAACGGTTCTTTTCATAGCTTACTTCCAAGCCATAGGAATTTGGATGACGGTTCTTATCATCATTCGTCATGCCGCTGCCCGTATCAACACGCTGACGCAAGAAGTTATAAGAGGCACGAAGTTTCCAAGCATCGTCCAATTTATAAGTAGCACTCAAGTTAAGGCCTTGGCGTTTTTCTTTATTTACGTTGTAGTACACAGTTTTGGAAATACTTGTATCCCATACCCAATCAAGAGCATCTTTCAATTTGCTTTCATAGATGCTGGCCGATACGAGTAAGCGATCGGATACTTGACTGTCAATCCCTAATGTTACGGTATGAGATTTTTCCTGTTTCAAATCAGGGTTACCAATCCAGTACGGTGAGTTAGCGTATAACATCTTGAGAGTCGGGTTATTAACGGCCTGGCCCCAAGAGATATAAGCATGGGTATTTTCATCGAGTTTTTTATTTAAACCGATATGAGATGCCCAGTCACCGCCGAAGGTATTGTGATGTTCATAACGAGTACCAAGTTCGCAGTCCAGCCATTGCCGAGTTCCCATTTATCTTCCACATAAGCAGCTTTTGTTTTAGCACCTTTACTAAAGGAAACGCCATCATTCGTTTCATCAATATCTTCTTTTGTGAAGTTTGCACCACTGATTAAAGTATGATCACCAAGCTTCCAAGTTTTTTGACCTTCCAAGCCAAACAATGCCAAATCATGTTCATACGGGGTACCGGCAAACGGTGCATCCGCTTTTTCAGTATTGCGGTAAGCACGTACGAAGGTACCGGAATCGGAACCGAAGTTATAGGTCACGCCATAGCTCATGTCGGTTGTATTACTCTTCATGCCGGAACCGTAAGCCACACCGTTTAACGGATCGCTAAGGTAGATACCGAAGCCGTCCTTACGATGACTATAGGAGAAGTCCACTGTCATACGGTCGTCGTCGAAGTAATGGTCAAAACGAGCCGTTACATTATCGCGGTTAATAGAGCTGTCCGGGAATTCATGAGAGTTACCGTTGCTGTCTTTGTAGTGATAATTTTTTTGACGCGTTTTGCTGTAGGATACGAAGTACGCATTACTTTCATCACCGCCTTGCGCCGTAATACCGGTTTTCCAGTAACCCCAGCTGCCGACTTCACCTTTAACGGTAGTCTTCTGACCCATGGTGCCTTCTTTAGTAATAATGTTAATAACCCCGGCTACGGCACGTTCACCGTAAAGTGCAGAGTTAGGACCTTTAACCACTTCGATACGCTCAATATTTTCAACCGGGAACTGGTCAATATCGATAGCATTATTGTCCCCGGATACAATCAAATGATCCCAGTTCATTCTTCGTCCGTTCACCATAACGAGCACACGGGTGTCACCGTTGAGTTCCGGATAGGATGCAAAACCTTTCTGCACTACCGGCACATTGTTCGCTTTCAACGCGTCCGATACACTATTAAAATTACCCTTTTCAATTTCCTGGGCCGTAATAACTGTCGTATCCGCCGGAATGTCCACTTTTTCTTCCGACAAACGACTAGCCGTTACGAGCACAACTTTCCCTAAATCCTGCAAACTGCTTTCATCGTAGTCGGCGGCCCACACACTGCCGCTCGTAGCGGTAATTACCAAAGCTGTCAAAACAGCTTTACTTACACCATGGCGATGATTCAATTTCATTATTTTTCCTCCTCAAATCCCTGAGCGATTCTCTCCAGGCATCTACCACACGACCGTTACCATTGTTAACATCCGCAAACGGCACGGCTATAATACGCCGCTCCCGAATAGCACGCATATTACGCAAATTCGGATCTTTTAACAATTCGGCAATCGCTCCTCAGCACTTGGCGTACGATTACCTTGACTTACGGTCACAAACACAATTACATCCGGGTCGAACGCCAACACACGTTCCGGCCCCACAACTGAAATCTGCCGGTCGGTCAGATTATGACCACCTGCTTTTTTGACAATGTCATCTACAAGATAAACCGGTCCGTAAAAGCTGTAAGTACTATGCCCATGGGCTTGTAAAATAATGACATTCGGCTTATAGTTCCGTTGATTTACTTGTTCAGTCACCTTTTGCACTCGCTTTTGTAATTGTTCTTTATAGCACTTGCCCGCTCCGGGACCTGAAAAAGCCGTCCCGTATCATCAATAAAGGGATATACTGTACTCTCCACAGTCGCTGATTCTTACGAATCGTAGCCGGCACAATATATACACCGATATTTCGTTCATACCACTGCCGCACATCACCCAATGCGCCGGTGTAAATGATGCGACCAGCCCATCAGCAAGTCCGGCTGCAACGCCATAACCTGTTCACGGCTGGCACATAACTATTCGTTACCAAGGGCAATCGACTATAGATCTCGCGATATCGCTCCGGCTCTTCACCATAAGGTTCTACCGTCCCGACAATTCGATTCTCGAGGCCCAAATCAATAAGTAATTCCGTCGCCCCCGGATAGGTCACAATCACACGACTCGGCGGTTCTCATATTCAAAACTCATTGGATTTCCGTCACTGTCAAAGTTTTGAATAACAATACCGCCTTGATTGGCACTTACCTCACCGACAGGTTGCCAACGGCCGTTAGTATACGCAAACCACACAACTAATACTAAGGCACAAAGCGCAACCAAGCCGATTAAGCGCCGACTCCATCGTTCCCACCATGACATCATGGCGACTCACCCGAGTTTCCACTGAGGCCCTGCCTGCGATACGTCACAATCGGCGTACCGTCGTCATGAGCCGATACCACACTCTTCACAGCATATACATCACGAATCAAATCTTCATTGATGAGCTTTGAAGGAGTACCATGTTTTACCACTTGACCTTTTTTCATGATAAAAATCTCATCACAAAAGAGCGAAGCCAAATTCAAATCATGGAGCGCTGCAATGACGCCGACACCAAGACCTTTAATTACTTCCAACAGTTCCAACTGATACGTTATATCCAGATGGTTCGTCGGCTCATCTAAGATCAAGTACGACGGCTGTTGGCAAAGTACACGCGCCAACATGACACGTTGCTGCTCCCCACCGGATAACGAAGCAAAACTACGTTTAGCTCGGTCCCACATGCCAACCTTTCGGAGGGCCTCCATAGCAAGCTGTGCGTCTTCTTCCGTGTCATCGTCAAACCCTTTTTTATACGGCGTACGACCCATCATTACAATTTGCCACACCGTAAAATCAAAGTTCACTGCATGAAACTGTCCCATTACACCGATTTGCTGAGCCGCTTCACGAAGCGGAATCGCCGCCAACGGCGTACCGTCAAAAGTAATTTCACCCTGCTGAATGGGAAGGACTCGATACAGATGTTTCAAAAGGGTCGATTTACCGCAACCGTTCGGCCCCATAAGCCTACAAATTTATCGGCCGGAATGGTGAGTGATAAATCATTTAGAATTTGATTGTTACCGGCGCGGTAGTTAAGATTTTTTACTATAATTTCTTTCATACCGGCCTCCTAACCACCAAAATTCCGACTCGAACCAAAGAGAAGTTTCATAAAGAGCGGCGCCCCCATTAAGGCTGTCAAAATACCGATTGGCAAATCGCCGGCCGGCAACAGCACACGCGACAATAAATCGGCCAACACAAGGAAAATGGCGCCGCCCAGCACAACTACAGGCAGTAAGCGCTTATGACCGACACCTACAAAGGCGCGCGACATGTGAGGAATAACGAGTCCTACAAACCCGATAATACCGCACTGTGAAACGAGCACGCCCGTTAAAAGCGCCATACAGGCCATGTAGATGTACCGTTTACGCGTCGCATTAATCCCCAGCGTAACCGCCATTTCTTCGCCCAGTAGTAAGGCGTCCAAGGCACGCACTTGGATAAAAAGTACACCGTCATGCAACCGACCACAAGTGCCGGCCAACCAAGCATAGACCATTTCGCATCCGCTAAGGAGCCCATCGTCCAAAACGCGGCACTTTGCATGCCTTCCGCATCACCGGCCATGTAGATAATAAAATTAGATAGGGCCGTACATAAGGCACTCACAACTGCACCGGCCAAGACGAGCTTAACCGTAGAAATACGTCGTCCCATACCGGCTAAGGCAAGTACTGCCAAGGTTGCCACGATGGCACCGCCAAAAGCCCACAGCGGCACGCCTACATTAGCGACTCCTAACAAATGACCTAACAGAATCGCCACAACCGCCCCCACTGAGGCTCCGGACGCAATTCCCAGAATAAAAGGTTCCGCCAGCGGATTTTGCACCGACGCCTGCATTATAGCGCCGGATAAAGCAAGACCGGCACCGACTAATGCGGCCAATATGACACGAGGTATGCGAATATCCCATATAATATCCGTCATAGCGGGTGGCACCGACTCAGGCACCACGCTCCCCGTTAATTTTGCACTTAATCCCGCCAATACTTGCTCTGCCGAGATTGTTACACTGCCCAAGGCTACTGCGGCTATAATTGCGCATAATAAAAAGGCAGTCAGAACCGGTACGGCCCAACTGCCCAATGTTTCAGTTCGATGCTTCGTAGCGGTCTGTAACTCTTGCAGGCGTTCTTGGCGTGTCATTAATTCGACATCGTTCATCAACTACCCTCATTTCGTTATGACATAAAAACAGGTCAACAGTATACGTCCCTGATTCCAATAACACTTACCTGAAAATATGAGGTACTATTACATATCGGCTTACTCAAGCCAACTGAAATCGTCGCGCAGTGCTAACCTTGTCGAAAGAGGCCAAATTTTTGGCTACAAATATTACATTGTCCTATGCTACTTAGCATTCGTTTATTATGTATTAAAAATTATAGAATTGAGAAAAAATTCTTCTATTGCATACATTATTTTATATAAAATGATAGTAACTGTCAATACTAACTCATGAAAACTTCCTTTAAAACACTATATATAATCTTATTTTTCAAAATCCCCCTCTAAACAAACAGGAATTAAAATTCAACTTCATCTCATTATCATTAAGTTTGTCAACGTAATACAAAAAATTAAGATGACATATCTTGAATACCTGCTTATTATTTTAAATAAAATCTATTCCGACAACAGTTATCAGTATGAAATTTCGAATTTTTAAGAGCTATTTATCAATTATAAGAATGGGACTCAAATATAAAAAGCGATTAGTCACGCATTCAAATACCGTTTCCGATATTATCATACTCACTAATCGCTTATATTCATCATGTTATATAAAATGAACCCGATTTTTCTATTTTTGCTACTGTGCAAGTCTACATGTTACACTCATCATTCGTCCGATTTGCACGCTTATTATTTATTCGATTTACATATTTATTATTCATTTGATTTTACGCGCTCAATAGCACCTACCGGACAGATTTCATAACAATCACCGCAACCGATACAACCATTACCGATAAAAAACTGTTGTGGTTGCTCCACAATAATCTGCACAGGACAATCCATGGCACAGGCACCACACTTGACGCATCGCTCGCCATTCACTACAAAGCGCCAACGTAATCCGGCCATAGCCCCGACCTTATCCTGCGCCTTATCCTTACATGGCTTAATTTCGCTTGAAACATCGCCTTGTAAATTCCAATCCCAGACGAATCAGCTTCCTTGCCGTTCATTATTTCACCAACTCTTTGGAAGCTGTTACTACAGCACGTACAACTTGCGCCACACCGTCTTCATCATTGGTTGGTGCCAAGTATTTAGCCGTTGCCTTCGTCGTAGCCTCACCATTGGCCATGGCGAAAGATACGCCTGCATACGCAAGCATCGTTAAATCATTGTTGCTGTCGCCGATAGTCATAACTTCATCAGCTGTGATTCCCAATTCATTAGCCAACGCTGCTACAGCACGGCCTTTACTGATCCCAGGTTGTACGAATTCCAAATTGCCTTCACTAGATTGAATAATCGTAAAACGGTCATCACCTTCAAAATGTTTTAAAATCGCCTGCTTCTTTTCTTCCGTACCGTAGAACAATTGGATTTTTTCCAAATCCATACCAGTTTCTACAATATAATCACGCAAATTTGGCACCATCGTACGGCTTGCCTTCATAAGCGGAATCAAATGGGGTGACAAATTAGCGGCAAACTCCTCCATTTCATCGGCTGTGCCAAAAATATCTTTACCGCCATACGCTTCAATATATACATCAAACGGCAACAGTTGATCCATGAGCCACAAACCTTCTTCATTACTGAACGACTGACGGAAAATCACCTTAGATTGGCCATGCTTCTGCTCAACTACCACGGCACCGTTACTACAAATATACTCTTCAATTTCTGGCAAACGCTGAAGAACCTCGCCCATCTCACCGAATGCACGGCCACTGCTACCGCCACCGCAATACCTTCTGCCATGGCCTCCTTCATTGCCTGTACCGTCACGTCACTGATGTGCTTATCCGTATCCACCAACGTGCCGTCAACATCTGAAACAATTAACTTAATCGGCTTTTTTAAAAATTTCTTATCAAAAGTTGTAATATCCGCTGCCATTCAAAACCTCCTCTAATTTCGTTTATATCCACTCAGCAAACAAATAACCCCTGCCACTGACTACCTTATAATTTAATACCTTTAATGCTAATTATAGCATATCTTAATATTACAGCGGACTAAATAATTCTTAAATAAAATTCATTTATTCCCCCGTAGCGAGCGAAGCAATGCGGAGCACTCCTAAATAACCTCTGAGTCACGCCACCTCCGCTCATTACTCTAATACAACCTCACATCTCCCGTAGCGAGCGAAGCAATGCGGTTCTCTCCTAAATAACCTCCAATCTCCCCCTTCTCCCCTATAAAGCCATCTAGCCCGTGCCACTAAATAACCTCTGAGCAACAGCGCTATCGTACCCTGGGCACCAAAAAGAAGCATATATCTTCCGAAGCGACCTTTCCTATCAGCGAAGCTGTAGGCAGAGAGCGAGGAGATATATGCTTCTTTTCCCCAGAGCCCATAACGGCTCAGACGCTATTTAGTTAAACGGCCAAATTGCTTTATACACCGCCTCCATGCCCGACTCCGGCACGATATGTTTCCACCCGTCATAGAAATCGCCGGCACTGGTAATCACGCCATTTTTATCATAAACAGCATAGGAGAAGTATTTTATAATCTTTGCCCGGCGAGCCATGGCAACAAGAAAAATATCTGATGCCCCATCCGGATATTCCATCTTAACCCATACTCTGGCGTGTTCAGCATTTATTTCAGCACTATCCGTGTCAACAAAAAGCATCGTTCCTTTAACATTCTTGCCAATATAATCCCAATTAACAGCTAGTGAAGTGTTATTGATACCGAATAAACCTAGTAAAGCAAATACCATAAAAACAATGCGCATAAATTTCATGTTATTAATCTCCCCCAACTACCACAAAACTATAATAACCAACATGCGGTTTACACCTTAACATTTACCACAATAGCGAATAAACCCATTCCATCGGTGAATCCGGCACAATAGCAAGCCACTCACTATTAATTGCTCCTGCTTCAAGAACCTCACCATTTTGCCCGTACATGATACGCGAAATAACCTTTACCGTCCGCGAATCTCGATCCATCCCCATCAAATAATAAATAGTCGTACCATCAGGACTACCTTTGCGAACCCATAACTTAGCCTGTAAACTCGTTTTTTCAAGACTTTCATTATCGATGAAAAAAGTATCCTCATTGGCACTCTTGCAACATAATACCAATCAGCAGCATATAAACTATTATTGATTGCAAAAATCCCCAGCAATAAAACTACAGCTAAGAAAACACGTAAATATCTCATTCCACGCCCCCTATTCCCCACACTCTATATCATCACTTATAATCATTTCAATTATACTACAAAAATTTATCACAG
>ENA-OQIW01000210-OQIW01000210.1-human-gut-metagenome-genome-assembly--contig:-NODE-210-length-11782-cov-1.903389_pt1 | contig 11782 bp, 15 predicted proteins | sample MGYA00242586_ERZ504751 | MGnify/ENA primary metagenome ERZ504751 (study PRJEB26092, sample SAMD00036349) | human gut metagenome | host: Homo sapiens | study: EMG produced TPA metagenomics assembly of...
CGCGGACTGCGCACTGGCATACGGATCGGCACTTCCCGCAACGCGCCATTGCCGATGCCGCGCCCCGAGCGTAACCCTCCAAGCCCCGCTCCTGCTCCGGCCGCACGGGCGCGACAGTGAGGATTTCGGATGGGTGAACTGCAGCTGACCCATGTATTCGCCGGGCATACCGGAGACCACCACAGACGTGCCGGCGCGCAGTCGCACGCTGACCCAATCCACATACGATTTACGATACGAGAAGAACGTGAGCCGGGCCGTACTGCCGGGTACGCGACGAGACCGGGCGAAGTCGGCGTCATCGACCGTCGCTTCGAGTCGGTAGCCGCGGCGAGCGTTCATCGGCACCACGCGCATATCTCGTATCACGGCGGCAAATGCCATCTGCTGGCCGGGTGCGGCCTCGCGGATGGCGCGAAGCGGCACCGGTTCGGTGACGCGGAAGATAGTAGGTCAGGCGTCGCGACAGTGACGATTCCCAGCGATTTGAGCGCGGACACGCGACGCTTGTTGGTGACCAGCGAAGCGAGAGTGGTGCCCATAGTGATGCTCATATTGGCCTATTCTATTCGCACGGCCTCTTTAGGCCGCAGAAACAACAAAACCCGCCAAGCCGAAGCTCAAACGGGTTTTGCTCCACGTTAGTACGCGATTCACGCGGCCACGCGCTGAACCTTGCCAGCCTTGAGGCACTTGACGCACACGCGCAGGCGAGTGTTCTCGCCATCAATCGTGGTGCGCACAGACTGCAGGTTCGGGCGGAAGCTACGCTTGGTACGACGGTGCGAATGGGAAACGGTGAAACCGGTCTGCGGTCCCTTGCCGCACACTGCGCAACGAGCTGCCATGATGGACTCCCTTAACCTTGATGTGTCAAGTCTTTCACGCATTCGACCGCCGGTTTCACCCGACATGCCGAACACACAACTTCACAAATATATAGCCCAATACCGACAACCGCAACTCTTGCGTGTATCATGGGCGAACCTCGGCGGTTCACGCGCGGTTCGAGCGTAACTTGCGAGTGGGCCATCAGCGGTTCACGAGCGGCTCGGCATTGGTTCGCCAGCGGTCCGCAAGTAGTTCGTCAGCAGTTCGCCAGCGGTTCGCCAGCGGCGAATTACGCTGCAAATCGTAGCGTTTACCCGATAAAACACGCCGGACTGCCTATTCCGCATCCAACAAACTCTCATATAATCTCGGTATAAGAGACGGCAAGGGACGAAGGGGTCCTCGTGCAACTTACGACGAAGGAGGCTGTCATGTTGAATCTCAGGCGAGGTATCGGCACTCACGAGCCCAGCGTGATTTCACTGGGTCAAGTCTGGGTGGACATTATGCTCAATGTGGACGAGGTGCCGGCACAGGGCGGATTCGCCGTGGCCGATCATCCGAAGCCCTCCATTGGCGGCAGCTATCGCGTGCTGCAGGCGGCCAGCCGCATGGGCGTGCCGACCGAGCACGCCGGCATTCTGGGCAACGGCCTGTGGGCGCATTTCATCCGCCAGTCATTCCAGGACAACGGCATCACGCATATCGGCCAGGATCGTCTTGATGAGGATTCCGGTTTCCGCGTGGTGCTGAGCTCCGGCGCGCCGAAGAAGACATTCATCGCTTCCTATGGCGCCGAGGCTCATGGCGACTCGGACACGTTCGACACGCTGGAGCCGCAGCCCAAAGACGTGGTGCACATCAGCGGCAACACACTGATGGACCACACGGCCACCGGCGTGGACGGATTCCTGCTCAAGGCCGGTACCGACCCGGCTGCACGCGACTACACGCTGGTGATCAACCCCACCAATACGTTGCGTTTGGTCAACGACCATATGCTTGAGGACCTGGTGCTCGCACGCCCGGTCTGGTCCTGCAACCGTCAGGAGCCATGACGCTGGCCGAGCGACTTGGTGCGCCAATCGACGACAGCAAAGTCACCATTGGCGGCGGACTTGACGACTTCATGCACCAGTTGTGCGACGGCTTGGGCGCTACACTGCGCGCGCCGCTGGTGGTGCGTGTCGGCGCCCGCGGCGCTTGGATTCGTGAGCCAGGTGGCGAGACGATTCATATCGAGGGATACCCGACCAAGGCCGTACACACCCGTTCGGCGGGCGGTTGCCACACCGGCGTGATGTGCGCGATGCTGGCAAAGGGCCATAGTCTGGCCGAATCGGTAAAGATCGCCAACGCGGCGGCATCCATCGCCATCCAGCACAGCCTCAACGGCGTGCCACAATGCCCCGATTACGACGAGGCCATCGCGCTGATCGGCGAATAGTCGACTATAGGTAGCTCCCCCCAGTCCGCTTCGCGGCCAGCTCCCCTCAGCGAGGGGAGCTATTTTTGCTCTGGCTCCCCTTAGAAAGAGGCCCGGCATTATTCATCCGCCGTTCAACCGGAATGGCTCCCCTACCCTAGTCCGCGCTTCTACGATAGATTGAGTTGAATACTGTCGAGGAGTGTATATGACTGATCCCACGAATGTCCACGAACCGGTGCCGCAAAGCGCCAAACTGACCGCCCGCGAGAAGAAGTGGATCATCTACGACGTCGGCAACTCGGCATTCGTGCTGCTGTCCACCGCCGTCATCCCCATTTACGCCAAATCGCTGATGCCGGCGGACGGCAACATCGTGTCCGCCTGGGGCTACGCGCAAACCATTGCTTCCTTGGTCATCGCGCTGCTCATGCCGTTGCTCGGCTCCATCGCCGACGTGCAAGGCATGAAAATCAAGTTCTTCCTTGGCTTCTTCGGCACTGGCGTGGTCACCTGCTGCGCAATGGCCCTGCCCCTGACCTGGCTACCGTTCCTAGTCGTCTACATTCTGGCGACCATCGGCCTCAACGGCTCGCTAACGTTCTACGATTCGATGCTCATCGACGCCACCTCGAACGAGCGCATGGACAAGGTCTCCTCGCATGGCTACGGCTGGGGCTACATCGGCTCCACCGTGCCGTTCATCTTCTGCATCGCGCTGATCTTCGGCGGCCCGTCGCTCTTCGACTGGTCCACGGTGGCTTGCACGCGCGCCTCGTTCATCATCACCGCCATCTGGTGGGTGGCATTCACCATCCGCTGCTTACCAGCTACCGCCAAGTGCACTATCGCGCCACCCGTGACCAGCTGGGCTCGGCCGTGCGCGGCACGTTCAGCGAACTGGCGGGCACGTTCGGCAAAATCGTGAAGAACAAGCCGTTGTGGATGTTCATGATCGCGTTCTTCTTCTACATCGATGCCGTGAACACGGTGATTTCGATGAGTACCTCCTACGGTGCCGAGCTTGGCATCGACTCCACCAGCTGGTGGTGGCACTGCTCGTCACGCAGTTCGTGGCCTTCCCCTGCGCGATTCTCTACGGTCGTTTGGCCGGCCGGTTCGGCTGCAAAGTGATGATCACGGCGGCGGTCGTGGCATACATGTGCATCGTGTTCTTCGCCGCGTTCTTCCTGAAGTCGGCCGTGGAGTTCTGGATTCTGGCGATTCTGGTCGGCATGTTCCAGGGCGGCATCCAGGCGCTCTCCCGCTCGTACTACGGCAAGATCATCCCCAAGGATCACGCCAACGAGTACTACGGCTTCTACGATATCTTCGGCAAGACCGCCTCGATCATCGGCACCTTCCTGGTGGCCACCACCACGTCCCTGACCGGCAACGCCTCGCTCGGCGTGCTCTCCATCGCCGTCCTGCTCGTCGCGGCACTCGTCTTCCTGCTCCTGCAAAAGGACCCGACGCGGGAGTGATTTGCCGGCCCTCGGCAACTCTGTGCCGAGGGCGACATCTCGCAGCATAGAAATCCTCGACATAGGGATGCCGCCGTTTGAAGTCGGTATGTGACATGCCGCCCGGAATCAGCATCGCCAGCCCGATAATCACGCCCACGCAGATGCCCAGGAATGTCAGAAAATCGTTGAGTGGCGTCACGCCGAGAATGGAATTATCAGAATCGAACAGGTTGCCGATGCCGGCTCCCGCGATAATCGCCGCGACACCGCCGGCAATCAGTAGCGCGAATCGGCAGCGGTGTTCATCGTAGCCGGTCAGATCCTGCGGTAAGGCAGCCACATTAGCCAGCGTGCCGGGACGTGATGAACTGGTTCCGTGCAACATTTCGCCGGGCAATGCATTTGCGGAGCTCGGGCCATTGATGCCGTCACCGCCGGACCGCGCTGATTCACCGATGTTCCCATCAGCATCCTTCATATACGCGGGTTCCCCGGCTCCCTCCCGGTTACGGTTCTGGCAGCCGAGCCATGGTCGCCCTCCGCTGCGCGCGCGCGGCCGCACCCACGTTCACGCTCGCACTCACATCGCCAAGTACCAGGTCATCAAGCGTGCAACCGAACAGGTCGCAGATCATAAGCAGCTTGTCCATCTCGGGATAGCCTTCTCGGATTCCCATTTGGAGATGGCCTGGCGCGAGACGCCGAGCAACATGGCCAGCTGTTCCTGGGGCATGTTGCGTTGTGCGCGCAGGTATTGCAGGTTGGCGCGGAAGCTCATCGGAGTGTCCCTTCATAGGTAATGCTCATCATGACATATTCGGCCGATGCCCTCACTATGCCACGGCAAACCAGTTCCGCGCCACCATCTTCAGGTTGCATATTCGCGCGCAACCACAGGTTGCATCGGCGGAATCCCGCCATTCTGCCGGCTCCGCGGCATTCTAGCCCGCACCCCGATTGGACCGGCATAATCGGAATACATCGATTATGAAAAAACGCTCGCGGCCACATGGCCAACGAGCGTGAATCTCGGGTGGGCGATGTAGGAATCGAACCTACGACCCCTTCGGTGTGAACGAAGTGCGCTAGCCGCTGCGCCAATCGCCCGAGCCTGTGATGAAAAAACCGGCAACATTCTGCCGGCGATTCATCGAGTGGGCGATACAAGATTCGAACTTGTGACCCCTTCCGTGTCAGGGAAGTGCGCTACCACTGCGCCAACCGCCCGGGTCATCATCCGGTCGAATCAATCAGCATGAATCAACCATCCGAGAGCGGACAACGGGACTCGAACCCGCGGTCTCAACCTTGGCAAGGTTGCGCTTTACCAACTAAGCTATGTCCGCATGTGTTACCTTCACAGGCAACAGGTGACAAAGATACGCCAATCTCAGGAAAAAGCCAAGCCCCCGCGTGTCCCACCGGTTTTCCAACGATTATCCGAGCGCCGAAGTGAAGTTCCCGAACTACGCCGACGTGCCGTCCTTCATGGAATCAGGCACGGTATGGGCTTCATCCCTCAACGCGCGATAATGGCGGTATGACGCAACGACAACTGATGCGGGCCACAGTCGAAACGCCCATCGGCCGGATGATGATGGCCTCCGACGGCGAGGGACTTACCGAACTCTGTCTTGAAGACTGGTGGTGGGCCACCGATCACCAAGCCGTTCTCGATTCGAATCGCGAATCCGATAGTGAACCCGACGTATTCCGTATAACCCGCGAATGGCTGACCGCCTATTTCGCCGGCGAACGCCCCGGCTCGGATCAGGTGCCGCCTTTGCATCCCGCCGGCACGCCATTCCAACATGAAGTGTGGAATCTGGTGGCCGAAATCCCCTATGGCATGACGGTAAGTTACGGCGAACTCGCCGCCGAATTGGCCGAACGACGCGGCGGCGGCCGCATGGCCGCGCAGGCGGTCGAGCGCAGTGAAGCGCAATCCGGTTACCACATCGTGCCCTGCCACCGCGTAGTCGGCTCGGGCCGCGCGTTTGGCGGCTACGGCGGCCGACTCGACATCAAGGCCGAGTTGCTTGAACTCGAGGGCGTGGATCTGGCGCGCTTCGATCTGCCGAACCTTTGACGGGCCCAGCGGTCCGCCTCGTCAAAAAGGATTGAGTGGTTAACCCTCCCGCCGGCGGGAGATGGCGCGTAGCGCCGGAGGGTGGTCGGCTGGCTGGCATCGCAACCCTGCTACCCGACAATTTTCGACAAGCCGACGGGAATCCTTCCACGAATTGTTCGCCGTCGGTGCAGTCTTGCTCGATCGCGCCGGCCAAAACCGTACAATCCCTACAATGGAATGCATATGGTTAATTGCTGCGCGCAGCCGCACGGCCGCACGCGATCGCAAGACCACGCAGCCCAAGGGGATATGCAATATCAACGGAAGCAGGAGGTGCGCATGACCGGCATTATCGATTACGCGCACACCGAAACGCGCTCCTTCGCCGACTTGCCGTTCAACGAAATCGACGCCTTGATCATCTCCACGCTCATCTATGAGGATGTGGCCAGTGTCTGTCCGACGTTGATGCTGGATGAGACGCGGTCAGGCTCGTTCGCCGCACGCATTCGCGCTTTCGAACCCAAGCATCCACTGATCTGGCTGAAGGGTATCTGGCATCCCGAGCTTGAATCGGTAAGCTTGACGAAGCCAACCGCGAGCTGCATCGTTCGCCGGAAACACATGCCGACGACAAGCCGCACGAAGCCCAAATGGTTTCAGTGGTCAACCCGGACCTGACCCACGACCTGTTCCAGGCCGCAGGCGAAAACCCCCGCTACGCCAACGTTCGCCTGGGCGCGGTGGTCGAGCACATCAATCAGGGTGAGCAAACCCAATTCGCCGCCGCCACCTTCCAACTGCCCGACGGCCACAAGCGCCGAAAGCCGACCTACAAAGGCACGTTGGTTATTTCCTTCCGCGGCACCGATGATTCGCTCATCGGATGGAAGGAAGATTTCAATATGGCTTTCCAGTATCCGGTGCCGGCGCAACGTTCAGCCAGCGCCTATCTGGATATGGTGGCGCGACTGTGGGAGGGTCCGATTATTCTGGTCGGCCATTCCAAGGGAGGCAATCTGGCGATTTACGCGGCCATGAACGCCGATCCCAAGGTGCGCAAGCGCATTCAGCATGTCTATTCACTGGATGGCCCCGGTTTCCCGCCGGAGATTGTGACCAGCCCCGCCTACCGCACCATCCAGCCGAAGGTGACGAAAATCGTGCCGAGTTCGTCGATTGTGGGCATGATTTTCGAGACCCCGGAGCCTTGCCGCGTGGTCTCTTCCGATTCGGATGGCATCATGCAGCATTCCGCCTTCACCTGGCTATTGGATGGTGACCAGTTCATCACCGAGCCGGATTTGAGTTCCAGCTCGCAGTTGTTTAACGAGGAGCTGAACCATTGGATCGCCACGCTTACGCCCGAACAGCGCGAGCGTGCGGTGGATGCGCTGTTCACCGTGCTGCACGCCAACGGCGCCACCAGCTTCAGCGAGGTGATGAGCAACTTCCCCGCTTCGATTCCGGCGATGCTTGGCGCGTACGTTGGGCTGACCCCCGCAGACCGGCGTCATTTGGTTGAGGCCCTGGCGATACTGTTCAAGCGTCCACGGCCAAACGCAAGCCGACGCCCCGCCCCCGGCTTCCGCACCAAGTTCTGCGACCTCCAAAGCAACAGCCGAGATCCCAGCAGAAACTGCAGCAGGAGCAGATAGCGCAGCTCCGGCCAGAGCCGATACTGATGCCGATGCCGGCACCACAGCTTCGCCATCAGCGGAGGACGCAACTGAAATCGCCGATTAGCTCATAGACATGTCCACAAATAATAGTTATACTGCCCAATAAGTTATTAGACAGCGTGACCATATCACGCTGGTGCATCAGGAGGAAGAGATGCCACGTCCACGCCATGATTCCGAGGTGCTGCCCGCCAAAGAACGCCTCGAGAACGCTTTCTGGGAATTGCTCGCCGACCGCGACTATCGCAAGATCACCGTTACCGACGTGGTGCGTGAGGCTGGCGTGAACCGTAATTCGTTCTACTATCACTTCTCCAGCCTGCCCGAATTGGCCGATTCAGCCATCCTGCATCAGGTCGAATCGATTCCGATCAACCGCACCCCCGATCCGAACGGCAATCCCGAGGAACAATGGCGAGACCGCGTCACCGCCACGCTCTCCGATCCAGAGCAGCGTCAGCGCCTCGACCACCTGGCCCTGTTGGCAGGCCCGCACAGCACGCTTGAACTGACCGAATCGCTGCGCGACTTCTGCCGTCTGCAAATGCTCAGCACATTGCAACGCGACCCCAAGAACCTTGACCTGAAAACCGATCTCATGGTCGAGTTCACCGTGGGCGGCATGCTCGCCGTGCTGCAACGTTGGCCCGAATTGAGCGACACCATCGAAATCAAAGACCTGCTTAAAGAAGATGTGGCCGTGCTGGCCATGGGCATATACCTGGCCATGAGCCAAAAGGACATGCTTAATTACTGGAATCGCATCTTCGTGCACAATGCGCAGGATTCGACCGCCCCCGCATGCCGGTCGCCGCCACGCATGCCGCGCCATCCACCATCTCATCGTCGAACCGGCCCCGCAGGATTCCCCGGGTACACCGCTTGACCGAAAACCAGCGAGTCTGGATTGTTTCCGCCGCACGAACCTCGCGTGAGGTTTCTCACAAGGCGCAATCAGCCTCTCATGCTGGCGTTTCCAACCCACGCACAGGAAGATGGAAGCATGAGCGAAACATCGAACAAGACCCGTCTGGAACATGACTGCATCGGCCAGATGGAGGTGCCGGCGAACGTCTACTGGGGTATTCACACCCAGCGCGCTATCGGCAACTTCCCGGTCTCCGGCATCACCGATAGCCAACATCCCGAGCTGATTCGCGCCTATGCCACGGTCAAGCGCGCCTGCGCCATCGCCAATGAGGAATTAGCCTGATCGACCGGCCAAGGCCGAGGCCATTCGCGCCGCCTGCCTAGAAATTGAGGCCGGCAAACTGGCCGATCAGTTCCCGGTCGATGTGATGCAGGGCGGTGCCGGCACCTCGTCGAACATGAACATGAACGAGGTGATCGCCAACCGTGCGTTGGAAATCGCCGGCCGCCAGCGCGGCGATTACACATACATCCATCCGAACGACGACGTCAACAAGTCGCAGTCCACGAACGACACCTACCCGGCCGCCTGCAAACTCGCGCTTATCGACGCGATCGGGCCGCTCGCCGAGTCCACCAAGAAACTCGCCAAGGCCTTCCACGATCTGGCCGACAAACATATCAATGACGTGACGATTGGCCGCACGCAGCTGCAGGACGCCGTACCAATGACCTATGGTCAGGAATTTCATGCGTTTGCCACGCTGTTGAAGTCTGATTTGGCTGCATTCGATCGCGTGGTGCCGCTGCTGGCCCAGCTCAACCTCGGTGCCACCGCCATCGGTACCGGCATTTGCGCGGATCTGCGATTCCGCAAGTCCGCTATCAAGCATCTGGCGCAAATCACCGGGCTGCCGGTCACCGCCGCGCCCGATCCGGTGGCCGCCATGACGGATATGGGCGCGTACGTGGCCACGTCGGCTGCCATCAAGAGCCTCGCCGTGCACCTGAAGAAGGCCGCCGACGATTTGCGACTGCTCAATTCCGGGCCGCGCTGCGGTTTCAACGATCTCAACGTGCCGGCTCGCCAGCCGGATCGTCGATCATGCCGGCCAAAGTGAACCCTGTGATCCCCGAATGCGTCAACCAGTGCTGCTTCACGATTTTCGGCATGGACGTGACTGTGAACTGGGCTGTGGCCGAGGGACAGTTGCAGCTGAACGCCTTCGACCCGGTGATGGTGCATGAGCTGCTGACCGGCATGGCGTTGCTGACGCACGCCATGGAGACGTTCCGCGTCAACTGCGTGGAAGGCATCGAAATCAATGCTGACCTGGGGCGTTCATACGCCCAGTCCTACCGTCGATTTCCGCCGCGCTCAACCACTACATCGGCTACGAGCACGCGGCCGACATCGCCGCCGAAGCCGTACATACCGGCCGTACCGTGCGCGAGGCGGCCGGCGAACGCACCGACCTGCCCGCCGAGCAGTTGGACGAGATTCTCGATCCGATTCGACTGGCCCGCGGCCTCGGCCAGACCTGCCGCGAACGCCAGGAGTAGCGGAATCGACCGTAGCCGATTCCGCTTTCTGCCACCCCGTCTCCACGACTTCACCAGAAACGACCGATACAGTAGGCGTATGACTGAATATGCAGAAGACATCGCACGCTGGTTTCAGGTGAACGCCGGCAAACTCATCTGGCTGACCATTGTATTGGCCATCGTATTTGTGGCCGACCGCGTCATCAGCCGCGTGTTGCGCAAGATTCTGGACAATTCTCAGATTCCCAGCGCCTCGATTTTCGTGAACCTCACGCGCGTGACCATCTGGGTCACCGGCGCAGCGATGGTACTGCAGCCCGTATTCGGCATCAATCCGACCACACTTATCACCGCCCTTGGTGTTGGAGGTGTGGCGATCTCGCTGGGTCTGAAGGATACAATCGCCAACATCATCGGCGGCTTCGGCCTGATGCTGGGCCGCGTAATCCAACCCGGCGATCTGGTGACCATTCAAGCGTCACAGGCACCGTGCACGACATCACCTGGCGTCAGACCGTGGTGCGCACCCGTTCCGGAGACATGATGGTCATCCCCAATTCGGTACTCAATACGGCCGCCCTGACCAAGCTCACGCCGGTCAGCGAAGGCATGGCCACGCTTGAGTTCACGGCCAAGGCCTCCGGCGACCCGTCTGCGATCAGTCAGGATATTCTCGACCGCGTAACCAAAGCCACCGCCGACGTGGCGCTGGAGGGTCAGCCGCCATTGGTCAAGTTCACCGGCTTCTCCCCTTACCGGCATGACCGGCCAAGTGCTTGTGTTCGCGCGCAGGGTGTGCTGCCTTCCACCATCAAAGATATGGCGGCGCGAGCCATCGCCGGTTCGGGCACCGAATACCTTGTTGAAGATGGCGGCTCGTCAGGCAATCTGTGATATCTCCCGGCTCGCCTCTCTGGGTCCGGCTATGACAGTCATGCGAACAGCATCCAACCGGTAAGCATCACAGTCAACAGTAGGTACGCGATAACGCCGGGATTGGCATAGGCGGTGCGTATTTTAAGCCCCGCAGGCAACTCCTCTGGCGCAAGATAGAACTCCCAGCTCTTGCGCTTGGTGATAAGCAGTACGATACCGGCAATGCAGAGGCCCAACATCACTGTGCCGTACAACATCATGATGCCCATGTCGCCCATGTTGCCGGCTTCAGCCATACGCATGATTTCGGCCTCGCTGACCGTGCCGTCGAGGATGCGGGGATCGATCTGTTGTATCACCAATGGGGCGAGTACTGACCCGTTCAGGTTGATCAGCATGTGCATAGCCACCGAATACCGCAGTCGGGAGGTGCGCGTGTATACATATCCGAACATCAGTCCTAGGCCAAAGGCGTAGAAGAACTGGAACACGTTCATATGGAATAGCGCGAATGCCAATGCGGAGAATATGATTGCGGTCTTCTCTCCGTACCGGCGCAGGCGGGAGATAATCTCCTTGCGAAAAATCCATTCTTCGCAAACCGGTGCCAACAGGCCTATGAACAATGCGTTCACCCGCCAGTCGCTGCCAAGAATCACGTCGTTGATGCGATTGGTGGCCTGACCATCAGTGGCTCCGGCAGACAATATATTGCCAATCATATTGCCCAAGAACATTACCGGAATGCACATGACGAAAATCTGAATGAACTCCCCCGCCTTCATGGGGTACTGCCGGGTGCGAATAACCGGTACGCGAGTGAAGGCCAACATACTCAGCGGCATGGCCACCACATACAGCGGTCCGGAGGAGGCGAGCAGCACAGCCCAAGCGGCACATCGGTGCCAAGCAGCGTTCGTAGTGCTTCAGTGCCAGAATATTCAGTCCGATCCAGAACACCATCATAATGCGAGCGCGAGCCGATTGTCGAAACCGGTCGAATGGCCGAGACCAC
>ENA-OQIW01000211-OQIW01000211.1-human-gut-metagenome-genome-assembly--contig:-NODE-211-length-11761-cov-1.538680_pt1 | contig 11761 bp, 13 predicted proteins | sample MGYA00242586_ERZ504751 | MGnify/ENA primary metagenome ERZ504751 (study PRJEB26092, sample SAMD00036349) | human gut metagenome | host: Homo sapiens | study: EMG produced TPA metagenomics assembly of...
CCGGATGAACGCATCACCTCCACCGGCGGCCGTTCGGGCGGCGCCTTGCAGGAGCTCACCTCATTCGTATACGGCGCGGCGCTCATCTACCTGCTCGGCGGCGGCCTGACCAGCGAGCCCTCGTACACCACGCTGTTCCTCGACGAGGCGCTCATCAAGCCGACGGCCGTTACACGCAGCGCGCCCTCACGGTGCTGCCGCGCCTCGGATTCCAGGTCATCGTCTCCGCTCCGGAAAGCAAGACCGGCGAAATCCTCGAGGTCTCCACCAAGCCTACGTGACCTACAAGGACCCCGACACCGGCCTCACCTCCCTGCGCGAGGCCGTGCTGCATCAGAATGACATGGACGATGAATCATCGTCGGATATATTGAAGGATGACGGGGTTGCCGAATGAGCAGTCCTGGCGTCGCCGGTATTAAGACGATTCGGTTCGACTCGACGATGTTCGAAAGCAGGTGATGGGAACTGTGGCCGGCATGAAAGACATCGCTGCGATCACCACATGCGTGAAGAAACATATGCGTTCACATATGTACGACATCGAACCGGCATGGCCATTTCCCGTGCCGGTGGGATTGCCGGACCAAGCATTTTTGGAAACCAATGCGATTGCGGTGCATGACAACAACAATGAGATACGGCAATGGGCAAGCAAGAATGGTTGCGAAATCATAACCAAGCATCGCACCATAGGCACCTCTGTCGAGCTGATCTCCAAAGTCGTCGTTCCTGACGAATCAATAGCCATGCGTGTGGTTGGTCGTACGCTGGCGGCGGAATGTCGCGAAGCGCGCCGCCGCATAGCATGTCTGGTTGCTGCTTGTGACGTTGCTCCGGAAACAATCGAATCGGCCGCTCGCATGACAGGCCATGAACAGCCTGACGACTTCGATCTGCTTGTCAGCGCAGTTCGATATTTCAGGCATCATGACGTGACCGGTATGACGCCGCGACAGATTCCACTGACAGGATTCAGCGGCAAATGGCTGAATGAGTCAAAAACCAATCGTCGTAAGGCCATTTGCCGACTGCTCGGTGTCGAAACGTTGGGTCTGTCAAAACGGCCGACCGAACTGCGGTTCCGTTATCTCGATCCGGTCCGCGACGATGCTGAGCTCGAACGCATCATATGGTGTCCGTGGGAAGGCGAAGCGTTATCCGGCATTAAATATGCTGTCATCGTTGAGAACAAAGACACGTATCAGACTATGCCGCCGATTGCGCAGGGCATCTGCATATGGGGTTCTGGTCGCGCTGTAAGCGATGCTGTACCTGCGGTTCCTGCACTGCGTGACATGCGTATCGTGTATTGGGGTGATATGGATGCGGATGGACTGGAAATACTTTCGACATTACGTGAATCAGGTATCGAATGCGACTCCATCCTGATGGATTGCGATGCATACGATCGTACCACAGATTTGGTACCGATCGTACTGAACGCAGCGCGAAGATTGCTATGCGGGAGCCTAAGCCGACGCCCGGCCTTCAATCGGCGGAGCGACGTCTTTATGAACGACTGTGTGCTGACAAAACCATCGCTTATCGGCGCATCGAACAGGAACGCATTCCCATGCGTGATGCAGTTGACGAATTACGCAAGCTTGGCATCCCCGTGGAGTCCATTGAAAATCAGGATTTGCCGATTTAGGCTGAGTGATTGGGGATGTTGCCAAGAGCTAGAACGGCTTAGCTTTTTCTCGTCTCACATTATGCCTTCCGATTAATAATGCAACGGCATTGCATAGCTGCAAGGTCCGGCACTGCTATCCGATACTATCGAACTGTTGTTTTGCGTTGCGCGAGAAGGGACAAACATGGCAACCGCTTGGGGTGACGAGAGTGTGCGGAAAACCGGAGTTCCCTCGCCTATGTACTTGATGGGCGCATGCGTATGTGATGATACGGAAACCGAAACAAGGCAAAGATTGGCGTTGCTTAAGCCCAAAGGAGCAAGGAAATTGCACTGGCGAGACATGCGGCCATCATTGCGTGGCAAAGTCGTTGATGCCATGGCTGCAATGGACATTGATCATGTCATTGTGGCTGCGGTACCAATGAGCCAGTGGAATACCGCCGAACGCGCTCGCCGTAAATGTTTGGAACGTCTTCTGCCTCTGCTGGAAACAGAATACAACGTGGACACGCTTGTGCTTGAACGGCGCGAGATTTCACAGGACAGGAACGATATCCGTTTCATCGATGGATTGAGAAGCCGCAGATTTATCGGGCCAATTCGTGTCGAACTCTGTGCAGGGGAGACTGATGCAAGGCTATGGCTCCCTGATCAGCTGCTAGGAGCGTACGGTGATGCCCAGGCCGGTACTGGAAGATACGATGAATTCCTCGGCCATGTTCGAACAGTGTTCATCGACAGTGATTGATGTCCTAAAACCGTGTATACTTCATGGTAAGCCAACCCCGCTGGGGAAATGGAAGTGAGAGCCGGACGCCCCGAGTATCTTGGGGGCCGGCTCTTGCGTTTCGGTCCACTGATGGTCCGGAATTTTGCATACTCTGGTTCAGTTTTCCGGCCTGACACGCCATCGAACAAGCGTTCGAATTTGGTCGTGTGTTCGGGTATCCTTGGGACAGATTTGGCGCGCGGCATGACCGTGCGCGCGGGAACGGTGAGATGGAAGGTGGGGTGTGGCTGTGGCGGCAATGCAGACTGGCGCAAGGCGCGCAACAAGCGCAACGGCGCGAAAACCGGCAAGGGCAAGAACGGTGAGGTCATCGTCGAAAAGGTGATGACCAGCGACTCCTTCCTGAGCCGGGAGATCAAAAAGGCGCCGCTGATTGAACACGATGGTTCGCTGGTAGCTGATATCTCGCACATCCCGAACGATCTCAAGATCACGATTCAGGGTGCGCGCGAACACAACCTCAAGAACGTCGACCTGGCGATTCCGCGCAATCGCATGGTCGTGTTCACAGGCCTGTCCGGTTCGGGCAAATCCTCGCTCGCGTTTGACACCCTGTTCGCCGAAGGCCAGCGACGCTACGTCGAATCCCTATCCGCCTACGCCCGCCAGTTCCTGGGTCAGATGGACAAGCCCGACGTTGACTCATCGAGGGCCTGAGCCCGCCGTCTCCATCGACCAGAAGACCACCAACCGCAACCCGCTTCTACCGTCGGCACCATCACCGAAATCTACGATTACCTGCGACTGCTCTTCGCCCGCACCGGCATCCCTCACTGCCCTGAATGCGGCGAGCCCGTCGCTCCCAGACCCCGCAGCAGATCGTCGACACACTGCTCGGCTACCCGGAGCGCACGCGATTCCAGATTCTCGCGCCCGTGGTCAAGGGCCGCAAGGGCGAGTTCGTGGATATGATCGAGCTGCTGCGCTCCGACGCTACGCCCGCGCGCTCATCGACGGCGAGATGACGCAGCTGTCCGACGACATCAAACTCACCAAGCAGAAGAAGCACACCATCGAGGTCGTGGTCGACCGACTCGTGGTCAAGGACGGTATCCGCCAACGCCCTGACCGGCTCGGTGGAAACCGCCCTCAAGCTCGCCAACGGCAGCATCGTCATCGACTTCGTGGACGAGGAGGAAGGCAGCCCGGCCCGCCGCCAGCCGTTCTCCGAACACCGCAGCTGCCCGAACGGGCACACGCTCGAACTCGACGAGGTCGAGCCGCGCACCTTCTCCTTCAACGCCCCCTACGGTGCCTGCCCCGCCTGCACCGGTCTCGGCTTCAAACTGGAAATCGACCCGGACCTCATCATCTCCGACCCGGACAAGTCACTGGCCGACGGCGTCATCGAACCGTGGAGCGGCACCAAGATGACCTCCCAGTACTACGGCCACATCCTCGAAGGTCTGGCCAAGGAAATGGGCTTCTCCATGAAGACCCCTTGGAAGGGCCTGCCGGACGACGTCAAGCACGACATCCTCTACGGCCACGACTTCAAGGTCAACGTCTCCTACCGCAATCGCTGGGGACGCCTGCGCGAATACTCCACCGGCTTCGAAGGCGTGATCCGCACGCTCATGCGACGCCACGACGAAACCGATTCGCAGTCCATGCGCGAATACTACGAGTCGTACATGCGCGAAGTGCCCTGCCAGGTCTGCCACGGACGCCGTCTGAAGCCCGAAGTGCTCGCTGTCACCGTGGACGGAAAATCCATCTTCGACGTGTGCGACATGCCCGTCGTACGCGAACTCGCCTGGATCAACGGCCTGAAACTCGAAGGCTCGGCACAGCTGATCGCCGGCGAAGTGCTCAAGGAGATCAAGGCCCGACCTCGGCTTCCTGAACGACGTCGGCCTCGACTACCTGACCCTCTCGCGCGCGGCCGCCACCCTGTCCGGCGGAGAAGCGCAGCGCATCCGACTCGCCACGCAGATCGGCTCCGGTCTGGTCGGCGTCATGTACGTGCTCGACGAGCCGTCCATCGGCCTGCACCAGCGTGACAACGAACGCCTCATCGAAACCCTGCACCACCTGCGCGATCTCGCAACACGCTGATTGTCGTCGAACACGACGAGGACACGATACGCCGCGCCGACTGGGTGGTCGACATCGGCCCCGGCGCCGGCGAACACGGCGGCGAAGTCATCTACTCCGGCCCCGCCAAGCACCTCATAGAAGCCAAGCGCTCCATCACCGGGCGACTACATCGCCCACCGGCGAGAGATCGCCGTGCCCGCCAAGCGCCGCAAGATCCACAAGACCCAGGTGCTCAAAGTCGTGGGTGCCCGCGAGAACAACCTCAAGAACATCGACGTGAGCTTCCCGCTCGGCGTGCTCACCGTGGTCACCGGCGTCTCCGGCTCCGGCAAATCCTCGCTGGTCAACACGATCCTCTACCGGTGCTCGCCGACAAGCTCAACGGTGCACGCATCGTACCCGGCCGCCACACGCGCGTGGAAGGCGTGGACCAGGTGCGCAAGGTGATCCACGTCGACCAGAACCCGATCGGCCGCACGCCGCGATCCAACCCCGCCACCTACACCGGTGTGTGGGACAAGATCCGCACCCTGTTCGCCAAGACTCCCGAAGCCCAGGTGCGCGGCTACGGCCCCGGCCGCTTCAGTTTCACGTCAAAGGCGGCCGATGTGAGGCCTGCCACGGTGACGGCACGCTGAAGATCGAAATGAACTTCCTGCCCGACGTCTACGTGGACTGCGAGGTCTGCCACGGCAAACGATACAACCGCGAGACCCTCGAAGTCACGTACAACGGCAAGACCGTGGCCGACATCCTCAACATGCCCATCGAGGAGGCCGCCGACTTCTTCAAGGCGTACACCGGCATCTCCCGATACCTGAAGACCCTCGTGGACGTCGGCCTCGGCTACATCCGACTCGGCCAGCCCGCACCCACCCTGTCCGGCGGTGAATCGCAGCGCGTCAAGCTTGCCACCGAGCTGCAGCGCCGATCCCGACGGCAAAACCGTGTACATCCTCGACGAGCCGACCACCGGCCTGCACTTCGAAGACGTGAACAAGCTGCTCAAGGTGCTGCAGTCCCTGGTGGACAAGGGCAATACGGTCATCGTCATCGAACATAATCTGGATGTGATCAAGGAGGCCGACTGGCTGATCGATCTCGGTCCGGAGGGTGGCGACGGAGGCGGCACCATCGTCACGCAGGGCACGCCCGAACAGGTTGCCGAATGCGAAGCCTCATGGACCGGCAAGTTCCTGAAACCCATGCTTTAGCCTTCCATTGCAGCTGACCTCGGGTGGTTGGGGTGTTTGTTGCTGGACATGCTCCGGGCCGCTCAGGTCAAGTCTTTACGGTCCAGCAACACACACCCAACCACCCAATCCCTGATGATTGGTTTTGCTTAATAGCGAGGAGGATTATGACGAACGATATTGAGCGGCATAGTCCGGATGAGTGGCGGAAGACTGCGGCGGCGTTAATGTCGGAAAGCATAGCTGTGGGTGCCGGGGAAACGACGGCGAAGGTGAATGCGAATGGGGCACCTTTGCTGGGGGATTCTCGCGACCTGTTCCGACCCAAGACCTCGGATATTCCCGCCAAACCCGGTGTGTACAAATGGCGCGACGGGGAAGGGCGCGTCATTTATGTGGGCAAGGCAAAGAACCTGCGCAACAGGCTCACCAATTATTTCCAGCCGCTGTATCTGCTGCATCCGCGCACGCAGACCATGGTGCTGACCGCACGCAGCCTGGAGTGGACGGTCGTCGCCACCGAACTGGAATCACTGACGTTGGAATACACGTGATCAAGGAATTCGACCCACGGTTCAACGTGCAGTTCCGCGACGACAAGACCTATCCGTATCTCGCGGTCAGCACGGGGGAGCGAATTCCGCGCGTGTGGGTCACGCGGTCGCGCAAACGGCGGGATACCCGGTATTTCGGCCCTATGCCAAAGTGTGGGAATTGCGGCACAGTCTTGACCGGTTGCTGCGCACGTTCCCGGTACGCACCTGCACCACCAACGTGTTCCATAAGGCGCAACTGACCGGACGGCCATGCCTGTTCGCTTCCATCGGCAAATGCTCCGCACCCTGCGTGAACCGCATTGAAGCGGACGAACACCGGAGGCTGTGCGAACAGCTGGTCGGCGTGATGACCGGACGACTCGGACGGCCATACATCGCCCAGTTGACCCGCGACATGAAAGAGGCCAGCGCCGAACTCGAATTCGAGAAAGCCGCCCGACTGCGCGACCAGATCCAAATGCTGGAAACCGTGGTGCAACAGAACGCCGTCGTCTTCGACCAGGATGTGGACGCGGACGTGTTCGGCTTCGCCAGCGACGAGCTCGAAGCCTCCGTGCACGCTTTTTATGTGCGCGCCGGCTCGATTCGCGGCGAACGCAACTGGAGCGTCGAACGAGTTGAGGACATCGATGACGCCGACTTGATGGCCGACCTTCTGGTGCAGGTGTATTCGGACGCCGCCGGGGACAATCACCCCCAGTCGGCCGCGACCATCTCCCACCAATCGCGAGGCCATCGGCTCCACGCAAACCATCACGGCCACGGACGCTGTGGCACGCGCCCAGGCCACCCGAGAACGCAACACCCGTCAGGAGACCACCGGGCGCGCGGACCTGCTGGCACCCATCGCACCGGTACCGCGCGAAATCATCGTGCCCGTCGAACCGGCCCGCCGTGAGGAACTCGAAGGCTGGCTGACCAATCTGCGCGGGGGAGCGGTGACCATCCGTGTGGCCTCGCGAGGCGACAAGAAGCAGCTTATGGACCGCGCCAACGAGAACGCCAGCCAAGCACTGCAACGCAGCAAGATGAGCCGCATCTCCGACATGGGCGCACGCACCCAGCCATGAACGATGTGGCCAAGGCATTGGGACTCGCGGAAGCCCCGCTGCGCATCGAATGCTACGACATTTCGAACACTGTGGGCGGTGCCTTCCAGGTGGCCTCCATGGTGGTGTTCGAAGACGCGATCGCCAAGAAATCCGAATACCGACGCTTCGCCATCCGAGGCAAGGACGGCAAAGGCGCGGTGGATGATCTGTCCGCGCTTTACGAGACGCTCACCCGCCGCTTCAAGCACGGCAACATCGCCGGCGACTCCGGCGAAAGCATCGACGCGGAACAGCGTGTGGCCTCGGCCGCCGGCAAGATGACCACTGCCGTGGCGGCGGAGACAATCGCTGCGAACGGTAACGACAATGGTGAGGGCGGTTCCGACATCAGTGGCAAGGGGCACGCGGTGCCGGTCGGAGTGCAGAACGATGCGCGGGAGTCCCCGCCCGACATCGTCCAGCAGAACACAAACCGGCATCACTTTGCCTACAAGCCGAACCTGGTGGTGGTCGATGGCGGCAAGCCGCAGGTCATGGCCGCCGCCAAGGCGCTTGAGGACTGTGGCGTGAACGACGTGGCCGTCTGCGGACTGGCCAAACGCTTGGAAGAGGTGTGGGTGCCGGACGACGACTATCCGATCATCCTCAAACGCCAGTCCGAAGGCATGTATCTGCTGCAGCGTGTACGCGACGAATCCCACCGCTTCGCCATCACCTACCACCGCCAGCAGCGGCGCAAAGGCGCCCTGCGCAGCGCGCTCGACGAGATTCCCGCATCGGCGAAAGCTACCAGAAGCGGCTGCTCAACCACTTCGGCCTCGGTCAAAGCCATGCGCGAAGCCAGTGTCGAGGACTTCGAGAAGGTCAAAGGCATCGGCCACGCCAAAGCCGAAGCGCTGTACAACGCGCTGCACGAGCAGTGAGCCGGCCCGGTCCAGCAGCCCAGAGTAAATTTTCGGTTGCGGGGCCTGTGGTTGACATATTCGAAGCAAAGTGTCGGCTAGCATGGGAACAGACATCAAGGAGGGGATATGGCCAATCATCGTTGCGCTGTACTCGGCAAACCCGTCGCACACTCATTGTCACCCGTGCTTCACAACGCGGCCTACCGTTCGCTGAAACTCGACGATTGGCTGTACGACAAGCACGAGGTGGGGGAAGACGACCTCGACGCTTTCCTCAAAGGCCTTGACTCGACGTGGGCTGGCCTGAGCCTGACCATGCCGTTGAAGAAGACCATCCAACCGTACGGTGTTCCGGAAAATTTGTGGGCCAAGGAACTGAAGGTGGCGAATACCGCGGTATTCGACTGGAGCGTGGCTGCCGATGATCCCGCTTGGCCGAACGGCAAGCCGGGCATCAAGCTATACAACACCGATGTCATCGGCATCCAACTCGCCTTCGACCATGCCAATCGCGAACTCGGCGAACACCACACCGCGTCGAGAAGCGGCACCGCGCTGATCATCGGCAATGGCAACACCGCCACTTCGGCGTTGGCCGCATGCTGCATGATGCCCGAAATCGGCCATATCGTCGTCGCCGCCCGCCACCCCGGAAAAAACACCGGGCTTAAACCAGTGGCCGAAAAGTTCGTCAACGTGCATAACCCGTACAACGAAATCGAATTAGGCGACGATCAGGCCCTGCTCGAGGCAGCCCGCAACGCCACCTATGTCATCAACACGATTCCCGGACACGCGGCCGACAACGTCGCGGATGCCCTCGCCGATGCCGGAACCGAGCCATTCTCCGGACTGCTGTTGGACGTGATCTACGATCCACGCCCCACCAAGCTCATGGAAGCCTGGCGCGCTCATGGCGGTCACGCCATCGGCGGCGAAGAAATGCTGCTGTACCAAGCTCTCGTACAGGTATTGCTGATGACCGGTATCTGGGATGACGACCCGCCCAGCGATGCCGACCAGCGTCTGCAGGACACCACCACCGAAGACGACCAGCTGGAGATCGCGATGCGCAAAGCTCTTGAGGAGGCGCTGTAATGAATCAACAGACAACGAACCGCGATACCGGCGAGGCGGCCGCCACGAATGCGCCGGCGAATTCCGCGACATCCACATCGACTCCGGACAACCAGCCGACCCCGCTTGATGCCTTCGAAGTGCTGCTCATCACCGGTATGTCCGGCGCAGGCCGCTCTCATGCCGCTGACTGCGTGGAAGACATGGGATGGTATGTGGTCGACAACCTGCCTCCCAAACTGCTTATCCCGCTTGTCGACATGATGACCACCTCCGGTTCCGGATCGGAGTCAGGCGTCCACAAGCTTGCCGCCGTCATCGACGTGCGCTCCAGCTATTTCGACGAGCTGGCCGCCGTGCTCGGCCATCTGGATGATCTCGGCGTCAAAACCCGTATTCTGTTCCTCGACGCCAGCAACGAAGTGCTCATCAAGCGCTACGAATCCGTGCGCCGCCCGCACCCGCTGCAGCACGGCAACCGACTGATCGACGGCATCCTTGAGGAACGTCACCTGCTGGAAGACCTCAAGGAACGAGCCGACTGGGTCATCGACACCAGCTCCCTGAGCATCCACCAGCTGTCCACCAAACTCTACGAGGCGATGCTCGGCTCCGGCCCCACCACCGTGGCAGTACACATCTTCAGCTTCGGCTTCAAATACGGTATGCCCATCGACGCCGATTTCGTGGCCGACGTGCGTTTTCTGCCCAACCCGTTCTGGGTGCCCAGCCTGCGCGAGCTTACCGGGCACGACAAGCCGGTCGCCGACTACGTGCTTTCCAGCAAGGGAGCCAAGGAATTTCTCGACGCTTATGAGAAAGCTATCGAGATTGCGTTGGAAGGATACGCCCAGGAAGACAAGCACTACGTAACCATCGCCGTCGGCTGCACCGGTGGTCAGCACCGGTCGGTGGCGATGAGCGAAGAGCTGGCTCGCCGCTTACGCGCACATGGGCTCAACGTAACCGTTTCCGCGAGAGAACAGCACAAGCGTCACTCATCGTAAGCAGCGTCGAGCGGTCATCGGGCAAGCGTTCGGTGACCACACTGCGAGAAAGCAGAGCCCATAATACGTATCAAACGGGTTCGCTTGTCCACCAGATTAGGTATCACAGAAAGCCGATGGCTTCCGACCGTGTGACAGCAGATAACGGCACGAAGCGCCTGAAGCATTGAGAAGAACGGGACTGTAGGAGGTAGATCTTGGCTCTTCTGGACGATGTCAAAAGCGAGTTGGCAGCCTTTGAAGGCGATTCGCCAGCCGCGATCAAGGCCCAAGCTGCGGCATGATCCGTTTTGGCGGCGGTCTTCGACCGGTACAGATACATACGTTATCCAAGCCGTATTCACCTCGCTTGACGTTGCAGAATGGCTGAAGAACACGTTGAGGAACACGTTCGGGCACGAAGCCGAGGTCAATCACCTCACACGTCAGACCCCGAACGGCCCTGTCGAGACCTACGTGGTGCTCGTCACCCGCAACGTAGTGGCCTTGGCTTTGCAGACCGGACTGGTCGACCGCCGCAAGCAGCAGGTCCGTGGACTGCCGTCTGAAGTGGTCAACGGATCCATCGCCCAAATCAAAGCGGCATGGCGCGGCGCCTTCATGGCCCGTGGCTTCCTATCCGATCCCGGTAAGGCCAGCTTCCTGGAAATCGCTTGCCCCACGGAAGAGGCCGCCATGGCCCTGTGTGGCGTGGCCCGTCGTCTCGGCATCCAGGCCAAGCATCGCACGCTGCGCAGCTCCGAGCGCGTGACCCTCAAGGATCCCGACGCCATCGAACGCATGCTCAAGCTCATGGGCGCACCCGTTCGGCCCGCGAATGGACCGGCAAGCGCTCCGACGGCGAGGCCCGCGGCAAGGCCAACCGTCTGGCCAACTTCGATGACGCCAATATGCGCCGTTCCGCCAAGGCCGCCGCCGAAGCCAGCGAAAAAGTGCAGCATGCTTTCGAAGTACTCGGCGATAACATTCCGGACAACCTCCGTCAGGCCGGCCAGCTGCGCATCGATCACGTGGACAAGAGCCTCGAGGAGCTCGGCAAGATCGCCGAACCGCAAATCACCAAGGATGCGATTGCCGGCCGAATTCGCCGACTGCTTCAACTTGCCGAGAAGACGGAGAAGGCTCGCGCAGCCGAAGGCAAGTAACCCGACAATCCGATTTGCCATGCCTATTCGGCAAAACGCGACAACGATGTGACAAAACACCGCATTCAGTCAGTAGACGAATGCGGTGTTTTGTTCCGGAATGCCTGTAATATGCAAAGTGGCAAAATTGGCCACTTTGACGTGCGATTCGTCAAGGAAAGGATATTCATGAAGACACTCAAGGACCTTGGAGATCTCAAGGGCAAGCGCGTTCTGGTTCGCGCTGATTTCAATGTTCCGCTGGACGGCACCACCATCACCGATGACGGTCGAATCAAGGCTGCTCTGCCGACCATCAAGACCCTGCGCGAAGAAGGCGCCAAGGTCATCCTCATGGCCCACCTTGGCCGCCCGAA
>ENA-OQIW01000212-OQIW01000212.1-human-gut-metagenome-genome-assembly--contig:-NODE-212-length-11722-cov-1.261837_pt1 | contig 11722 bp, 20 predicted proteins | sample MGYA00242586_ERZ504751 | MGnify/ENA primary metagenome ERZ504751 (study PRJEB26092, sample SAMD00036349) | human gut metagenome | host: Homo sapiens | study: EMG produced TPA metagenomics assembly of...
CGTCAGGCCGGTCAGACCTGTGTCCAGATCTACACCGTTCGCATGGGGAAACTCATGGGCCGGGAAACCTTCTCCCTGGACAACAGCAGCGACGAAGAAGAAGGGCCCTGATGAGCGCCGTCCTCGACCAGTATTACAGCGACGGCACCTTTGTCCCGACGGAAGTCGTCGTCCCGGCCATTGAAGACGGGGAAAGCTGTGAACGCCGCCTGAGCGAACAGAAGGGCCGGAAGGTCAGCGTCACCGTGCCCCAGCGGGGGACCAAGAAGCAGCTGTTGACCATGGCTTGTGAAAACGCCGCCGCCCTCTTGGAACAGAAGCGCCTCCAGTGGCAGCACGACGTCGATAAGAGACGGGCGCGTCGAAGGCTTGGCGCGGATCCTCAATCTGCCCTATCTTCCCGAACGGATGGAATGCTTCGATATTTCCCATACCCAGGGGATCGAAACGGTGGCCTCCATGGTCGTCTTCGAACACGGCCAGCCGGCCAAGAAGGAATACCGCCGCTTTAAATTGAAGACCGTTCAGGGGAAACCAGACGACTTCAAGTCCATGGCCGAAATCATGGCCCGCCGCTACGGCGAAAAAGACTGGCCCGTACCGGACCTGATAATCATCGACGGCGGCAAGGGACAGCTCCACGCCGCCCTGCCCATCATCCGCGATGCCGGCTGTGAAGCCCCGGTCATAGTTTGGCCAAGCGCATCGAAGAAGTCTTTGTCGAAGGCAGCAGCGATTCCATCATCTTAAGCCATCACACACCGGAACTGCAGCTCCTGCAGTCAATCCGCGACGAAGCCCATCGCTTCGCCATTACCTACCACCGCAACCTCCGCGGCAAGCGCAGTCTGGTCTCCATCTTGGACCACGTCGAAGGCATCGGCCCCAAGCGGCGAAAAGCCTTGTGGACGGCCTTTAAAACCCTGGCCGACATGAAGGCCGCTTCCATCGAAGAACTGGCCGCTGTGCCGGGCATGAACCGTCAGGCTGCCGAAAATATTTACGACTTCTTCCGGCTGGGGAACGATGAAAAGCGGAAAATCGTCCAGTAAATATGGTATAATATAGAGAAAATAAAGAGGAGGGGTTCCTTATGATAAACAAGAAATTGCTCACCCTTTTTGTGCGGCGCCTGGCTATGGGAGCCGTCGCCATGGCGGCGTCGCCGGCTGTCATTGAAGACGCACCGAAGGCTGTCTATACCCATGACGATGGCAGTACGCTGACCATCCAGTATCCGTCGATTTCGATTGACGGCAATGCCGGGGCTGCGGCCTGATGGTCAGTATTTTGCCGATGAACAGGCCCAGGCCCGGGAATTTTTTGCCCAGCAGGGGACCAAGGGCGTCAAATTGACCGAAGAAAAGCACTATACCGTGACCTTAAACAATGGGAAGTACCTGCCTTCCTCGATGAAGGCTACCTCTATTTCGACCGGGCCGCCCATCCGACGAGCTGGAAGACGGGCGTCGTCTTCGACATGGAAACGGGCCGGCGCATTACCAACTGGCGTGAATTGGTCAAACCGGGCGACGAAAAGGCCTTTACCCTGCAAAAAATCACCAACAAGCTGACCTTGAGCGACAACGTCTTGTCGACATACTTCAACGGCCTGACGGAAGATCCCAAGAATTTCTACCTCGATAAGAAGGGCAATATCCACTTTATCTTCGGTCAATACGAAGTGGCACCATACTCGTCGGGCATTATCGATATTAATATGGGAAAACAGGCAAAATAGTCTTGCATTTTTTAAGACAATATGATATCATAAACGTGTAAAAAATAATTAATAAGTATTATTTATTAATACGTCAATCAGGAGGGAAAGATTATGGATAAGTACGAATGCACAATCTGCGGCTACATTTATGATGAAGCTGAAGGCGACGCTGACAACGGTATCGCTGCTGGCACGAAATTTGCTGATCTTCCGGAAGATTGGGTATGTCCGACCTGCGGTGCTGACAAAGGTTCCTTCACGAAGATGGACTAATGCAGCCATGGAAAGCTGTCGCTTCGGCGGCAGCTTTTTTTTATTGACAATCTCCTGAATGCACGATAAAATTAATACGTTAGACATAACCATTCTTCATGCTCCACATGATTTTGCAGGAGGTGCTTCTGTGAATTTAAAATATGTCAAAGGCAGCTACATGGATGAAATCATGGTTGATGGCCGCCCCGTTTTGTTTACTCTCGACGGACTCCCTGAAGGCCAGGAGGCACAGGCCCAGCAGTATGCTGAGGGAATCTGGAACTGGGTCGTAGAACACCAGTCACAGGTCGTTTCCCATGCACCGCTCATCGCTGGTTTCAAGAATAAGAAATGGCGGTCCGAGGGTGAGCCGGAAGTAAGTGCTGACGACATCACCGGATGTTTGCAGCGCATTACCTCGATTTATGCTACCTACCAAGAGGGCTTTGACGTTTTCTTTGACACAAACGATGTATTTGAAGAACGCTCGCTGGTCATCAGCATCGGCAAGAACTTCTTCTTTGAAGGTTTTAAACTCTTATAGTTTTGACTTCTGTTGTAGAATCGTCTGTAATGTGGTAAAATAAAGCATAATCTTTGATAGCGAGGTGAAGATCATGGCAAAACACATCATTACGATTAATACGGAATCTATCCAGAAGACGGCACAGCACGCTGGCTGCAGCGAATGTCAGACGTCCTGCCAGTCCGCCTGCAAGACTTCTTGCACCGTTGGCAATCAGATCTGCACAAAATAAGTTATTCAAGGAAAAGGGGCGTCGCTCACGCGGCACCCCGTTCTTTTTTATATGGAGGAAAGATTATTCATGGCTGAAATTAAACCAATGATTCATAAATACTGTCAAAACGGTACTTACATGCTCCTCGACGTCAACAGCGGCATCATCAACGTCATCGACAAGATGACCTACGATGTCCTCGACGTCTACGACGGCACCAATAAAGACGCCGTCTACGAAGCCTTTGCCGGTACGTATGATAAACAGGACCTCACCGATATCCTCGGTGAACTCGATGAATTGATCAAAAAGGAACTCCTCTTTGCGCCCATGACGGAAAACTTTAAAGTCGTCGCCGAAGAAGAACCGGTCATTAAGTCCCTGTGCCTCAACATTGCCCACGACTGCAACCTGCGCTGCCAGTACTGCTTTGCCTCCCAAGGCGACTACGACACGCATAAGCGGGAACTAATGAGCTTCGACGTAGCCAAGAATGCCGTAGACCTCCTGATCCGCAGTACCGAAGGCAAGCGCCAGCACTGCGAAATCGACTTCTTCGGCGGCGAACCGCTGATGAACTTCGGCGTCGTTAAACAGACCATCGAATACATCCGTGAACAGGAAAAGATCCACGACCGGGTCTTCAAATTGTCCCTGACGACCAACGGCATGCTCCTCGACCCGGCTAAGGTCAAGTATCTGACTGACAATCACATCAGCCTCATCCTCAGCCTCGACGGCCGTCCCGAAGTCCACGACCGGATGCGCCCCGATGCCGGCGGCCGCAGCTCCTACAAGACCTGTGCCGACAACCAGGTCTATGCCGCCAAGCACCGCAATGGGGAAGAGTACTACGTCCGCGCACGTACACGACGTACAACCTCGATTTCACCAAAGACGTAGAACACATGGCCGACCTCGGCTTTGAAGGCCTGTCCATGGAACCTGTCGTCGGCGACGACTTGTCCTATGCCATCACCGAAAAGGACCTGCCCCGTATTTTTGACGAATACGACAACCTGGCCGAATTCTACTTGAAACGCCTCGACGAAGGCCGGCCCTTCATCTATTATCACTTCATCATGGACCTCTATCGCGGCCCTGTATCGCCAAACGCCTCCGCGGCTGCGGCGCCGGCCACGAATACATGTGTGTCGTCCCTAACGGCGATATCTATCCCTGCCACCAGTTCGTAGGCCAGGATGAATACGTCATCGGCAACGTCTATGACGGCGTGACCAATACGACGCTGCCGCCCTTATTCCGGGACATGCACGTCCTCAATAAGCCCATCTGCTGCGACTGCTGGGCTAAATTCTTCTGCAGCGGCGGCTGCCATGCAACAACATCAAGTACGGCGGCGACATCAAGACGCCTTACGACCTGAGCTGCCAGATCCAGAAGAAGCGTATTGAATGCGCCATGTATATCCAGGCAACGCTGGCCATGCGCGGTCAGAAGGCCCGCCTCTTCGGCGATCCCGAAGAAGGGGAAGACTGCAAAGGATGCAACGCCTGTGGCTAAGCTGACGAAGATGATGAAACTCAAACTGTTTCTATGGCTCGTCGTCTATGCCTTTTTGTTTTATGCCCTCGTCGTCGACGGCCCGTCAGCCTGTCTTTTAGGCCTGCTGGCGGCGGCCGTCGCCGTCTGCGGCATGCAGCTCTGGCTGCGCAGTGATTTGCGGGCCCGCTGGATGAAGGACAAAGTCGATAAAAAATAGTCAAAAAAGCGACTAAATAGGTTGACTTTGTGGCGTTTATGGAGTACATTAAGAACAGTAAGTGTATACTAAATGGTATACTTTATCAATATAGGAAATCATTACGTTTTTGCATCGCCGTGCAGGGGTGGAGTAAAACGTAGAACTTAACGTAGGAGTGATAATGATGAGTGAATTATTAAGAGTAGAAGGCTTGCATATCGCCGTCGAAGGCAAAGAAATCCTCAAAGGCCTCGATTTGACGATCAATACGGGCGAAACGCATGTCATCATGGGTTCCAACGGCGCCGGCAAATCGACGCTGTTCAATGCCATTATGGGCAATCCGAAGTACGTCGTCACGGCCGGGAAGATCTTCTTCGAAGGACAGGAAATTACGGAAGCTCCTGTCAACGAACGCGCCAAAGCCGGCATCTTCATGGCTTTTCAGCAGCCTATTGCCGTCCAGGGCATTTCCGTTGAAAACTTTGTCCGCAACGCCAAGAGCACCATTTCCGGCCAGCAGCGCATCATGCCTTTCCGCAAGAAGCTCCACGCCCAAATGGATCAGCTGAAGATGGACAAGTCCTATGCCGAACGCTACGTCAACGATGGCTTCTCCGGCGGTGAACGGAAAAAGACGGAAATCCTCCAGATGTGTATGCTCGAACCGAAACTGACCATGCTCGATGAAATCGACTCGGGCCTCGACGTCGATGCCGTCCGCGTCGTATCGGAAACGGTATCTCAGTACCACAACGAAAACAATTCCATCATGGTCATTACTCACCACAGCGAAATCCTGCAGAAGCTCAAACCGGATTTCGTTCACATCCTGATCGACGGCAAGATCGTCAAGACCGGCGACGCATCCCTCATCCAGGCGATTGAAGCAACGGTTACGACGCATATAAAGGCTAGTGGGAGGTACAGCTATGGCTGATAACAACGAAAAATTTGCCTCACAGCAGAGCAAGATGGCTGACGAACGCAAGACCATCGACACCTTTGCTGATTTCGGCAATATGTATAACTTTAAAAAAGATTTTACCTATTCCTATAAGACCGATGCTGGCCTTACGGAAGACATCGTTCGGGAAATCTCGGAAAAGAAGCACGAACCAACAGTGGATGCTCGATTTCCGCCTCAAGTCCCTGGATTTGTTCAACCGCATGGAATATCCGAACTGGGGTCCTGATATCAGTGAACTCGATATGGACAACATCGTCACTTACGTTCGCCCTAATTCCCAGATGAAGCCAATTGGGACGAAGTACCAGACGATATCAAAGATACCTTTGACCGATTGGGCATTCCCGAAGCGGAAAAGACGTCCCTGGCCGGTGTCGGCGCTCAGTACGACTCGGAAGTCGTCTATCACAGCATTCAGGACGAACTCGTCCAGCAGGCGTCGTCTATACCGACTTTGATACGGCTCTCGATCAGTACGAAGACATCGTCAAAGCGCACTTCATGAAGCTCGTTCCGCCGACAGACCATAAATTTGCCGCCCTTCACGGCGCCGTTTGGTCCGGTGGCTCCTTCGTCTACGTGCCGGCCGGCGTCGACGTATCGATTCCCCTTCAGAGTTATTTCCGCCTCAATGCACCGGGGGCAGGCCAGTTCGAACACACCATGATTATCGTCGAAAAAGGGGCTAAGGTCCACTTCATCGAAGCTGTTCGGCTCCGAAGTACAACGTAGCCAACCTCCACGCCGGCTGCGTCGAACTGTTCATCGGCGACGACGCTGAGCTGACCTATTCGACGATTGAAAACTGGTCCAAGAACATGTACAACCTCAACACCAAGCGGGCCATCGTCGGTAAGAACGGCCGCATCAACTGGGTTACGGGCTCCTTCGGGTCCCATACATCGTGCCTCTATCCCATGAGTATCCTCAATGGCGAAGGCGCTCACTGCGAATTTACGGGCGTCACCTTTGCCGGTGCCGGCCAGTTCCTCGATACGGGCTCGAAAGTCGTCCACAATGCGCCCAACACGACGAGCAACATCAACTCCAAGTCCCTCAGCAAGAGCGGCGGCGTCAGCATTTACCGCGGCAGCGTCGTCATCAATCCGCCGGCCGACGGGGCTAAGGCCAACGTCAGCTGCGAATCGCTGATGCTCGACGAAGAATCCCAGTCCGATACGATTCCGGCTATCATCGTCAAGAACGACAACATCGACCTCGGTCATGAAGCTTCCATCGGCCGTATTTCCGATGAAGCCATCTTCTACCTCATGAGCCGCGGCCTCAGTGAAGATGACGCCCGGGCCATGCTCGTCCGCGGCTTCGTCGAACCGGTATCCAAGGCCCTGCCTCTGGAATACGCCGTAGAAATGAATAACCTGATCAACCTCGAACTCAAGGGTTCGTTGAAATAGGGAGGAGGAATATTATGGCAGCTAATACAGATAAAATCCAGTATAACCAACTCCCGCGCCCGACTTTTCGCTGGATGAAAGTCAACTACCTTGAATTGGACCGCCTGGCTGACAAGGCCGGCTCCGCTTATCGCCCGGAAGAACGCCACGACGGCGACGTTTCCGTCAACTTCTATGACGGCAACGGCATTCCCGACCTCGGCGATTTCCAAGGTTCCAATGCGGAAGCACTTGAAAATGCACTGAACAAAGCCAATTCCGGCTGCGCCGTCACCATCGGCGAACACCAGAAGGGCTCGGTTCACTTGAAATACAGCGTCAGCGCCGATCAGCCTCAGCTTTCGGCACAGCTCAAGATCGAAGCAGCAGCGCACAGCGATGTGACGGTCTACCTCGAATTTGACGGCGACGCCGACGACGGCATGGTCAACTTCCTGACCTACGTCAAGACCGGGGAAAAAGCCCGCGTCAAAATCAGCAAGGTCCAGCTCAACGGCCGCAGTGTACGCCACGTCGAACACCGCTACGGCGATGCCGGTAAGGAAAGCACCATCGACTACGTCAGCGCTGAATTAGGCGGCAAGACGGCCATCGTCTACTATAAGACCGACCTCATGACCGAAGAAAGCAATTTCAACAGCCAGGCCATGTACCTCGGCGACGACGACCAGATCGTCGACTTCTCCTATTGGGTCCCGACCAAAGGCGTCAAGACCAATACGGACATCTTGACGACGGGGGCTCTCCTCGACACGTCGAAGAAATACTTCCGCGGGACCATCGGATTTCCTGCGGGGCAGTAAGAAGGCCGTCGGCTCTGAATCGGATATCTGCATCCTCTTAAGCCCGGAAGTCCACTCCATCTCCGTACCGCTCCTGCTCTGCAAGGAAGACGACGTCGTCGGCAACCATGCCGCCAGTGCCGGTCAGATTGACCAGGACAAGTTGTTCTACCTCATGAGCCGCGGCTTCAACGAAATCGGCGCCCAGCTGATCATCGTCGAATCGAATATCCGCCCGGTCATCGACGCTCTCGGTGACAAGGATTTAGAAAATAAAGCGCTCCAAGCTGTACGTGAAAAAATGCAGTTCTGCCGCAAGAAAGGTGATTGCCATGCTAAATGTACGCAAAGATTTCCCAATCTTACTAAAGTCCATAACGGACATCCCATCGTTTACTTGATAACGCCGCTACGACGCAGAAACCGCGTCCAGGTCATCGACGCCATCGTAGATCTCCTCGAACATCACAATGGCAATCCTCACCGCGGCGCTCACATCCTCAGCATCGAAGCCGGCGAACTGTACGACGAAGCTCGTGAGTCCGTCCGCCGCTTCATCAACGCTCCGTCGACGGAAGAAATCGTCTTCGTCCGCAATACGACGGAAGCCCTGAACCTCATTGCCCGCAGCTATGCCGAACCGAAACTGAAAAAGGGCGACAAGATCGTCATCCCCATTTCTGAACACCATTCCAACCTGGTCACCTGGCAGCGGGTCTGCGAAAAGACTGGTGCCGTCCTGGAATTCATGTACCTCGATAAAGAAGGCCACTTCACGGACGAAGATTTGGCTAAGATCGACGACAAGACCAAGATCGTTTCCTTCGCTGCCGTCAGCAACGTCTTCGGCATGAAGCGTCCGGTCAAGGACATCGTCGCCAAAGCTCATTCCGTCGGTGCCATTGCCATCGTCGACGGCGCTCAGTCCGTTCCTCACATGAAGACCGACGTCCAGGACCTCGACTGCGACTTCTTCGTCTTCTCGGGGCACAAGATGTGCGGCTCGGCCAGCACGGGCGTCCTCTACGGGAAAAAGGCCATCCTCGAAGGGATGGAACCTTTCCTCCTCGGCGGCGACATGATCGAATACGTTCAGGAACAGTCGACGACCTTCAACGAACTGCCCTTCAAATTTGAAGCCGGTTCCCAGAACGTCGAAGGCGCCGTAGCTCTCCACGCCGCTATCGACTACTTGGAAAAAATCGGCATGGACAAGGTCGAAGCCCACGAAGAAGTCTTGACCAAACGCTGCCTGGAAGGGATGGAAAAGATTCCTCACATCCACATCATCGGCAGCAAGGATCCGTCGGAAAAGACCGGCGTCATTACCTTCACCATCGACGGCGTCCATCCTCATGACGCAGCGACGATCCTCGACAGCTTTGGCATCGCCATCCGTTCGGGTCATCACTGCGCACAGCCTCTTGGCGCTCATTTAGGCGTAGAAGCATCGAATCGGGCCAGCTTCTATATCTACAATACGGAAGAAGAAGTCGACTACTTCCTGGAAAAACTGCCCCTGGTCCGCAAACAGATGGGTTTTAAAGACTAAGGAGTGTTCAACGAGCTATGGAAAATATGAACGAATTGTATTCCGACATCATTCTGGAACACAATCAATCGCAAGCCAATAAACGCCTTTTGGATGTTGCCAACATCAGTGAACACGGCCACAACCCGAGCTGCGGCGACGACATCACCCTCCAGGCTGACATTCAGGACGGCGTCGTCAAAGATGCCGCCTATACGGGCCACGGCTGTGCCATCAGCCAGGCTTCGGCCGATATCATGATCGACCTCATCAAAGGCAAGAGCGTTGAAGAAGCCCTGCGCCTGGTCGACCTCTTCCTGGACATGATCAAGCGGGAAATCACCGACGATGATGAGCTGGAAGAATTGGAAGACGCCATTGCCTGAAGAACATTTCCAATATGCCGGCCCGCGTCAAATGCGCCGTCCTGGCATGGCATACCTTGAAGGCTGCCTTGGAAAAGGGTCAGAACTAAAACTTTATATGAAGACCGCGCTTCGGCACGGCATGAAAAAAGGACAGCCCGAAAGGAGCTGTCCTTTTTGTATCCCTAAGGGGATCTGTCCGGTTATGCCTGGGCCTTATCTTCCGTGTCGGTCGTCCCTTTGAACTGCAGGTAAAGGAAGACGACAAAGGCGATGACGAAGGCGATGACGCTGGTCATCTGCGCTGATTTCAGACCCATGGTCAGGTTGACGTAGTCGCCGCGGAGAAATTCCAGGAAGAACCGTTCAATGGCGTAGAGCATGACGTAGAGGCTGAAGACCTGGCCCTTCTTGTGGGGGAAGGAACTGTAAAAGAGGAGGACGACGAAGACCAGGACGTCGATCTGTCCTTCCCAGACTTCGGCTGGCCACAGGGGCTGACTGCTGTAGGTCTGGTAAGCCAGGGTCGTTTCGGGATAGACGATACCGAAATTGCCGCCTGTAGGATGGCCGAAGGCGTCGCCGTTCATGAGATTGGCCATGCGGCCGATGGACTGGCCCAAGATGATGGCCGGCGCTAACAGGTCGCCAAAGGCCCAGGTGTCGATGTGGTAGTGCTTCGTATAAGGATGCCGGCAATGGCGCCGAATAAGAGGCGCCTGGATGGCCATGCCGCCTGCCAGACGTAGGGGATTTCCGTCAGGTGATGCTGGTAGTAGGCCCAGTCGAAGAAGAAGACGTCCCACAGGCGTCCGCCGACGATGCCGGCCAGGCCGCAGTACATGGTGAAGTCGAAGATGTGGACGTGCCAGCCGCGGCCGTCACGCTTCATGATGTAATAGGCCGTCAGTCCTGACGAGATGATGCCCAGCATAAATAACAGTCCGTAAGCCCGGACGGGGAAGGAGCCGATAAAAAATAGATACTGATGCAATATAAAACCTCCTTTAGGTGTGGTATAATGAGAAAATATGGACGGGAGTTGAAAGTTGTTCGCGTTCACCATAGAATTATACAGGATTTGAACTTTTTTTTCCAATCCTCACGAGGAGGAAAGAATCATGAAATATAACCATGCTGTGAAAGTTTCCTGCCTGACGGGACTGATCACCTTGTCCCTGACGGCTTTTTCCTTTGCTGCTGCCCCGGCCGACGACAGTTCCAAGGCGTCGGATCCGGCCTTCAGCGTGCCGACCGTGGCCAATCCCATTCCCAATGAAGTCGTAAAAGACCTTGAAATCGTCGAAGACAGGGCCGCTGGCTGGTATCGGACAAGGCCCTCAGCCGCTACGGCATCAAAGAAGCCGATAAGAGCAAGGGGACCTATTGGTTCCGCCTGCCAAAGGCGGACAACGGTTCGACGGCCTGGCAGGGCGACCCCGTTCAGCTGACCCTTCCCGGACGGCCGTCAGCGGCGGCCGGACGATCAATATCAAAAACGTCCGCCGGCCCCTTGGCATCAGCTACGTCCTGGCCGAAAACCCGACCGAGAAAAATACCCTCTTGCCGCCGGAACAGTCCGTAAGCACGGCACCGGAACTGCACCGGGAACCAAACCGGAAGCCGGCAGCCGCCAAGGAAGAAGATGGGCCTGGTCCTCTTCTGGGATCCCTCATGAAGGAAGACGCCGATCTGCCGTCCCTTCAGACTCACCAGCCGATCATGTCGCCGACGGCCTTTCGACTGACCAAGAACGGCATCGAACTGCGCAACCCCGATTTTGATATGCTGGCCGAAACGTATGCCGCCAAAGGCTACGCCATGTGGCCCTCATCGACAACAACTTCGATCCCAAGCTGACCCACGAAATCCTGTCCGACAGCCGCCTGCAGGATACGATGGTCCGCCAGCTCATGGGCTACGCCATCCTCTATGATTTTAAAGGCTACAACATCGACTTTGAAAACGTCAATTATAGCGATAAAGACAAACTGACGGCCTTCGTCCGTAAGATTTCCGACGCCGCCCATGCCTATGGCCTGAAGGTGTCCATGGACGTCACGCCGCCGTCGGACAGCCCCAATTGGTCCATGGTCTACGACCGGGCCGCCCTGGCACCGCACCTCGACTACTTGATGATCATGCTTACGACCAGTTCGGACGGACCAGTCCCGTCGCCGGTCCCGTCGCATCCTCACCCCTCGGGTAGAACGAGCCTGTTCAGAACACCTTGAAA
>ENA-OQIW01000213-OQIW01000213.1-human-gut-metagenome-genome-assembly--contig:-NODE-213-length-11654-cov-2.077731_pt1 | contig 11654 bp, 22 predicted proteins | sample MGYA00242586_ERZ504751 | MGnify/ENA primary metagenome ERZ504751 (study PRJEB26092, sample SAMD00036349) | human gut metagenome | host: Homo sapiens | study: EMG produced TPA metagenomics assembly of...
AATCGACAGGTGAAACCGTGTTAAAATAACATTGTCGAAACAGGAGTCTCTAATGCCAACAGTAACAAAATACAATAGTCCGGCGCTAAGTCGGTGAATACAGTTAATGATGCAGTATTTGCAGTTGAAGTTAACGAAGCTGTTATGCATCAAGCCGTAGTTCGTCAGTTATCTAACGAACGTCTTGGCACTCACGCAACTAAAACGAGAGGTCTTGTTCGTGGCGGTGGTCGTAAACCTTGGAAACAAAAAGGTACTGGCCGTGCTCGTGTAGGCTCCACTCGTAGCCCATTGTGGGTTGGTGGTGGTACCGTATTTGGTCCACAACCTCGTAGCTATTACAAGGCAATGCCTCGTAAAGCTAGACGTCTTGCAGTTAAATCTGCTCTTAGCGATAAAGTAAACAACAACGAATTAATCGTATTGGACGAATTAACCTTAGCAGCTCCAAAAACGAAAGAAGTATTAAACATCCTTAACAACTTCAACGTAGGTGACGCTAAAGTATTATTTATCACCAAGGTGATATTAATGTAGAACGTTCCGCTCGTAACATTCAAGGCGTTAAAGCTTTGGCTTGTGAAGGCGTGAACATTTTTGATCTTCTCCACTACGATAAGCTCTTCATCACTGAAGGTGCCGTAGCAAAGATTGAGGAGGTGCTCGCATAATGGAATTACGCGATGTTCTTATTCGTCCGATTATTACAGAAAAAACAACTCTGCTTATGGAAGAAGGCAAATACACTTTCCGTGTGCCTTTGACTGCAAACAAAGTGCAGATTCGTCAAGCTGTAGAAAAAATCTTCAACGTACAGGTAGAAAAAGTAGCTACCATTCGAGTTCTTGGTAAAGTAAAACGCATGGGCCGTACACAGGGTAAACGTAGCGATTACAAAAAAGCTATCGTAACTTTGAAGGCTGGCGAATCCATTGAATTCTTTGAAGGTGTTTAAGATAGTCTAGTAAGGAGGCCCCATAATGGCAATTAAATCATTCAAACCGTACTCCGCTGGTCGTCGGTTTATGACAGTATCTGCCTTCACTGAAATCACTGCAAGCAAACCTGAAAAGTCTTTGCTCGCTAAGGTTTCTCAGACAGGCGGTCGTAATAACACCGGTAAAATGACTGTACGTCACCAAGGTGGCGGTCACAAGCGTCAGTACCGTATTATTGACTTCAAACGTGTTAAAGATAATATCCCGGCTAAAGTAGCATCTATCGAATACGATCCTAACCGTAGCGCTCGTATCGCGTTGCTTAACTATGCCGATGGTGAAAAACGCTACATTCTTGCTCCACATGGCTTGAAAGTAGGCGACACTGTATATAGCGGTCCTGAATCCGATATCAAACCTGGTAACTGCTTACCATTACTCAACATTCCTTTGGGTACTCAAGTACACAACATCGAAATGAAAATCGGTAAAGGTGGCCAGATCGTTCGTTCCGCAGGTACTTCTGCTCAGCTTATGGCTAAAGAAGGTTCCTATGCATTACTTCGTTTACCATCCGGTGAACTTCGTCGTGTTCATATCAACTGCCGTGCAACCGTAGGTGTTGTAGGTAACATTGATCATGAAAACATTACAATCGGTAAAGCCGGTCGCCATCGTTGGATGGGCGTTCGTCCTGGCAACCGTGGTGTTGTAATGAACCCTTGTGACCATCCACATGGTGGTGGTGAAGGTAAATCTCCTGTAGGTCGTAAACATCCTGTTACACCTTGGGGTAAACCGGCACATGGTGTTAAAACTCGCGACAAGAAAAAAGCTTCTAGCAGCTTGATTGTTAAACGTCGTACAAAATAGGATAGCAGGAAGGAGATAAGACAGTGTCCAGATCTATAAAAAAGGCCCTTTCGTTGCAGCTTCGCTTGCAAAGAAAATTGATGCCTTAAATGAAACTAATGATAAGAAAGTTGTAAAAACCTGGTCTCGTGCCTCTACTATTATCCCTAACTTTGTAGGCCATACAATTGCTGTGCATGATGGTCGCAAACACGTACCTGTATTCGTTACAGAGGATATGGTAGGTCATAAATTAGGCGAATTCGCTCCGACTCGTACTTTCAAAGGTCACGTTAAGAGTGAAAAAACAACCGGTAAGAAATAATATAGGAGGAATTAGATAATGGAAGCAAAAGCAATCGCTAGACACGTGCGCATCGCGCCTCGTAAAATCCGTATTGTTGCTGACCTCGTTCGCGGCAAGAATATCGGCGAAGCATTTGCCATCTTGAAGTTCACTCCGAAAGTTGGCGCCGATGTAGTAGAAAAAGTAATGCGTTCCGCAATCGCAAATGCAGAACACAATTTTGATATGAATGTTGACAATCTTTATGTATCCGAATCATTCGTTGATCAGGGTCCAACAATGAAACGCATTCATCCTCGTTCCCGTGGACAGGCTTTCAAAATTTTGAAACGCTCCAGCCACGTAACAGTAGTAGTTTCTGAAAGAGCTTAATAGAAGGAGGGAATATAGTGGGTCAGAAAGTTAATCCCCATGGTTTGCGTGTTGGTATCGTAAAAGATTGGGACGCAAAATGGTATGCTGATAAAGATTACGCTGCAAATCTTCACGAAGACGTTTTAATTCGTAACTTCTTGAAGAAAACCCTTTTCATTGCCGGTATTTCCCGCATTGAAATTGAGCGTATTAATAAACGTATTAAATTGACTATCCACACTGCTAAACCAGGTATGGTTATCGGTCGTGGTGGTGCAGGTATCGAAGATATCCGCAAAGCGTTAAAACGCTTCACTGATAAACAAATCGATGTAAACATCGCTGAAATTAAGCAAGCTGATATGGACTCCGTATTAGTTGCTGAAAACATTGCCAGCCAGTTGGAACGCCGTATCGGTTTCCGCCGTGCAATGAAACAAGCCGTAGGTCGCACAATGCGTCTTGGTGCAAAAGGTATTAAAATCATGGTTAGCGGTCGTTTAGGCGGCGCTGAAATCGCTCGTAGCGAATCCTACCGTGAAGGCAGTATCCCATTGCACACACTTCGTGCCAATATCGACTACGGTACTGCTGAAGCTCATACAACTTACGGTTGTATCGGCATCAAAGTATGGATCTACAAAGGTGAAGTATTGCCGGAGGCAAAACAAGCACCTGCTAAGAAGGAAGAAGGTGACAACTAATGCTTATTCCAAAGCGCGTAAAGCATCGTAAACAATTCCGCGGTCGTATGAAAGGTCGCGCAATGCGTGGTAACACAGTTGCTCACGGTGAATTCGGTTTAGTAGCATTAGAGCCATCTTGGATCACAAACCGTCAGATCGAAGCTGCTCGTATTGCTATGACTCGTTATATTAAACGTGGTGGTAAAGTTGGATCAAAATTTTCCCAGACAAACCAATCACTGCTAAACCAGCTGGTACTCGTATGGGTTCCGGTAAAGGTTCGCCTGAATACTGGGTTGCTGTAGTAAAACCAGGTCGCGTAATGTTCGAAATGGACGGCGTATCTGAAGAAGTAGCTCGTGAAGCTATGCGATTGGCAGGTCATAAACTTCCAATCAAACTAAGTTCGTTGTTAAGGGTAAAGAATTGGGTGGTGACGTAAATGAAGGTTAATGACATCCGTAACATGAGCGCTGCCGAAATGGAACAAAAAGTTTCCGGCCTTAAAGAAGAGTTGTTTAACCTCCGTTTTCAGCTCGCAACTGGTCAATTAGAAAATCCAATGCGTATTCGTGAAGTTAAGAAAACTATTGCGCGTATTAAAACAATTCAGCGTGAAGCTGCTCTTAAAGGAAACGCATAATAACAAATTTGTTTTGGATTGAAAAGGAGGCTAATGGTCGTGGCAGAAGAAAGAAATGTACGAAAAGTACGTGTAGGCAAAGTTGTAAGTAACAAAATGGACAAAACCATCGTTGTGTCCGTTGAACGTAAAGTGCCTCACGCTTTATATAACAAGCCAATGGTAACAAGCAAACGCTTTAAAGCTCATGATGAAAACAATGAGTGCCAAATTGGCGATACAGTTAAAATTGTAGAAACTCGTCCACTTTCCAAAGATAAACATTGGAGATTGGTTGAAATTATTGAAAAAGTAAAATAATACGTGATGTAAGGAGGAAATACGATGATCCAGCAACAAACAATTTTGAATGTTGCCGATAACACTGGCGCAAAACGTATTATGTGTATTCAAGTTTTGGGCGGTTCTTATCGCAAATTCGGCAATATCGGTGACGTAATCGTTGCTTCTGTAAAAGATGCATCACCCGGTGGCGTTGTCAAGAAAGGCGACGTAGTTAAAGCGTTATTGTTCGTTCTAAAAAAGGTATCCGTCGTCAGGACGGTTCTTATATTCGTTTCGACGAAAATGCAGCAGTAGTAATTAAAGATGACAAGAGCCCACGTGGCACTCGTATTTTTGGACCGGTAGCTCGTGAGCTTCGTGAAAAAGACTTCATGAAAATCATCTCCCTTGCTCCGGAAGTATTATAAGAAGGAGGAACGCGACGATGTCCCAAACTAAACTTCTAGTAAAAAAAGGCGATACTGTTGTTGTTATCTCCGGTCGAGATAAAGGCAAACAAGGTGAAGTTATCGCAACTGAACCTAAGAAATCGCGCGTTTTCGTGAAAGGTGTTAACTTAGTAAAACGCCACACGAAACCAAGCCAGGCTAACCCTCAGGGCGGCATCATCACTAAGGAAGCTCCTATCCATGTTTCCAACGTAATGGTAATCGATCCTGAAACTAAACAGCCTACTCGTATCAAAAAAGTAGAACAAAATGGTAAATTCGTACGTGCGACTGTGAAAAGCGGTGCCGTACTCGATAAATAATAAGGGAAAGGAGGGCTTTTAACTAATGTCTCGTTTAAACGAAAAATATACTAGTGAAATTCGTCAGGCTTTACAGGAAAAATTCCAGTACAAAAACGTAATGGAAATTCCTAAATTGGAAAAAGTCGTTATCAATATTGGTGTTGGCGATGCAGTTGGTAATGCTAAAGCATTGGAAGCTGCCGTTAACGACCTCACTATTATCGCCGGTCAGAAACCGGTAATCACCAAAGCTAAGAAATCCATCGCTAACTTTAAAGTTCGTGAAGGTATGGCCTTAGGTACTAAGGTAACTCTTCGCGGCGAACGCATGTATGAGTTCTTAGACAAGTTGATCAACGTAGCTTTGCCACGTGTACGTGACTTCCGAGGCGTGAGTGCAACGGCTTTTGATGGCCGCGGTAACTATGCATTGGGTCTTAAAGAACAGCTCATCTTCCCTGAAATTGAATATGATCAGGTAGAACGTGTAACAGGTATGGATATCATCGTAGTTACAAGCGCTAAAACTGATGAAGAAGCGCGTGAGTTGTTGACTCTTTGTGGCATGCCTTTTGAAAAATAATTAGGAGGAACTTATAGATGGCTAAAAAATCTAGATTGAACGCGAAAAGAAACGTGCGAAAATCGTTGCTAAATATGCTGCTAAGCGCGAAGCTTTAAAAGCAGCCGGCGACTATGAAGCATTGGCACAATTGCCTGCAAATGCTTCTCCAACTCGTTTACATAATCGTTGCAACTTGACCGGTCGCCCTCATGGCTACATGCGTAAATTCGGTATTAGCCGTATTGCGTTCCGTGAACTTGCATACAAAGGACAGATTCCTGGCGTTAAAAAAGCCAGTTGGTAATTGGATTACGGGAGGAGGTTTTTAGAATATGGTAATGACCGATCCGATTGCGGATATGCTTACGCGCATCCGTAATGCAAATGCTGCTCTTCATGAATCCGTAGAGATTCCTGTATCTCGCATGAAGGCTGCCGTTCTTGAAATCCTTAAAGAAGAAGGGTTTGTAAAGAGCGTTGAAACCGTTGAAAACGGCAAACACACAGTTTTAAAAGTAACGTTAAAATATGGTTCCAATAACGAAAAAGTAATTACTGGAATTAAACGTATTTCCAAACCGGGATTACGTGTTTATGCGAAGAAGGAAGAACTCCCTCGCGTACTTGGTGGTTTAGGTATTGCAGTTATCTCCACATCTAAAGGCGTTATGAGCGACAAACAAGCTCGTAAAGAAGGTCTTGGTGGCGAAGTACTCGCATACGTATGGTAATCAGGCAATAGGAGGTAGAAATAATGTCACGTATCGGTAGAATGCCTATCGAGATCCCTGAAGGCGTTACAGTTAACTACGAAAACCACGTAATGACTGTTAAAGGCCCTAAAGGTGAATTATCTCGTGAATTGCATCCGGATATGATTATTACTGTGGAAGGTAACACAATCACAGTAGCTCGTCCGAGCGAAGATAAAGCACACCGTTCTTTACATGGCCTCACTCGAGCTCTTGTTGCTAACTTGGTAACAGGCGTTCATGATGGCTTTGCTAAAACATTGGAAATCAACGGTGTTGGTTACAGAGCGGCCAAACAAGGTAACAAATTAGTGCTTACCCTTGGTTTCTCTCATCCAGTAGAGATGGAAGCTCCTGCTGGTATTACCATTGATGTGCCGGCTCCTAACAAAATCATTGTTAGTGGTGCTGACAAAGAAGTGGTTGGTGCTGTAGCTGCTAATATTCGTAAATGGAGAGAACCAGAACCTTACAAAGGTAAAGGTATCCGTTATGAAGGCGAAGTTGTTCGTCGTAAAGCTGGTAAAGCTGGCGCTAAAGGCAAATAATATCAGTAGAGTTTAGAAAGGAGTGAACATCTTGGCTCGTAAATCCACAAGAAATATTGCTCGAGCAAAACGTCATCTTCGTATTCGTCGTCACATTTCCGGTACGGCGCAATGCCCACGTTTGAACGTATTCCGTAGCCTTAGCAACATTTATGCACAGGTTATTGATGACGTAGCTGGTACTACTTTGGTAGCAGCAAGCTCATTAGATAAAGAATTAAACTTGAACTATGGTGGCAACACTGCTGCAGCTAAAGCTGTTGGTGAATTAGTTGCTAAACGTGCTATCGCAAAAGGCATCGAAACAGTAGTATTCGATCGCGGTGGTTACATCTATCATGGTCGTGTAGCGGCCCTTGCAGAAGGCGCTCGTGAAGCTGGCTTGAAATTCTAAGAAGGAGGAACTTTAGACATGGCGAGAATTGACTACACCAGTCTTGATCTTAAAGAAAGAGTAGTATTCATCAACCGCGTAGCCAAAGTAGTAAAAGGCGGTCGTCGTTTTTCCTTCAGCGCTTTAGTAGTTGTCGGTGATGGCAACGGTTACGTAGGCGTTGGCTTAGGTAAAGCGGCAGAAGTGCCTGAAGCAATTCGTAAAGGCATTGATGATGCTAAGAAAAATCTTATTCACGTTGTTATTAAAAACGGTACAATTCCTCACACTGTAACCGGTCGTTTCGGTGCAGGCAGCGTTTTCTTGAAACCGGCTGCAGAAGGTACCGGGGTTATCGCAGGTGGCCCTGTGCGTGCCGTATTGGAATTAGTAGGTGTTCGTAACATCCTTACGAAATCCCTTGGTTCTTCCAATCCTAACAACATGGTTCGCGCAACAATTGAAGGCTTGGCACAGTTAAAACGTGTTGAAGAAGTGGCAGCACTTCGCGGCAAAACTGTAGCTGAGATTTACGGCTAATAAGGGGGATTGACTGTAATGGCACAGGTAAAAATTACATTGACCAGAAGCTTAATCGGTCGCCCTGAAGATCAGCGCGCAACTGTAAAAGCTCTTGGCTTAAAGAAAACTAACTCTCAGGTAGTTAAAGAAGTTACACCTCAAATTCAGGGTATGCTTCACAAAGTTAGACATTTAGTTACTGTAGAAGAAGTATAATATAGATAAGGAGGTGCACTGAATGAAACTTCATGAATTAGCTCCAGCAGCAGGTTCTAAAAAGACACGCACTCGTCGTGGTCGTGGTCTTGGTTCCGGTCTTGGTAAAACCGCTGGCCGTGGTCAGAAAGGTCAAAACTCCCGTAGTGGTGGTGGCGTACGTTCCGGCTTCGAAGGTGGCCAGATGCCTCTTTATCGCCGTTTACCAAAACGTGGTTTCAAAAATGTGTTCGCTAAAGAATATGCGGAAGTTAATATTTCCCAACTTAACCGCTTCGAAGATGGTGCTACGGTTGATCCGGTAGCTCTTATCGAAATGGGCATTTTGAAAAACGTACGTGATGGTATTCGCATCCTTGGTAATGGCACGTTAGAAAAGAAATTAACAGTTATTGCTAATGGTTTTACTAAAACTGCCGAAGAAAAGATTGTAGCAGCAGGCGGAAAAGTAGAGGTGATCTAGGGTGCTAGAAGGCCTCTCGAACATCTTTAAAATAACAGAGCTACGCAATAAAGTAGCGTATACATTACTTATGTTTATCGTGTTTAGGGCAGGCGTTCATATCCCGGTCCCTGGCGTAGATGCCTCTGTTATTGAAAGCTTATTTACATCCGGCGGCTTATTTGGTCTCTTAGACTTATTCGCCGGTGGTGCGTTAAGTAAGTTCTCCATCTTTGCCATGAGTATTACCCCATACATTAATGCGTCGATTATTATGCAGCTCTTAACAGCGGTAGTACCGACCTTTGAACAGTGGAGTAAAGACGGCGAAGACGGACGTAAGAAAATTGCCAAAGTAACACGCTATGGCACCGTAATTCTTGGATTTGTCCAAGCTTTCGGTATGTCCTATGCGTTACGTGCTAATAGTGCACTTATTGACAACAGTTTCTTATCAGTTATTGTAACTGCCATCATCCTTACAGCAGGGACTTGTCTCCTCATGTGGATTGGTGAACAGATTACAGCATACGGCATTGGTAACGGTATTTCCCTTATCATCTTTGCCGGTATCGTAGCGCGTTTCCCATCCGGATTCAGCACTATCTACGAATATTTACAAGTAGGAACAATTAATATTTTCCAAGCAATATTATTTGCCGATTATCGCTTGTTGCAATGATCGTATTTGTAATTGCGGTAACACAAGGTCAACGTCGTATTCCGATTCAATACGCCAAACGCGTTGTTGGTCGTAAAATGTACGGTGGACACTCAACCTTCCTTCCTCTTAAGGTCAACCAGGCAGGTGTTATTCCAATTATCTTTGCGTCATCCGTTTTGATGTTCCCTGTGACGTTAGCTCAGTTTGTGCAGGTTGACTGGGTGAGAACACTGGCTAATTATTTCACATGGGGAACCCCATTGCAGACAGTATTATATGCTGTATTGATTTTTATTTTTACGTACTTCTATACAGCTATCTCAATTAACATTACGGATATGGCAGATAATATGAAAAAATACGGTGGATTTATCCCTGGCATTCGTCCGGGTAAACCTACTGCTGATTATGTAGATCGCGTAATGACTCGCATTACCTTCGCGGGCGCCTTATTCTTGGCTCTCGTTGCTATTTTACCTAACTTTATCGGTGGTATTACAGGCATCGAAGGTGTGTATTTTGGTGGTACAGCGTTACTTATCGTTGTCGGCGTTGCTTTAGATACAATGCAACAAGTTGAGTCTTTAGTTTTAACCCGTCACTATAAGGGCTTTGTTAAATAGGAGGAAAATAGCTATGTATATTTTGTTAATGGGACCTCCCGGTGCCGGTAAAGGTACTCAGGCTACTCGTTTAATCGATAAATATGGTATTCCTCAGATTTCAACCGGTGATATGTTCCGTGCAGCGGTAAAGGAATGTACCCCTCTTGGTCTTGAGGCTAAGAAATACATGGATGCGGGCCAACTCGTACCGGATAGTGTTACGGTTGGTATCGTACGTGAACGTCTTGCTAAAGATGATTGCAAAAACGGCTTCATCCTTGACGGTTTCCCACGTACGACCGCCCAAGCAGTATCATTAGATGCTATATTAAAAGAAATGGGAATTGTTCTTGATGCTGTAGTTAATCTCAACGTTCCTAACGATGATTAGTACGTCGCATCAGTGAACGAGCACGTCTTGAAAATCGTGACGATGATAAACCGGAAACAGTACAGAAACGTCTTGCTGTATACGACGAATCTACTAAGCCTTTAATTGATTACTATCGTAACAGTGGTTTATATGTAGAAATCAACGGATTACAGGATGTGGATGCAGTATTTACAGATATCATTAAAGCGTTGGAGAAATAATCAATGATTATTTTGAAATCGCAACATGAAATTGAGTATATCCGTCAGGCATGTAAACTCACTGCTGATACGTTAACAGAGCTTATCGCATTAGCTAAACCGGGTGTAACAACACTTGAGTTGGATCAATTTGCCGAAGAATATATTCGCAGCCACGGTGGTGAACCAAGCTGCAAAGGTTACTATGGGTATCCTGCAACAATTTGCGCTTCTATCAACGATGAAGTGGTTCATGGTATTCCCAATGCTCATCGCAAGCTGAAGCACGGCGATATTATTAGTATCGACCTCGTGTCTTCAGTTAATGGGTATCATGGTGATTCCTGCGTAACCATTCCTATTGGGAAGGTCAAACCTCAAGTTATGAAACTTCTCAAGGTGACAGAAGAAAGCTTGTTCAAAGGTATTGAACAAGCAGTTGTCGGGAACAGAGTGGGGGACATTTCCCACGCTGTTCAGACGTATTGTGAAAAATTTGGATTTGGTGTTGTGCGAGACTTCGTAGGGCATGGCCTCGGTCGTGAAATGCACGAAGATCCGCAGATTCCAAATTACGGTCCGGCTGGGCATGGCCCCTTATTAAAGCCGGGTATGGTGCTTTGTATAGAGCCAATGATTACTATGGGGACTTACGAAGTGCAGGTTCTGGACGATGACTGGACAGCCGTTACTCGTGACGGCAAACCGGCAGCGCACTTTGAACATACAGTGGTTGTTACTGAAAACGGCCCTGAAATTTTGACCATGCGTGATGAACCCAGGTTGATAAAATAACCAGTAGCCGGAGGAAATGATATGTCAAAAGAAGACGTTATTGAAGTGGAAGGTACGGTCGTAGAGGCATTACCTAATGCCATGTTTCAGGTAGAACTTGAAAATGGTCATGTGGTACTTGCTCATGTGTCAGGCAAAATGCGTATGAATTTTATTCGTATCCTTCCCGGTGATAAAGTTACTATGGAACTGACACCATATGACTTAAATCGTGGTCGTATTACCTACCGTTTTAAATAGTAAGCGGCAGCGACACAAAGGAGGTACTTATGAAGGTTAGACCATCAGTTAAAAAGATATGCGAAAAATGCAAAATCATTAAACGTAAAGGCCGTGTAATGGTAATTTGCGAAAACCCGAAACATAAACAAAAACAAGGATAATTGATAGGAGGTGGATGAATAGATGGCACGTATAGCCGGTGTAGATTTACCACGTGACAAACGTGTGGAAATTGGTTTAACTTATATTTATGGTATCGGACTTACTTTGTCCAAAGAAATTTTGGAAAAAACTGGTATTAATCCTGATACTCGCGTTCGTGACCTTACTGAAGATGAAGTTGCGAAAATTCGTGCGATTCTTGATGAAGATTATAAAGTTGAAGGTGACCTTCGTCGTGAAGAAGCACTCAACATTAAACGCTTAATCGAAATCAACTCCTATCGCGGCAACGTCATCGTGCAGGCTTGCCTTTGCGCGGTCAACGCACTAAGACAAATGCTCGTACTCGTAAAGGATCCTATGAAACGCAAGTTGCTGGAAAGAAGAAATAATGAAAGGAAGGGAATAAAGCGGTGG
>ENA-OQIW01000214-OQIW01000214.1-human-gut-metagenome-genome-assembly--contig:-NODE-214-length-11631-cov-1.355529_pt1 | contig 11631 bp, 14 predicted proteins | sample MGYA00242586_ERZ504751 | MGnify/ENA primary metagenome ERZ504751 (study PRJEB26092, sample SAMD00036349) | human gut metagenome | host: Homo sapiens | study: EMG produced TPA metagenomics assembly of...
TCGATGCCCGAATCACAGCCAGGGTAAGGCGGGTGCCAAAACCTTCTTCAGCAGCCACAGAGCCGATGATTTCGGGAATGCCGATACCGAGATTCATGACGTCGTCATCCTTTAGTTCAAGAGCAGCCCTGCGGGCGCAGATCTTGCGGTTATCCAAAGGATGAGGCGGCAGCGAACGGAGGACGATCTTTTTCTCCCCGCTCAGTTCCGGGCGGTAGCCCCTTGCGGCAAAACTTTGGACGTGATATTTCGGGCGAGGCACGACGATGTAGTCGACGAGAAAATGGGGAATCTTCACCAACCGCGAATCGAGGCGTCCCCGGGGCACGACGTCTTCGACTTGAACGACGACCAGGCCTTTTGACTGGTGCGTGGCTGCGGCGACTTCGAACTGTTCACCGATCATGGCTTCCCGCTCGAGGGAAATATTGCCGTCTTCATCGGCTAACGAGCCTCGGATAAAACAAACATCGATAGGAAAAGTCGGATAGTAAAGATAATCGTCGCCGTCGATGGAAACGCGGCGGACGATGTCCTTGCCTTCAGCTATGGTCTTGTCATTTGCCTTGCTGCCGTCGAGGCGCGGATCCGCCAAGGTGTGCAGGCCAATGTCAGTCCAGACACCCTTTCTCCCGGAAGCCATGGCCCGATACAAGGCCAATAAGGTTCCGGCCGGTACGGTATAGGCCAGGCAGTCATTGTCGGCCACCTTATCAGCTAGTTTCTTTTCGGCACCGAATGGCTGGTAATGATCGTCTGTAAGAGACCATCTGCCGCCAGTCGGTCGCCGCCCCGTCCCCCGCCGTCACTGGTGCCGGCTATTTTCACTAATGTCAGGCTACGCGGACGGCCTTCCTCAGCATATCGATCGTGCAGGGCCTTGAACAAACCGTCCGGCGTACCAAATCCGGCTTGACCGCTGACAGCCAGGGTCATCTCATCGCCAACCAGTCGAGCCGCCTCATACGGCGTGATAAATTGTACCACCTATCTCCCTCCTGTCTCCGCAATGCAGGTTTTGCCTGATAGAAAGAAAGCCCCTTTGACGAAAAGGGGCTTCATAAACCGTAAGCAATTACGGCAAGTGTTTCAATCCTTTGGCACCGATGTCACGGCGGACTTGCTGGCCGTCAAAGTGGATCTGATCCACCTTGTCATAAGCCTTTTCAATGGCACTTTTAAGATCCGGTGCCACAGCCGTTACGCCGAGAACACGGCCGCCATGGGTCACATAGGCCCCATCCTGTTTGGCCGTTCCCGAATGGAATACCATCGTATCATCGCTGTTGATGCCGTCGAGGCGCTGATGACGTCTCCCTTATGAGACGAAGCCGGGTAGCCGGCCGAGGCCATGATGACGCAGCAGGCAGAGGCATCCTTCCAGTGAACCATATCCGGGGACAAGGTCCCCTTGGTGCAGGCGTACATGATCTGCGCCAAATCGCCGTCAAGAAGGGGCAGGACGGCCTGCGTTTCCGGGTCGCCGAAACGGCAGTTGAATTCGACGACTTTCGGGCCGTCTTCAGTAATCATGAGCCGGCATAGAGGCAGCCCTGATAGGTAATGCCTTCGGCTTTGAGGCCGTCTACGACGGGTCGTAAAATCGTGTCTTCGACGACTTTTTGGATGGCCGGCGTAAAGACCGGAGCCGGGGCATAGCACCCATACCGCCCGTATTGGACCTTCATCGTTATCGAAGATGCGCTTATGGTCCTGAGCCGAAATCATGGGCACGATGGTCTTGCCATCGACGAAGGCCAGAAGCTTGCTTCTTCTCCGACCATGCATTCTTCAATGACGATGCGGCCGCCGGAAGCGCCGAAAATATGGTCTTCCATCATGGCATTGACGGCGTCGATGGCTTCTTCTTCGGTCTGAGCTACGACGACGCCTTTGCCGGCAGCCAGGCCGTCGGCTTTAACGACGATAGGAGCGCCTTGTTCGCGGATGTAGGCTTTCGCCGCGTCTCCGTCGGTAAGGAGGCATAGGCTGCCGTCGGAATCTGGTATTTCTTCATGATATTCTTGGCAAAGACCTTGGAGCCTTCCATTTGAGCCGCCGCTTTGTTGGGGCCGAAAACAGCTAAGCCTTGGCCTGAGCCACGTCGCTAAGCCTTCCGTCAAGGGAACTTCCGGACCGACGACGAGCATGTCGATGCCTTCCGAAACGGCATAATCGGCGATGCCTTCGAGGTCCGATAAGGAAATATCGACGCACTTGGCAACGTCAGCCATGGCTGCACTGCCGGGAATGGCGTACAGGCATCGACACTCGGGCTCTGCGCTAATTTCCAGGCCAGGGTATGTTCGCGGCCGCCGCCGCCGATGACTGCTACCTTCATCACTTTGCAGCCCCCTTCTCAACCTGTTCAGCCAGATATGCCGCAATGGCCGTATCGTAGACGGCCGTATGATGAAAGGTTCCTGAGCTAATTCCAAGCGGTATTCATCGGAAAAAGCGCCGTCTTTTTGGAGGATGGAAATGATTTCGCTGTACTTATCGGGATTGGTAACGATGGCGACGTACTTATTGTTCTTGGCCGAAGCGCGGACCATGCAGGGACCGCCGATGTCGATGTTTTCAATGGCTTCAGCCAGGGTGACATTCGGTTTGGCAATGGTCTGCTGGAAGGGATAGAGGTTGACGACGACCAAGTCAATGGGCGTAATATCGTGATCCTTCATGCTTTCACGTGTTCCGGATTGTCGCGGACCGCCAAAATGGCGCCGTGAATCTTGGGGTTCAAGGTCTTGACGCGGCCGTCCATCATTTCCGGAAAGCCCGTTACGTCCTGAACGGCGATGACCGGTACGCCCGCTTCCTTTAAGGTGCGCATGGTGCCGCCCGTCGAAATGATTTCAATGCCGAGAGCCGCCAGGCTTTGCCCAATTCGACGACGCCCGTTTTATCAGATACACTAATGAGTGCGCGTTTTACCTTCATGCTAACCTACCTCCTATTCCTGTGTTCCCATGACGACATTGCCGCGGACCGTCAGTTTGTCGTCACAAAAGAGTGCCGCTGCCTTGATGTAGGTCGGATGTTCCTTCGTCAGGATCCGAGCTGCCAGCGTATCTTCCGTATCATCTTCATAGACCGGCACGGCCGACTGCAGGATAATCGGCCCGGCATCCATATCGGGCACGACGAAGTGAACCGTGCAGCCGGCAATCTTGACGCCGGCTTCAATAGCCTGACGCTGAGCGTGGAGGCCGCGGAAGGACGGCAAGAGGGCCGGATGGATATTGAGCATCTTGTGCTCATAATGGGAGATGAAATCGCCGCTCAAGAGGCGCATGAAGCCGGCCAGGCAGATGACGTCGGCTTCATAAGGGGCAATGGCGTCGAGGATATATGCTTCAAAAGCTTCTTTCGAATCAAAGGCCTTGCGGTCGGCTAAGATGACCGGTATGCCCCATTCCCGGGCCCGATCCATGACCGGCGCGCCGGGGATATCGCAGACCAGGGCCTTGATGTCGGCCTTGATGGTACCGGCTTCGACGGCATCGTGGAGGGCAATGGCATTGGAGCCGCGGCCCGAGGCAAAAATGACCATCTTTTTCTTAGTCATGGAACACGCCTCCCCGCAACGTAACGGGTACGTCCGAGTCTACGACTTTGCCGATGACGTAAGCTTTTTCGTCGCGGTCTGCCAAATTCTTGAGAATGCTGTCGGCATCCTTTTCATCGACGATCATGATCATGCCGATGCCCATGTTGAAGGTGCGGTACATTTCTTTCGCATCGACGCCGCCCCATTTTTGCAGGAGCGAGAAAATCGGCAGCTGCGGCCACGACGTGACATCGATATCGACGCCGACGCCTTAGGAAGGACGCGGGGAATATTTTCATAGAAACCGCCGCCGGTAATGTGGACCATGCCTTTTACGGTAAAGTTTTAATGATCGGCAGGCACGGACGCGGATAGAGGCGGGTCGGTGTCAGCAGGCATTCACCGATGGTCATGCCCAATTCATCGACGTACTGGTCGAGCTTCATCTGCTGGCGTTCAAAGACGATCTTGCGGACCAAGGAGAAGCCGTTGGAGTGGACGCCTGTCGACGGCAGGCCGATGAGGACGTCGCCGGCCTTGATCGTTTCGCCGGTGATGATTTTGTCGCGGTCGACGATGCCGACACCAAAGCCAGCCAGATCATAGTCGTCTTTGGCATAGAAGCCGGCCATTTCAGCCGTTTCACCACCGAGGAGGGCGCAGCCCGATTCCTGGCAGGCATTGGCTACCCCTTTTACAATGGAGGCGACCTGAACCGGGTCGAGCTTGCCGACGGCGATATAGTCGAGGAAGAATAAGGGTTCTGCACCCTGAACGAGGACGTCATTGATCGACATGGCGACGCAGTCCTGACCGACCGTATCGTGTTTGTCCATCAAGATAGCCAGACGCAGTTTGGTGCCGACACCATCGGTGCCGCTGACCAGGACCGGCTTTTTAATATCGCTGTTCATGAGCGAAAAGAGGCCGCCAAAACCGCCGAGGTCCCCGAGGACTTCCGGACGGTACGTAGCTTTTACAGAGTCTTTCATCAATTCGACGGCTTTATTGCCTGCGTCGATATCGACACCGGCATCGGCATAGGTCAATCCTTTATTTGTGTTCGAGAGCATATTTTTCTCCTTCCTCGTTCATCTGCGGCGTATCCGTAGGATAATCATCATTGAAGCAAGCTAAGCACATATCTTCCAAGGGAATGTGTTCAATGGCCCGATTGAGGCCGTCGATGGAAATGAAGTGCAGCTTGTCGACACCGATGTATTTTTGAATCTGTTCCTGGCTGAACGTCGAGGCGATGAGTTCCTTGCGGACCGACGTGTCGATGCCGTAGAAGCAGGGATATTTAATCGGCGGTGCCGAAACGCACATATAGACTTCCTTGGCGCCGGCTTCCCGCAGGAGCTTACAGATGATGCCGCTCGTCGTGCCGCGGACGATGGAATCGTCGACCATGACGATGCGCTTGCCCTGTACGACGGATTTTACGACGTTGAGTTTCATGCGGACAGCGAGTTCTCGCTGTTTCTGATTCGGCTTGATGAAGGTACGGCCCATGTAGCGGTTCTTGATCAGACCGTGTTTAAAGGGAATACCCGAAGCCTGGGAATAACCGATGGCAGCCGTATTGCCGCTGTCGGGAACGGAAATGACGATATCGGCATCGTACTGGGTTTCATTCCACATTTCACGACCCATGTTCAAGCGAGCCTGATAGACGTCCTGGCCGTCGATGACACTGTCGGGACGAGCAAAGTAGATGTATTCGAAGGAACAGATCTGCTTGCGCGGTGCCTTGGCGAAGATCGTCGATTTGACTCCGTTTTCGTTAATCTGGACCATTTCGCCGGGATGAACGTCGCGGACGAATTTCGCTCCGATGGCATCGAGGGCACACGTTTCCGAAGCCAGGACCCAGCCGCCTTCTTCGGTCCGGCCGATGCACAGCGGACGGAAGCCGTAGGGATCGCGGACGCCATAGAGGGTATCCTTGGTCATGAGGACCAGGGAATATGCCCCTTGGATGCGGTTCATGCTTTCCATGATGCGTTCTTCGATCGTGTCTTTCTGGCTGCGGCTGATGAGGTTGACGATGATTTCACTATCCATGGTCGTCTGGAAGGCAGCGCCGCTGCGGTCGAGTTCTTCGCGAAGGGTGCGGGTATTGGGTCAAGTTGCCGTTATGAGCCAAAGCCAACTGTCCCATGGGCGTATAGACAGCCAAAGGCTGGATATTGCGGCGGGTTGTTGGAACCGGTCGTCGAATAGCGGACGTGACCGATACCGACGGGGCCCCCTTCTTCTTCCGGTACGCCGTTGGCAAAGACCGTGCTGATGAGTCCCATGCCGCGGTAGGTATGGATATCCTGGCCGTCAGTTAAAGCAATACCGCCGCTTTCCTGGCCGCGTGCTGCAGGCAAAGAGCCCCCAATACACGTAACGGGGAATATCAAGGTGTTTATCGTAAATCCCTAAGACGCCACATTCTTCATGCTGCTTATCCCAAATCGGATCGTAAAACATGAATTAAACCTCCTGTTATTGAGAAAAATAGGACGCGAACCACCCTTAGAGGGCTTTTACGTCTTCTTGTAATTTCTTGTTTTTAGCCATGACTTCATTGGCCATGTTTTCGCGATAAGCCTTGTATTTCTTGGCTAATTCGGCATCGCTGACAGCGCCGATCTGAACGGCCAAGAGAGCCGCATTTTTAGCGCCGTTAATGGCAACCGTAGCCACGGGAATCCCCGACGGCATCTGAACGATGGCCAATAAAGCATCAATGCCTTTTAATGCAGTCGCATTAAGCGGTACGCCGATTACCGGCAATACGGTGAAACTGGCGATTACACCCGGTAAGTGAGCGGCAGCGCCGGCGCCTGCGATAAACGCGATAGCCCCTTCTGCTTCCAAACGTGTTACAAATTTCTTAACTTCTTCCGGCGTACGATGAGCGGATGCAATAACCATTTCATAGTCAATGCCGAATTCCTTTAATACGTCGGCGGCTTTTTTCATAATTCCCAAATCAGAGTCACTACCCATTACGATGCCAACTTTCATGTGTATACCTCCTAGCTGTAGAATAAAAACTACCCTGCGGTCAGAATTAGTCTTTCTATCTAAATTCTAACAAAAGCCCTCTTATTAGTCAACACAATATCCGAATATATAAAGATCATTCTTTTCTTAACGTTCGATACTATCCGAACATTAATATCGATATTTTTATAAAAAAAAGATGTTCCCTTATTTACATAAGAAAACACCTTGATTATTAATGTTCATGGGCATGTTGCGCAAAAGGATCCGGCAATTGTTCGATTCCCATGCTTCTTTCAAAGCCGGCACAGCCTTAGGCATATATTGAACGATTTGATTCATTAACACATATAAGAGCTCAGCTCAAACGCCGTATTGGAACTGATATAAATGCAGTCTAAATACACACTGTTGTCATCTTGTTCAACATAATATTTGAAGTTTTTGTAGATGCTGTTTTCACGATTAATAAAATCGGTAATAGCCTGATAATTCTCGGAAGTCACCACATTGGCACCTACCACAACGCGAATAACGCTGTAAATCGTCGCATCGAGCAACACAAAGATAGGCATATCGCCCATATCAGTTTGCATGTAGGAACGATATACAACCGTATCTTCTTCATCTTCAATGTTACGTTTGTCGAAGCAGGTAATATCTTCTGAAATCAAAAACTTTTCAAAAACTGCACTTTTCTCATTCTTAGCGTTTGCCACAATGCACCTCTTAGTTTACTTTTTCGGCAGGATCGGTTTCGGTCCCCAAAACTTTACCTAAAATAGTAGGATAGAATTCTTCCAAATGCGGTTCCAATACTTCAGCCAAAAGACGAACCAACAATTCAGGATTGAAGTTATTTTCAGCAGACGGAACACTGATATCCATATAAATCACATGGTCTTCGGCACCTAAATAATATTTGAAAATTTTGAACTGACCGTTTAATTCGTTTAAGTATCTGCCAACCGCCTGACGACGATCTTCAGGTACCGCACCGGTAGTCACGATTAAGCGCATCAAATTGAACACCGTATCATCGAGCACCACAAACAACGGCAATTGTTGTGCGGCTACATCGAAATGACCGCGATATACTACAGAATTGGCATCATCTTGATGTTCTTCTTTAACAAACCAACCGGTTATGTTATGTTATGTTTTGTTTTGTTCCGCCAAAAACTGATCAAATTTTTCCGCTTTACTGTTCATAACTTACACCCCTTAACTAATAAAATATTATTCTTCAATAAATACACAACGGTCGTTTTCAAACGCCTTAATGCGTACTAAAGACTGTACATCGTAGCCTGCCCGCTCTAAGCGTTCACGGCCCGGTTGGAAGGATTTCTCAATAACAATAGCAATACCTTCTACCGTATCCCCGGCGCTTTCCACTAACTTGCAAAGCCCCATAGCTGCTTCACCGCTGGCCAAAAAGTCGTCGATAATCAACACTTTTTCACCTTCCGGCAAGAATCGTTTGGAGATAGTTACATCATAATTTTCCTCTTTAGTATAGGAATATACAACAGAATGATATACGTCATCTGTCATAAGAATCGATTTTTTCTTACGCGCAAATACCAATGGCACATCCATTTCAATCGCCACCGGCAAGGCTACGGCAATCCCGGAAGCTTCGATGGTCACAATACGTTGAATGCCCTTATCTTTGAAGCGCGCCGCAATTTCCTTACCCATAGCGACAAACAATTTTGGATCGATTTGATGATTCAAAAAGCTGTCAACTTTTAGGACGCGATTGTTCAGAACAATGCCTTCCTCCATAATGCGTTGTTTTAATAATTCCATGCGAAAGTCTCCTTAATTATTCTTCTTGATTATTCTACAATATCACTTCTTAAGCAGAAGGTCAATAAATTTGGCGGCTCCTTGGGATATCGGCAACAAACGAGAACGAACCAAAGCAATCTTGCGCGGCGGTACTACGATGTCCGTTTTAATTTCCACCACACGGCCTTCTTTGATTTTCTGTTTTACCAAAAAATCCGATACGAGCGATATGCCCATGTTAATTTCTACTAAATCCATCAGCACGTCAAGGCTGCCGAGCTCGAAGGATGGTTTTTTGAATGCTTTATTAGTTAGTTTGTCAAAAAAAACACGGCTGGCGGCGCCCTGCGTCAACAGTAATAACGGCTCCTGTAAGAGACGATTCACATCAACTGTGCCCATGCCTTTATAAAACGGGCCGCCTACGAAGATGTCCTGCATCGTTTGCAGCTCAATAACTTCCAGTTGCGGATTAGATTCCAAGCCTTCATACGTGTTGACAATAGCGAGCTGTACTTCACGGTTTTCCACCATAGTCACGCAATCAGGGGATGGACGGTTCGTAATCTGAAGACCTGTCTCCTGTTCCTGTTCCTGCCATATCTTAAAATACGGCAACAAGAAGTGACGACACAATGTATCGGTAGCAGCGAGTTTAACGCTTTCCTGTTCATGAGTTAACCGATCCTGTAATTGAGTCACGCCATTATCAAGAATGGAAAATGCTTTCGCCACTGTGTCAAACAATTCCTTACCTTCCGGCGTAAACGAAACCGATTTGGTCGTACGTTCGAACAGCACCATATTGAGCTCTTTTTCCAATTGCTTAATACTTTGCTGATGGCCGATTGCGATACACCTATCTCTTTCGCTGCTTTTGAAAAAGACAGGTGTAAGCCCACCCCTAAAAAAGTACGATATAAATCAGTAGAAATACTCATTGTAATCTTCTCTCCTTTACAGCAACAACTATCACTCAAACCCCAACTTATTGTTCAAACTGCTTAGTCTCTTACAATTAATACCTTATTAATAAGTCTTAACTATTATTATAATACCATAACCACGTAACGTGTAATAGTAATTTCAAAACTATATAACAGTATTTTTAACATACTTGTTAATCGCTCATCTATTAATAAGTCAATATAATTACAAGAAAGAAATTGCTAACTCCTCCTAATCAATTTTTTCTTTACTAATAAGTCTAAACCGTATATACTAGAATTGTCAATATAGGTATATTATATCTATAATTAAACAACTGCACAATAGCCAGTACACCAATGACAATGTTAAGAGGAGGCTTATTATGTCAATTCATCGCATTTTCGTCCGCAAACGCGAAGGCTTTGCTCACGAAGCTACTTCCATGTATCAAACTATTCGTACGGAACTGAATATTCCTGTCAAAGCTGTCACTATTTACGAACGCTATGACATTGAAGGCGTATCTGACGAAGATTTAGCCAAGGCCAAACAGCTTATTTTCTCCGAACCACCGGTAGATGAGCTTTTTGACACCCTCCCACAAACCGAAAATACACATATTATTGCCACCGAATACGTGCCGGGGCAATATGACCAACGAGCCGATTCGGCCGAACAGTGTCTTGCCATGTTAACTCTCAAATCGGGTGCCACCGTGCGCACGGCTCGCGTGTTTGCCTTGGAAGGCGATCTCAGCGCTGATGATTTGGCACGTATAAAACATTATTATATTAATCCCGTCGATTCCCGCGAAGCATCGCTCGAACTCCCAACATCTTTAGCCCTCGATGTGCAGCCGCCAAAGCCGGTTGAAAGTCTTGAAAACTTTATCACCGCCGATGAAACGGCTTTAAAAGCACTTCGTCAGGAATTGGGCCTGGCCATGAGCGATGCCGACTTGGCACTCATCCAAGATTACTTCGCCAATACGGAAAAACGTAATCCGACCATTACGGAAATTCGCGTGCTCGACACCTATTGGTCCGACCACTGCCGTCACACCACGTTTATGACGGAACTTACAAATATTACCATTGATGACACCCCGGCAACAGCACCGATTCGCGCCGCTTTGGACGAATACATGGCCGGTCGCGGGGTTCTCTACACGAGCCGTAAAAAAGCCCGCACCTTGATGGATATGGCCACCTTAGCCGTTAAAGAGTTGCGTGCGCAAGGCGGTCTCAAAGAAATCGACGAATCCGAAGAAATCAATGCCTGTACCATCGTTGTACCCGTTGATGTGAACGGTAAAACCGAAGAATGGCTCTTATTATTCAAAAACGAAACGCACAATCATCCGACGGAAATCGAACCTTACGGCGGTGCTGCCACTTGTCTCGGCGGTTGTATCCGCGACCCGTTGAGCGGTCGAGCCTATGTATATCAGGCTATGCGCGTTACCGGTTCCGGCAATCCGCTTACTCTGCTTGATGAAACCTTGGAAGGTAAATTACCGCAGGTACAGATTACGACCGGCGCCGCTCGCGGTTACAGCTCTTACGGTAACCAAATCGGTCTTGCCACCGGCGAAGTTCGTGAATACTATCATCCGAGCTATGTAGCTAAACGCATGGAAATCGGCGCCGTTATCGGGGCCGCCCCTCGCACTAACGTACGTCGTGAAGAACCGGTACCGGGTGACATCGTTGTCCTGCTCGGCGGTCAAACCGGTCGTGACGGCTGCGGCGGTGCTACCGGCTCCTCCAAAGAACACGATTTATCCTCCCTCGCTTCTTGCGGTGCGGAAATACAGAAAGGTAATCCCCTTACGGAACGTAAAATCCAGCGTTTATTCCGTCGTCCGGAAGTTACCACATTGATTAAACGTTGTAACGACTTCGGTGCCGGCGGTGTATCTGTAGCCATCGGTGAATTAACTGACGGTCTTTTAATCAACCTCGATACTGTGCCTAAGAAATACGAAGGCCTGGATGGCACGGAACTTGCCATTTCCGAATCACAGGAACGTATGGCTTGCGTCATTGCCAAAAAAGACTGGGACGCTTTCCAGAAATACTGCGACGAAGAAAACCTCGAAGCTACCATCGTAGCGGATGTAACCGACAGCAACCGCCTCACTATGACTTGGCAGGGCGTGAACATTGTCGACATCTCCCGCGATTTCTTATATACTAACGGTGCTGAACAGCATCAAAAAGCCCATGTGGCTTCTCCGGTTGCCGGCTATTACAACACACCGGCCGTAACGGATCTTAAAGCCCATTGGCTCGACACCATGAAAGACTTAGCCGTAACGTCCCAGCAAGGTCTGGGCGAAACGTTTCCGA
>ENA-OQIW01000215-OQIW01000215.1-human-gut-metagenome-genome-assembly--contig:-NODE-215-length-11627-cov-2.154087_pt1 | contig 11627 bp, 18 predicted proteins | sample MGYA00242586_ERZ504751 | MGnify/ENA primary metagenome ERZ504751 (study PRJEB26092, sample SAMD00036349) | human gut metagenome | host: Homo sapiens | study: EMG produced TPA metagenomics assembly of...
CCACTACGACGAAAGACCAGATCGCGACGCCAACGGCTTGCCCGCCGCCGCATTGCTGCGCACCATGCGTCAAGAGTCTTCTTCGGCTCTGGTGCCGTTCGACACGTATCTGCTCATGATCGTGTTGACCGTCGCCAACGTGAAGATTCCCGATTGGATCGCCTCTATAACCCAGCCATTGAGCGGCGCCAACGCGCTGGTGTCGATGCTGATGGTGGGCATGCTCATGGACCTGCCCCAATCCAAGCATGACGTGAAGGAAGTCATGGCCGTCATCGCTTGGCGTATACCGTTCAGCGTCGCCTTCGCGTTGATCGCGTGGTTCCTGCTGCCGTTCTCGGCTTCGATTCGCGCCGTGATGGTGATCTGCGCGTTGGCTCCGATCGCCATTTTCTCCACGCTGTTCACCGACAAAGTACTCGGCAACGCCAAACTGGCCGGCTTCTCGCTGGCAATCACCGCGATGATTTCACTGGTGATGATGGCTGTGGCTCACGCGCTGATGGGCGTGTGAGCAAATGCGCAAGTAGGCACACGGCGGGTGCACGGTCAGACGAGACGCAGCCCACATAGCTCGTCCCCCGACCGCCAGTTGCTACCGGCGCAGCAGCTTGTGCGCCAGATTGCTCACGCCGAAGCGGAACTTATCCACCGGCAACGTGAATTTGCCTACCATCTGCTCGACGTAGCCGTTAAAGCCCTGCTTGAATTCCAGCACGCCGCGGCCCTCGTCGTCCGGATCGTCGAACACGCCGGAAATGCCGTAGAAGTTGTAGCGGGGCACGCCCTTCTCCACACACAGATGCAGCATTGCTTCGTACTGAATCAGCGCCGAGGCGTAGAACGGCTTGTACTCCTCCAACGAACCGGAATACTGATAGACCACCTCATTGGGGTGACTGACGAACATTGAAGCCGCTGCCGGCAGCACATCGCCCTTCCTGGCATATCCCTCCACCTCAGCCAGACGCTTGTCGGCGGCCGCGAGATTGCGCGATTCCTCCCCCAGCTGACGTTCGATACGCGTGGTCGGACGTCATCGTATTTCGCCTGCAATCGAGCTACCTTGGCCTGCAACGCCTCGCGCTTGGCGGTCATATCCGCCACATATTCGGCGATGTGGATTTCCGCGAGCATGAAATGCGCATCTGCGCCATACGCCTGCTTGAACTGGCGGAAATAGTCTGCGCCACGCGTCGCGAACCCACGGCGTTCACCGGTCCGCCGTTCGATATCGGCGAACACGTCGAACTCGTCGGGGCCGATTTCGCGAACGTGCACACCCATCGATTGCGCCCGCTTGACACTCCACTGAGCACGTTTGCCGAATGACGCCAGCAGTTCCTTGCCGTTGGTGATGCCGGTGAGATCCTTGACGTACATCCACTGGCAGACCACGTCATAACCGGTATGGAATCCGCCATGCGTCCAGCCGGCATCGGCGAATCCGGCCAGTAGTGCATCGTTCGGCTCGCCGTCGGGCTGCCCGTTCGAGGAATACAGACGGTAGGCGACGTTAGGCCAGCATGCCACGGAAACAGCATGGTGGCGACGGGCCGATTCACGAATCGCCTCGGTTATGGCCCGCAGCAGAGCCGGATCATCGCTAATGCCGATGGGGCCGAAATATACGGAGCCATCTGCACCGAAACGACCATTGAGGTACAGAATCACGCAGCCGGTTACCAGATTGCCGGATGCGTCGCACACGCCAACGCATTCGGCTTCATGCCCACGAATCTTGGCAAGACGGACCTGCCCGGACCATTGCTGGAAGCTGCCCTGGCTTGTGGCTTCGGAAAGCCGGTCGAGCTCTTCGGGCGTAATCACGCCAAACGTATACGTCGTATCTGTTCGATTCGCAGTCGCGCTCATCTCGTCGTCACCTGTGCCTTATTTCTGTGTCCGTGCTCGCCACTGTTTGTCAGCGATGCAGCAGCTTGTGTGCTGCTTCGGATACACCGAAGCGCAGTCCGTCCACCGGCAGCGTGAACTTGCCCGGAAGCTCTTCCACGAATCCACCGAAGCGAGTCTTGAACTGCCAGACGCCGTAGGAAGGATCGTTGGCGTCGAAAATACCGGAAATGCCGTAGAAGTTGAAGCGCTCCACGCCACGGGCGATGCAGTCAAGCATCGCCTCGAAGTGGATTAGGGAAGACGGGTAGTAATCCATGAAACGATCGTCCTCGCCGCTGGACAGGCAGACGACCTCGTTCGGATGCCAGAAGTAGACGCCGGCTTCCACCGGAATGACCGGGCCGTCCGAGGCGATGATGCCATTGACTTCGCCGATGGTCTTTTCCAGCGCCGCAATCTTCTTGTCTGCGGTGGCGATGCGCTTTTCCAGCGTTGCCGGGTCGGAAGCACCCTTCTTGGCCGTGCCTTCCGGCTGCTGTTGCGCGCGCTGGAGCAGGCGTTCGAGGTTGCGCTTGTCTTTGGAGGCCGCATTCAGCTTGGATTGCAGGGTGTCCAGATATTCGTCGAAATGGGTTTCGACCACCTTGAACTCGATCAGTCGCCGAAGGTATCGAACAGACGCTCATAGTAGGCCAGATCGCGGCTCTTGAAGCCTTGACGTGCGGCGCTCATATCGCACAGCTTGACGAAAGTGCTCAGTTCGCCGCGTTCCAGTCGGCGCACGCGCAGACCGGAATCCTGGGCGATGCGGATGTTCTTACGGCGGTACTTGGAGAACGAGGCCAGCAGTTCCTTCTCATTATGAATGCCGTCAAGCCCCTTGACGAAGTTCCAGCGGTTCACCACGGATTCGTAGCCCACGGTGAAGCCGCCATGTTTCCAACCGAAGCGGGCCATGTTGTCCATCATCGTGGTGTCCGGGTCGCTGGTCGGCTTGCCGTCCAGATCATGCAGACGGTAGACTGCGGCCGGCCAGCAGGATACGCTGATGGCGTGATGGGCCTTGGCCGAACGACGCAGGGCTTCGGTCATCGCCTCAACCACCTGTGGATTGTCATAATCGCACAGCGGTCCGCACCAGACCGAGCCTTCCAAACCGAAACGGGACCGCGTGTACACCACGTAGCAGGCGGCAATCAGCTTGTCACCGCGCTTGACACCCACATAGTCCACCGGACCGTTGAACGCACCCATGGCGGCCATCTGCGAGGTCTGCTGGAAACTACCTTGCACTTGAGCTGCGGAGAACGCATCCAGCTCGGCAGGAGTGATCTTGGTAGGGGTGAGCGAGGCGACGCCTGCATCGGATTGCGTCATAATCGAACCTTCTTACTTGTCGTTACTCTGATCGTTACTCTGGGCTCTGGAATGGCCTGTGTGCTGCGTCCGTTTACCGCGACAGCAGCTTGTGCGCAAATTGCTTCATGGCATAGGCGACCGGTTTGACCGGCAGCACGAACTCGCCCGGAAGTTCCTCGACATATCCGTTGAAGCCCTGCTTGAACTCCAGTACACCACGCCCCTCGTCATCGGATCATCAAAGACGCCGTCGATGCCGTAGAAGTTGTAGCGAGACAGCCCGTGTTCCACGCAGAAATGCAGCATCGCGTCATGCTGAATCAGCGCGGAGGCGTAGAAGGGCTTGTACCGCTCGACGCTACCGGAGAACAGGTAGATGACCTCGCGCGGATGCTCCACGAATAGTGATGCCGCAGCCGGCAGTACATCCCCGTCTTTGGCGAACTCGGCCGCCTCGTTCAGGCGCTTTTCGGCTGCCGCCAGATTGCGGGTCTCCTCCCCCAGCTGACGTTCGGTTTTGGTGGTGGGGTGTTCGGCGTTTTTGGCGGTCAATGCCGCCACCTTGGCCGAAAGCGCTTCACGCTTGGCCGTCATGTCCGCTACATATTCGTCGATGTGGATCTCGGCAACCATAAAATGCGCTTTGATGCCGAACGCTTCCTTGAAACGGTGGAAATATGCTTCGCCACGGTATTCGAAGCTACGACGTTCAGCGGTTTGCTGCTCGATTCGTGCGAATACCCCCAACTCGTCGTCCGACAGCTCACGCACGTGCACACCCATCGATTGGGCACGCTTCACGCTCCACTGGGTGCGCTTGTCATAGGACTTCAGCAGACTTTTCTCATCGGTAATGCCGGTCAGATCCTTGAGGTAGCGCCAACGTGGAACCGCCGTGTAGCCCACGGTGAAACCGCCATGAGTGAAGCCGATCGCTCGAGCCGTTCTATCAGCTTATTGTCGGGAGCGCCATTCTGGTCATCCGGCAAAGAAGCTCCATTGGTGTCGCGAAGCCGATACGGGGATTCAGGGGTGATTTCCAGCTGTGAAGCACCCTTTGCCTTGGCATGGCGTTTCAGCGCATCCATGAAGAAGGTCAATGCTTCGGTGTCGTGATAGTCGCACATCGGGCCATCATGGATGACCGCAAATGTAGAGAATCGAGAGCGGTGAGTTTCGAACAGTGCCGCCGCGACGATCTTCTCGCCCTCCTTGAGGGCCAAATATTCGACGTCGATCCCCTGCGCGGCGCGAAGGCGTCCCATCGCCGAGGTTTGTTGGAAATTGCCTTGTGGATGCCTGGCGGAGAAATCATCGAACTCCTCGTCTGTCAACTTCACCAGCACAAAATCACGCATGCTTCCCTTTGCCTCCGAGTCAATCAGGCTCACCATGCTAGCATAGCGCGCACACGACGAATGGCGGCCGAGCAGATGAGTGTGCACATCGTTCGCACTATTGCCGCCACGATGGTCCAAAGAACAATGGCCCAAAGATGATGAATGTCCGGCTTGCAGTGAATCAAACGCAGTGCTATATTCTCTACTTGGCTCTTGAAGCCACGCCACCTTAGCTCAGTGGTAGAGCATCCCCCTCGTTCGTGGGAAGGTCGGTAGTTCGATTCTATCGGGTGGCTCTTGTTCATCAAGAAGGCCGACGCACTAAGCGCCGGCCTTCTTTCGTATCGCCCTTGCTAGGTCATAGGCGCTTGCTAGACACTCGCCCGATTCGGGGGCTGAGTGCTGAGCCGCGACTCAACTGTGGCTTAGTCGCGGCTCAGTGCAGCTAGACACCTAGACGACTTAGTGCAGCAGGGCCTCGATGGCGGGGACCAAGGCTTTCAGCGCCTTGCCTCGGTGGGAAATCGCATTCTTCTCGGCCGGAGTCATTTCGGCGCTGGTCAGCGGCTCGCTTCATGGTCAGGCTCAGTGCTGACGCGACCGGCAGGCTGGTCGTCCGGGACGAACAGCGGATCGTAACCGAAACCGTGTTCGCCACGAGCCTCGCGGATGATACGACCTGGCATGTCGCCGAGCTCCACTGTCTCCGACTTGATGGCGTATCGAGCATGCACCGGGGCAGGGCTCCCAGCGGCAGCCGTGGTGTGAACGGTGATGCCGTCGGCAGCCACTCCACCGGTCACGTCGGCACCGGTCTCGGTGTCCGGGACCACCAGCGCGGCGGCGCAACGGAAGCGCGCGGTACGCTTGTCATCCGGAATATCTTCGATTTGGGCGAGCAGCAGCGCATTATTGGCCTTGTCGTGGCCGTGAGCACCCGCCCAGCGAGCAGACAGAATGCCCGGAGCGTTACCCATCACATCGACGATGAGACCTGAATCATCCGCGACAGCGGGCAGACCGGTACGGATGGCCACAGCGCGGGCCTTGAGTAGCGCGTTCTCCTGGAAGGTGACGCCGGTTTCCACCGGATCCGGCAGGTGAAGGCTGCCAGCGGACACCAGTTCGATGTTTTCGGCATCCGCGCCAAGATCCTCTTCGAGAATGCGGCGGATTTCCACAAGCTTGCCTTCGTTATGGGTTGCGACGACGATTTGCATGAGGTTCTCCTTTAAGAAGGCTCCCCTTGTCAGGGGAGCTGGCTTAGTCTAGGGACAGAGCGGCACGCTGGGCGGCTTGCAGTTCCTTGTTGCCCTTTTCGGCCAAGTCAAGCAGGGTGCCGAGTTCGGCACGGTTGAACGGACGGTGTTCTGCGGTGCCTGAATCTCGATGAAGGTGCCGGAACCGGTCATGGCCACGTTCATGTCGGTCATGGCCTGACTGTCTTCAATGTATGGCAGGTCAAGCATCGGAGTGCCGTTGATCACGCCCACCGATACGGCGGACACATAGTCCTTAAGCACGCGGCTGGCGGACTTGATATGGCGGTGCTTCTCCGCCCAATTGACTGCGTCGACCAAAGCCACGTACGCACCGGTTACGGAAGCCGTGCGAGTACCACCATCGGCCTGAAGCACATCGCAGTCAAGCTGAATCTGATTCTCGCCGAGCGCCTTCATATCGATGACGCCACGCAGGCAGCGGCCAATCAGTCGGCTGATTTCGTGGGTACGGCCACCGATTTTGCCACGTACGGATTCACGGTCGGTGCGTTCGGCGGTGGCACGCGGCAGCATCGAGTATTCGGCGGTGACCCAGCCGAGGCCGGAGTCCTTGCGCCAACGCGGCACACCGGGAGTAAAAGTGGCGGTGCACATCACGCGCGTGTTACCGCATTCGAGAGCACGGAGCTTCGGGGGCGTCGGTGAAGTGGCGGGTGATGCGCACAGGGCGCAGTTCGTCGACCTTGCGGCCGTCGGCACGAATTATTTGGTGATTGCCAAGCATGTCTTTGATTTCAACCATGCGCCCCAGCATACGCCATCCGCTCTATGCCTGGATAGCAACTCGTCAACCATCATCGAACTACATCGCGCCGCTCTGATACGTCATCGTTGCCCGCCGCGTTATCACCATTGAGAGTTTCACTCATCCAGAGGGAAGAGTAGCCAATGTAACCAGAGGGATGCGGCCAGTGAGATACGGCCAGAGGACTTTGGTCTCTGTGGTCGAACCGTTAAGCGGACAGCCCAGTGGGCTGTCCGTAGGTAAGGGGAGCAGCTATGCTGCGACGGATTCCTATGGAGACGAAAGTTCTCGTCAGAGAACCTGAGTCTCCGTAGGAATCACTGGCTCGCCCTTCATGAGGCTCTGCGCGGTGATGGGCAGTTCGGACAACGCCTTGGCGTGGTAGTCGTGGGCGGCATGATAGCGTCATGGCCCTGCCACTGCGCATCGATATGGCCGTGGTCCACGAAATCGACCAGCAGGTTCTTCCACGTCGGTTCGGGCGTGAAACCGGCCAGCTTCTCTTCCGAGCCGGAAATCACGTGTTCGGCTTCGGCTAGCGCGTATTCGTAGGAGCGGAATGCCAACTTGCGACCGGGCACTGTGGCCTTATCCTTGGACTTCTTCATGACCGGAACCATCGTGCCGTCAGCGCCTTCACGCTCGGTGAGCTTGTACACCATCGCACAAGTGGGAGCGCCGGAGCCGGTGACCAGCATGGTGCCCACGCCATAGGAGTCGACCGGCGCGGTCTGCAATGCGGCGAGCGCGTACTCATCCAAATCGTTGGTCACGGTAATGGTGGTGTTCGTGGCACCCAGGCGTCCAGCTGGTTGCGCACACGCTGGGCCATGGCGGCTAGGTCGCCGGAGTCGATGCGCACGCCACCCAGTTCGGGACCGGCCACTTCGACGGCGGTTTTCACGGCTTCCTCGATGTTGTAGGTGTCCACCAGCAGCGTGGTGTTCTTGCCCAATGCCTCGATCTGCGATTCAAAGGCGTCACGCTCGGAATCATGCACCAACGTGAAGCAATGCGCGGCGGTGCCAATGGCCTTCAGACCATACAGCTGGGCGGCCAGCAGATTGGCGGTACCCTTGAATCCGCCCACTACGGCAGCTCGAGCGGCGGCCACGGCGGCCCACTCGTTAGTGCGGCGTCCGCCCATATCCATGCAAGGACGATCCTTGCTGCCGACGCCATACGTGAGGCGGCGGAGGCCACTGCGGAATCGTAGTTCAGCACGGATAGAATCAACGTCTCCAGTAGCGTGCATTCGCCGAACGTGCCTTCGACCTGCAAAATCGGGGAGTTCGGGAAGAACATCTCACCTTCGCGGTAACCGCGAATCGTACCGGAGAAGCGGAAGTTCTCCAGCCACTTGATGGTCTCGGGGCTTACCACGTGACGGTCGGCCAGGAACTTCAGGTCCGCTTCATCCAAGTGGAAATGTTCCAGCGCATCCAGAATGCGGCCGGTGCCGGCCACCACGCCATAGCGACGACCTTCGGGCAGGTGACGCGTGAACACCTCGAACACGCACTTGCGGTCGGCGGTACCGTCTTTCAGAGCGGCGTCGAGCATCGTGTATTCATACATGTCGGTCATCAGAGCCGGCGAATAATCGACCATTGCAAGGCCTTTCCTACATAAGTGGTGAAGTTGCACCTAAGTGTAGTCCGGGCAAAGCCGTGCGGGAAGGGCTCGTCTTATTCTCGTATCGCCAGATTCGATATTGCCGGGTTCAGTATCGTCATATCCATCGGCACTATGGCGGTCGGTCACACCGACCATAATCATCACGACCAGCCAATACGCCAGCCGCACCATACGGCCCACTGGCGAAGCGGTAGACTCGATGCATGAGATTCATCGTGGCGTTGTGGCGCTTTGCGATCGCCGGTTTCTGCTTCGTGGGCACATATGAGGCATGGTCCAAACCGCAGTTCTGGGTGTATTTCACGTTCCAGACCGGTTTCGTGCTGGGCATCGTGATGCTGTGGTCCGGCGCGGCCACACTGCTCAAAGGTATTCAGCCGCCTGCATGGCTTAAGGGGTGCCTGACTGTGTACGCCATAGTCACCGCACTGGTGGCGTTCTTCCTGATGCCTCCGGACGACCCGGCATACGTGCCACAGGTTATTGGCATCATGACCAATACGATGCTGCACAAAATCGCCCCGATTATGGCGGTTATCGATTTCGTGCTATTCGACCCGCACCGGCGTTTCCGCTGGCATTACATGTTCTCGTGGCTGGCGTACTTCCCTGCATACTTGGTCTTCGTGCTGGCCCGTGCGGCGATTTGGCCGGGTCCGGACCGGCGGCCGGCGGCAGTCCGTATCCGTACGACTTCATCAACCTCGACGCACTCGGCTGGCAAGGGTTCGGCATTAGCTGCGGCAAGCTGGCCATAGCGTTCTTCGTGATATCGCTCGTTGTCTGGCTGCTCGACCGCGCACTGCCGAGCAAGGCCTTACTCGGATAGACGCGCCCACGATCGACGCGCATCGGTCTTAGTGCCCAGCCGGCATCCAGCTCAGCACTCGATGGTTTCAGCATTCGATGGTCTCAGCATTCAATGGAATAGGCGCGGTTTTTGTACTCGCGCCAATCCGGCCAGTCTTCACCGGCGTCGATGGCACGCTTGATGTCGCCATAGTAATGGAGCTTGCGCTGCACGTGCATGGCCGCCTCGTTGAGGGCTCGGCGCTGCTCGTCCAAGGATTCGCGGCGAGATTCCAGCAGATCAAGGATTTCATCGATATGCTCGGGCTCATTGGACTCATACACGAAGAACTTTTTAAGATCGTCAATGGTCATGCCGGCGTTCTTGAAGCAGCAAATCGCGCGCAGACGGTCGATATGGCAGTCTTCGTATATGCGCTGGCCGGTTTCGGTGCGCTCCACGTTGGTCAGCAATCCTGATCCTCGTAATAGCGCAGCGTAGAGGGCTGCATATGGAACTGCGTGGCCACCTGACGAATGGTGTAGGACATCATGACTCCTTACTGCGGCAACACGCCGAAGCATCGCAGCCGTTTGCATTCAAGTTCACTTGAACTGGAACCATAGTATCCAAGAACACTTACGAATACCACTCGATCGGCGTCGGTCTGCCCATCGCAGGTAAGCATTCGTAAGAACAAGAATGACATTGTAAGGAGACTCAATGTTCGAGCCAACCGCCATCTATGCCCCCAACCCGCACCGTTACGACACGATGACCTACAACCGTGCCGGCACCTCCGGCCTCAAGTTGCCGGCCGTCTCACTTGGCTTCTGGCACAACTTCGGCGACATCACGCCATTCGACCAGATGAAGTCCCTGGTCTTCACCGCCTTCGACAACGGCATCACCCACTTCGACCTGGCCAACAACTACGGCCCCGAGCCCGGCCAGGCAGAGAAGAACTGCGGACTGCTGCTCGCCAAGTACTTCAAGCATCACCGCGACGACTCGTCATCTCCACCAAGGCCGGCTACGAAATGTGGACAGGCCCCTATGGCGACCTCGGCAGCCGCAAGTACCTGCTCGCCAGCCTCGACCAGTCGCTGGAACGCTTGGGCTTGGATTATGTGGACATCTTCTACCACCACCACCCGGATCCGGAAACCCCGCTTGAGGAGACGATGGGCGCGCTGGCTCAGGCCGTGAACTCCGGCAAGGCCCTGTACGTGGGTCTGTCCAACTACGATGGTCCGACGATGGAAAAGGCCGCCGCAATTCTGGCAGAACTGCACGTGCCGTTCATCATCAACCAGAACAAGTACAACATCCTCGACCGCACCGTCGAGGAGAACGGTCTGAAGGAGACGGCTTACAAGCTTGGCAAAGGCCTTATCACCTTCTGCCCGCTGGCTCAGGGCCTGCTGACCAACCGCTATCTCAACGGCATTCCGGCCGACAGCCGCATGGCTCACGATCCGCGATTCCTCAACGATTCCGCTCTGACCGAGAAACTGCACAAGCAGGTCATGGATCTGAACAATCTGGCCGCCGAACGCGGCCAGACGCTGGCCGAGATGAGCCTGGCATGGCTGCTGCACGACGGCAAGGTGACCTCCGTGCTGACCGGAGCCTCCAAGCCGCAGCAGATTCTCGACAACATCGGCGCGCTGAAGAACACCCACTTCAGCGACGAGGAGCTCAAGCTGATCGACGAGATTTCCGCTCGGTGACCATTTTGGCTCCCCTCGCTGAGGGGAGCCAAGTACCACCTTTAGCGCGTCATTTCCTCGTAAATCCGCTTGCAGTCGGGGCAAACCGGGTACTTGGACGGATCGTGCTTGGGCACCCAACCTTACCGCACAGGGCCACCACCGGGCGGCCGGTCGCACGCGATTCAGCGATACGGTCCTTGGATACGTAGTGCGCAAAACGATCGGCGTCGCCACCATCGTCACGAACCGGCGACTCCTTGGTCTCCGGACGCTCCAGCACCGACGTGCCGGCACCTTGGTCCGGGTTGCGCAGCGGTTCGGCATCATCAACGAACATCTCGGCAAAAGTCATGGTGCACTTCTTTCCTCGTATTCAACGATTCGACTGCACTCCATCATAGATTCCCGTCGTTACCCGCGAAACCCAGTGGCGCGTAATCCGCACACCTCCACACACCCATGTCGCGCATCACGCCACCCCGCCACATACAATGCCACATACAATGCCGCACACGACGCCACACCGACGCCACATACGGCACCGCACGCACTGCCTCATACGCCGACGCGACAACAATGCACGCTCGGCAGCACGAAGCACACCACTAGCGGTAGGCTATAAAGCATGACTATCGCAGTATGCCCCGGCTCGTATGACCCCGTTACCGCCGGACACTTGGATGTAATCGAGCGCTCGGCGCGGTTTTTCGACGAGGTGCATGTGGTGGTGGCCGTCAACGCCGCGAAACACCGATGTTTTCCGAAGCCACCAGAGCGACGTGATCCGCCGCGCCCTTGACAAAGCCGGTTGCAAGAACGTCACCGTTTCTTCCACCGACGGCCTGATCACCGACTACTGCAAGAAGGTCGGCGCCACCGTTATCATCAAGGGTCTGCGCC
>ENA-OQIW01000216-OQIW01000216.1-human-gut-metagenome-genome-assembly--contig:-NODE-216-length-11596-cov-1.146133_pt1 | contig 11596 bp, 15 predicted proteins | sample MGYA00242586_ERZ504751 | MGnify/ENA primary metagenome ERZ504751 (study PRJEB26092, sample SAMD00036349) | human gut metagenome | host: Homo sapiens | study: EMG produced TPA metagenomics assembly of...
CCGGCTTCGTTGTTAAGCAGGATCAGTAGATCCGTCGTATTACCCAATTCCCCGTAAGGACTGAAACGAGTCTCCATGAAAATGGACACAGCCTCGTTCGTTGAGTCGTATTACCCAAATCCCCGTAAGGGGGCTGAACCGGGAAGAATCTGAACCGGTCTCACTCGGACATTTCAATCAGAGACACGCAAAAGCACCGCCGCAGTCGAAACTGCGACGGTGTTTTTTATACCCTAATATAAAGAGCAACGCCCTTGAATCGGAATACCGGGTCAAGGCGTTGTTGTAACAGTGAGAAATCCTATACATTTATGCAGACGACAGAAAGGATTTGAAATTCTTGAAAGAGTTGCCGATGAAAATACATTATTTGGCAGGATTCTGTGACAATCGTGTAGAAAATATAACGTATAGAAGTATTTGTTCCGTAAAAAACAACATAGATATTGAAAGGAGATTGAATATGTCGGAATTGTCAACCTTATTAGCGAATCAGCAAGGCCTGCTGGAGAGGTTGAAGGTTTTGGATGGTGTCGGAGCAGGACGGAAAAAAGATGAAATTGCAGCTGTGAAGAATGAACTTCAGGCCATGACCGCTGAAGCGGATCGGTTATATAGTGACAGCCGTGACAGACTTTTAGACGCCATCAAAAAGCAGCGCTGGTTCTTCATAAAAAATAAGCCGAAGGTATTCTTGGATCGCAATACAGGCTATCTTTGGGCCAATCTGAATCATTTCCCCTACTGCAAAAAGGGTGGAGGCGGCGATTATACTGAAAAAGAAGCAGCAAAGGTCGTTCAAGACTTTGATGGCGACGGCTATGCGGACTGGAAACTACCTCTCTTTGATACGCTTAGAGCCATTATTTTAGACCCGTCCTTTCCTTTTCGTGAGGGAGGTGGCGATCGTATAGTAAATCATCGTTATTGGCTCTATCGAACGGGTAAAACCGTGCGATGCATTGACCTTGACGATAATTTTTATACTAAGGAGTTAAAAAATGGCAATATCCTTCCCTATAGTCCTATCCTTGTCGCCGGTTCAACCTATGCAGATGACGTTGCTGCTGACAACAAGGTTTATACGGAAAAAGAACGCCTACAATTTACGCTGGATCTCTTCGTCCGACATGAATTGCAGCCCATCTTTACGGATGATTCCATTACGGAATTGTACCACCAGGTATACGTTGAAATACCAAAGCTGATGGCGGATTTACAGACTACCCTTGGGAAGTTGAGCGCGCTTATTCCCTTGTCAGAAACCTTCGACTATCATGATTTTCTGGGCGATTACGATATGCCGGCTATTGATGAGTCGATCATCCAGTATTACACGGCCATTCAACGTTGGATTGGGATGCTGCTTGAAAAATTAGATGAATACGAAAGGCTGAAAGGCGACGTCATCCGGAATTTCAACACCCTCAGTCTGACCTTGTCGAAAAAGTATGAGGCTGATCCCAATTTGACGGAAGCAGAAAATTCCATGCTGGAACGGCGGCAGCGCTTCTTCCGCCAGCGTTTCTCCCTGGATATGAATCAGGTCAAGGAAAAACTACTCTCTGTCAAAGAACAGGCCGATGCTTGGAGGAACGGCTCGACGACCTCGACGCCAGCGATCAATCATTGACGGCCTGGGCTGCCCTTAATGCCGAATGCCGACCGTCTTTTTCTTTCATCGCCGAAAATACGGCCAAGATCATCAAAAAGGCCTTGCTGAAAATCGAGTATTTCGAATCCCATAAGAAATTAGTCCAAGAATCCATCGCCTTGTGGCAGGCTTGGAGCGATGATTACCGGGTCTTCAAATCGACACGGCGTCAAGAGCTGCAGCATCTCTGTGAAGACGACGCCATCGAAGAAGAAGTGTGGGCTGCATGGTACGAGGATTGGCAGAGCCTTCGACAAAAGATCGAAGAAGGGATGCAGCCCTTATCGCCTGGAGCTTGAAAGAATTAGTTCTAGATGAGAATCAGGAATTCGTCCAAGGGAAGCTCATGGATCAGCTGGCAGCCTATAAACAGCAGATCGACGACTTCTTCTTGAAAGAACGGAAGGGCATCTATCAGAAGTATGTCTTCCAGCCCGGCGGAGACCTGCAGGATAAATTTGCCGCTGAAAGCGACTTATATAAACGGACCCTGGCCTTTCAAGAAGCTGTTTCGAAGGTTCTCTTTTCTTGCCCGAAAAACGAAGATCGCATCGTCATCTTGAAATGGGCTATCCGTTGTGGGACCTACAAATCGACGCTGTACTTCAATTTGTAGCCGATCGCAGCCTGGACCAGATCTCTGAAAAAGTACTGCACGACTTTGCCGATTTGAAGAAGCGCAATTATGCCGCCTTCTTAAACGACGCTGCGGCCTACAGCAAGGCCCAGAAAGAACGGGAAAAGCAGTATGACTCCCTGATGTTCAAGATGACGTAAAGAATTGGACATCAAAAGCTTAGCAAAAGATGAGGCGATACTTTGATACGCAGACTTATCCCGTATGGCGGCGTATTTCCTATGGTTGCCCTCGGTACACTCATTAGTGGCGAGTCTGAAACCTGGGAATGTCGCCGTCCTGTCAAGGGTGACCATATCCGGGTCAAACGCTGTGGCGGCCTCTATGCTCATCACGGCATCTATGTTTCTGACGAGGAAGTCATTCATTTTACCGGGACCGATGACGATCGTGTCCTTGACTGGTCCCAGTGCCGCGTCATCAAGACGTCGCTGGCACAATTTTTAGCCGGCGGTACCTTAGAAGTGAAAGATTATACGGATGACGAGTTCTCTGATCTCTATTCCGTCGAGCAAATTGTCCGGTATGCCCGATTTTGTCTGGGAGATTCGGGCTATCATCTTGTCTTTAATAATTGTGAGCATTTTGCCAATGCCTGCACCTTCGGGACTTACCGGAGTCCCCAGGTGGAGCGTGCCTTATCCGGCAAGATGCCCAATGGGGAGGGAGGCCATATGGAATTTTTTACGAAAATCGGCAATGCATTAAGAGCCTTTTTGGCGGTGGTAGCAACGAGCGGACGACCCATTCTTATAATTATGAGCCGGATAAGGTCAAGATCGCCGAAATTGAAAATGCGACAAGGGTAAAATTGGCCCAATTAAAAAAACGAGCGAGTAGATCTGAGTAAACAAATCGAGAGCTCGACGAAAGTGAAATTGGTTCACCTCGAAAACGAACGGGTAGACCTTATCAAACAAGCGAAAATCGATATTCTTCAGTGTGAAACCCAATGCCAAATGGCTCTGAAAGAGGCTCAAGCGCGAGGCTTTCAGATGGTGGCTGAAACCATTATGGAAATGCAGAAGCAGCTCACCGACATGGCTCAAAAACGATTCCTCATCCTGGAAAAGGGTTCCATGTCGGTCATTCATGAGGTCGACGTGATGTACGCTCAATTAAAGGATAAAATTAATCGAGACAACGATGTTTATAATACTGAAAAATTTCCGAAGCTCTTAGAAATTTTAGAAAAATACGATAAGGATTCGCCGGGCCATGCCTTGTATCAAAAACGAATCAACGACGATATGGTGCTCCATATGGAGCATATGTCCCTACAGCTCAAAACGCTTCAAGAGCGCCAAAACCGAATCGTTGATAGTATCTTGGAAGATAAGACTAAAATGATCGATCAGGCCAACGGCATAACCCTTGAAATGCTGACGCACTTAAAGCAGCAAGTCCTCAACTTGCAGGGCCAAGGCGTTCCGAAAGTAACCGGCAAACAGCCTGACTTGCTTCCTCATAAGGACCCGCTGGCTTTGCCCGGAAGCGATACGACCATTGACGCCAAAGATACAGAAGAGCATGACCGGTGAACTGGATCGCCACGGCATATCAAATTTTACACATTTTACACTATGTAAATTATTAAAATAATAAATTACTTTTTTGAATAAAATCCTGCCTTTTAGCAGGATTTTATTTATTCTGTGTCGAATCTGTAATTATGCATATCTATTGTGTCGTAATTCTTTGTATATTTTGCCATAAACGTTAGAGGGGTATCCTTACGGAAGGGATAGAGGGAGTTGATATTGTTGCTGGAAATATGCGAGATTCCCCTGATTTTTCCCAAGGGGAAGGGGCCCATCCTTCGATGGGTTCTGTCTTTCACGGGGCCTTGATGGAGCTCGTCGGTTCTGATTGGGCGACGGTATTCCATCAAAAGGGAGTACGGCCGTACAGTCAGGCCGTTTTTTGGGATGACCGGGAAAAGAGGCCCTTTTGGCGCCTGGGATTCTTGGATGAATCGATTTCGTCGGTCCTGGTGCCGGTCTTAGAAAAGACGAAATCCCTGTCCTTGCATCATCAGGGCTATGACGTCGGCCTGGGCCGGATCCGGTGCCGTTCGATTTCCCTTGATGATGAGGGAGCTGCGACAGGGCCCGTGCCAATAGGGGCTGAAATCCGTTTTTTGACGACGACGAGTTTTAAGCGCAGCGGTGCTTTTGTCCTATTTCCCGAACCAGAACTGCTCTACCAAAGCATTCTCCAGCGCTGCCCATGATCGCCGGAATGCCGCTGGAGGAAGGTCTTCATCAGGTATTAGGCTATTATACGATGATTCAAGATTATGACCTGCATACGGAACATTTCGGCTTTGGAAGGGCACGGCGTCAAGGGCTTTGCCGGATCGGTGACGCTTCGTTTTGGCGGCAGCGAACGAGTGCGGCAAATGGCGGCGCTCTTGCTCCAGTGCGGCACTGCGGCCGGCTTTGGCATCAAGACGCTTTGGGTCGATGGGAGCTCCCAGGTTCGGTTATTGACGGGAAGAGAAGAAGGTCATTTGAAAGGAGGAGAAGGCGGATGAGTGTACAAGCGCTATTGTTTGATACGCGGTCCATTCAAAAGTATATTTTTTCAGGGAATCGGTTAAAGACCAATATCGGGGCTTCGTACATCGTTGAACATATTTTTGACGATGTGTTAGTCAAAGAGATTTTGACCGATCCGGCATTCGGGTTAGGTACGGTCGACAGGGAGAGTTGGAAAACCCGGACGGAGCCGCTGCGTGAATTGCCGGCACCTTGTTACGTCGCCTATATCGGCGGTGGCAATGCCTGATCCTGTTTAAAGAAGAAGTGGCTGACTGCCGCAAGGCGATCGTAACGGCCTTTACCAAAGCGCTTCTCGTCCGTTATCCCGGCTTGAAGACCGGCGTTGCTATGGGGCCTTTGGATTTATCGGAAAATTTTGAAGATGCCATGAAAAAACTGTATGGTCAGTTAAAGGAAAATCAAAACAACGTTTTCCCCACAGTGAATATTCCCTATACCGGACTGACCCTGCCCTGCGAAGTAAACGGCGAAGCAGCTGATTTTTATGATGATACACACCTCATGGTCCAAGAAGGTTCGCCGCGGTTCTTTTCTCAAGAAGTTCGGGCTAAGACGGCTGCTGCCGCTGAAGCCAATGACGACCTGCATCGGCGCTTTAAAGATCATCTCAAGGGCTATCAATTTCCTATGGAGCTCGACCGACTGGGCCAACGGGAAACGGAGTCCGACATCGCCATCATCCATATCGACGGCAACCAGATGGGGAAGAAATTCAGCGATTGCAAAAGCCTGCATGAGCGGGGCCGATTGTCTTACCAGGTTCGGAAAAATACGGAAGACACCTTTGCCGCGCTCTTAGACTCTATCGTAGCCGAATACGATTCGTACGGTGATTTTCTCGATTTGGAAGAAGGGTTCTACCCATTCGTCCTTGATTCTCGGCGGCGACGACATTACCTTTATTTGCCCGGCTCGACTGGCTTTGACCTATACCCGGCGTTTCATGATGACCTTGAACCAATATTTCGCATCCTGCGCCGGCATTGCCATCTTGCCGACGGCTTATCCTTTCTTCCGCGGCTATAAACTGGCAGAACAAGCCTGCGACGCGGCTAAGATTCCGTCACGAGGTAAAAAATCCTCCAACGAATCGTCAAAAGAAGAATCTATGAAATCGTCATGCTGGCTGGACTTCGTCATCCTCCACGGTGAACAGGCTCCGAAACTGGACCAGATTCGCCAGTCCGAATACAAGGGTCACTTTGGCAATATGCACTTTGGCCCTTACCGCGTCGATGACGACGGCGGTGAACATGCTTAACCCAACTCCTTTCCTGCACCCGTCAATTTACGACGATGCCGGTCAATAAGGTAAAGGAACTGCGGTTTACGGCGCAAAAAGGGAAAGAGGATATTCGAATTTATTTGGAACAGCTGAAGCATATGGGACTTCGTCTGCCTCATGTTGACGGCTGGGAACGCTTTGAAGAGGCGGTATGGGATAAAAAAAAGCGGGGCTGCGGCATATCAGACGCCGTACGTCGATGCCATTGAAATCATGGATTACTTTGTCCCGGAGCTGCAATAGGAGGAACGGACTATGGAATATGAAGTACGGATTAAAACGGAATCACCGCTGTGCCTGAATTCCGGGAAAGCCGACGTCAACGTCGACGCCGACATCGTCCATGACGCATTGGGCCTGCCCTATTTCCCGGGAAAACGACTGCGCGGCCTGCTCTATGAAAGTGCCGTTGAAGTCGTTGAAATGGCTGAATTATGCGAGAAAAACTTTGTCGAACGAAAGACGGTAGAAGAGTTGTTCAACAAACGCGCAGACAGCACGGTAGAACTGATCGTCCCCAATTTTCACCTCGAAGACTATCAGGATATCGGCCAAAGAATGGAAGTATCTTCAGTCTACTTTCAGTGGACTCATTAGGCCGGAATCGGTCTTACAAACCTATACATCGATTCGCTTTCAGACGGCCTCGACACCGACGGGACGGCCAAAGAAACGTCCTTGCGCAACATTCGCGTCCTCGACAGCGACCTGACCTTTGTCGGAAAAATCCAGGTCAACGGCGGCGAAAACCGCCACGATCAGGCTTTGGCCTTAGCCGTTTCCAATCTTCGGCGGGCGGCATGAACCGCAACCGCGGATTTGGACGCCTGGCTTGCACGATGAAAAAACAGGATACCCTGTTCAATCAGATTTTCTCGAAAAGGGGGCGTAGATGATGCAGATTTCCTACGTTACGATTGAAACCTCGGCGCCCGTCGTCGTGACGGCTCCGGGCAGTTCACAGCTCCTCACGGCGAGCAGCGAGTCTTTTAGCGGAACGCTCCTGCGCGGCGTCTTAGCCGGTAAATACGTGACCGACCATAAGCTGGGGAAAAAGGCTCATCAGGATGAAAATTTCATCCGCTACTTTTTCTCCGATCTGCGTTTCGTCAGTGCTCATCCCAGTGTCGACGGCAAACGCGCCATGGTATTGCCCTTATCCCTCATGAAAGCGAAAGCCGCTGACGTCGATAAGCCGATTCTCGATTTACTGTCCGATCAGGGGAAAGCCGGGTATAAAAGCCTCAAAGGCCTGTCCGTCGTCGATGGCGGGACGATTCGCCCCGTCTCTGTCAAATCGAGCATGGCCTTCCATATGAGCCGCAGCGGCGACCATGAACGCCTGAGCGGCCACAGTCAGGACGGCAAGGTCTACACCTATGAATCCATCGATGCCGACCAAACGTTTCAAGGCGCCGTCATCGGTGACGACGCTTGCCTAAAGGCTTTCTTTGAAGACGTCGGCCGAAAGGGAGAACGCTTTACCTGCCGTATCGGTCGCTCGAAACGGACGGAATACGGGACCTGCCACCTGACCTTTACGCAGCCTCAAGATATTCCCGACGAAGCCTTTTCCGAAACGACATGCCTTGTCCTCGATACGCCCCTCGTGCCGACCGATGGTTTTGCCGCCAGGCTGATCAGGTGTTGCAGGAAGAAGTGATTGACGTTCTCAATCGCAAATTCGGCAACGATGTATTTACGTTGGGCCGTGTTTTCAGTACGTCCGTTTCGATTGAAAACTTTGTCGGCATTTGGCAGATGCGACGTCCTCGCACTATGGCCCTGGCCGCAGGAACGGTCTTTGAACTCCATAAAGATGGTCCCTGGCAGGAGGGAGAGGTACAGGTCCTGCAGCAACTGATGTACGGCGGTGCCGGCGATCGGACCGAAGAAGGATTCGGTCAGCTGCGGCGGTGGAACATCCAAGACCTGACGATGGCCGCTGAAGGCGAAAAGGAAGAACTGGAAGAGCCTTCTAGCTATTCCTTAGAAGTGAAGAAACGGGTCGCCGCGATCCTGGAAAGTCGCATCAAGGAACAGCTTCATAACTTCGCCTATGAAGATGCTGCTCAATTAAAAGGCCTCGAAGGCGGGGCTAAAACGCATATCTTTGCCCGTCTGGAATCGTGGCTCGACCGGGATTTCCACCAAGAATTCCGTAAAAAAACGAGTAAAAACGAAACTATGGGAACCCATCTTCGCCGCCTGCGCCTGTATGGAGCGCCACTCTATGAGATTTTCGACAACAAACAGCAAAATCCCTATGAAACCAAGGAACGTAACGACCTTTTGAAAGATCTCGTTCCGGAAAAGCTTTCCGAAAAGATTGGCTTCAAGCCTCCTAAAGAATCGTATTTTCGTGAATACTGGCTTTGGTTCTTCCGCCACAGCCGTAAGCGGACCGTACAAGTCCGTAAAACTGTATCGGAGGTGAAGAACGATGAAAAATAAAGCCAGCCTTTTATTCAGTGTACAAGTCGAAGGCGTCTTGTCTCTTAAAACGCCGTTACTCATTGGAGCCGGAAAGGAAAAGGACAATACGACCGATATCCATGTCCTGCGCAATAAAAAAGGCCAGCCTTTTATCCCCGGAACATCGCTTGCTGGCGTCCTTCGCCATCTTACCGAAAATTGGGATAAAACGGCGACGCAGCTGCTCTTTGGGTACAGTGACGACCGTCGCGGAGAAGGCCTGCAGAGCGCCATTTGTATCGACGATGTTATCCTTGACAATGCCTATATTACCGTCCGTGATGGCGTTTCCATCGATGAATATACGGGCGTTGCTAAAGATAAGGCTAAATACGACTATGAAGTCGTCGAAAGAGGAGCTCGCGGTACCTTTACCATGACCTGGCAATTACGTCAGAAAGTTGTCGATGACCTGCCGCAATGGAAGGGATTTCTGGACGATTTAGTAAAGCAGTTAGCTACGGCATCCGCATCGGCGCCATGACGGCGAAAGGCTTTGGCGCGGTGCAGCTTGAAAACGCCAAAATAAAGCTGTACGATTTCAGCCAATACGACGATGTAAAGGCCTGGCTCACGCACACTTCGCCCAAGAATATCTACGACGTAAAGCCAAAGAACGCTTAGGCGACCAGTCTTTTGTCATCGAAGCCGATTTTTCCTTGAAGACATCCCTCCTCGTCCGCAGCCGTGACGTATCGGAAGCCGACAGTAACGCCAATATCGACGTCGTTCCCATGATGAGCGGTGACGATTATCTCATTCCCGGACCTTCTGTAAAAGGTGTCCTTCGCCATCAGGCAGCCCATATCCTGCGGATCTTAGAAAAATCTCCGACCTTATTGGACGACCTCATGGGCTATTCCCGTGACGACGGGAAAAAGCAGAAGAGCCGCTTCCGCGTCGACGAAGTCTACATTTCACCCCAGGACGTTGCAGCCGTGAAACAGACGCGCAACGCCATCGACCGTTTTACGGGCAGTACCATGGACAGCAAGCTCTTTGCCGAAAAGCCTTTATGGCAGAAAAATAAGAGTCGTTCCGTCGTCACCCTGCGCTTTGCTATCGAAGACTGCCAGGATTGGGAAGCAGGACTGGCGCTATTCCTCTTGAAGGATCTCTGGACTGGCCAAGTGGCCCTGGGCGGCGATAAATCCGTCGGTCGCGGGTATTTGACCGGCCATCATGCCGACATCCGCTTCCAAAAAGACGGAGTCCGCCAGCATTGGGTACTCGAAGAGAACGGCAGCGTAACCAGCGGTGATCCGGCAGCTTTAGAAGTCTATGCAGCAGCACTGAATCGTGCTGTGGAAGGGGAGTGAGCGTAATGAGTTTGGAATTAGCAAAAAAAGGACTGACCCTTGTCGACAGCCCCGTGACCTGGAAGCCGAAAGATCCATGAGTCGCAGCCCTTAGGGGACGTCATCAAACAATATATGAAGGATACAGCCAGCCTCGTCGTATGGCAGCGTCAGCAGATTTCCTGGGGACGTTGGGACGCTCGACTCTCGTCTTTGCCAATAAAGAAACCTTAGATGAAAATCAGGTTATCGAAATCCGTGTCTTTAACGACAATGAAGAACTTCACCTCTACCGCCGTCATGGTGCTTATGAAGGCCGCTACGTCTGCGACGGTACCGGCGAGGTACAAAGCCACGTCGACGCCTTAGCCCGCCTTTGGGGGCATAAGACGAACCATGACGGAACGTTCGCAACCTTGAAGGATGACGAACGATTCCTGTCCATGACCGTACCCTGCCAAGAACAGGCAGACTATTACGGCTTGGTCACGCGCAGTTATATTAATGTCGATGACGAAACGGGGCAGGCCGGTTACACCGATTACCGCTTTGTTCGCATCGAATCAGCTGAAGGGGGGAGATAAGATGAATGAAGATATATTTGATCAGATGAAGGCCCGGGCTTGTAGAGTCTACGGAACTGGAAAAGGAAGAAACCACAGGAAGAAAAAACAAATAAACAAAAAAAATCCAAGAAACAAAAGCCGATGGATATTACATTAGACCCCAGTTTAGATTCTGACAACTATAAAAAAAGTTGGAACAATAATCCGAATAAAAGCTCCAATAAAAATTCAAATAAGAATAAGAAGGACACCCGTGAAACTTTATATTCTCATGACCATTACACGGATAATTCCCAGGCTCCGAAAGCCGCTGTATCAGCTTATAACTTTGTCCCCTTTACGCGAACGGTGTTGGCGTCGCCCCTCGATGCCATGAAACATGATTTTCGCGGCTACATTGAAAGTCAAAAGACGTACAGCGGTACTTTGGCACTGGAAATTTCCAGTGTGACCCCTCTCTTTGTCGGCGGCGACGATGCCGGAACCTTCTTTTCGCCCACTGGCGAGCCTTTGATTCCCGGCAGTACTCTGCGCGGCATGGTACGAAATCTCTTTAAAATCGTCACGGCCGGTACCATGCGCCGTGACGAAGACTTTACCGATCGCCATCTCTATTTTCGCTGTATCATGGCCGCCGGCGGAAAACAATTGAAAGAACTGAATGCCTATTATGAAAATCGAATGATGTCTGGTGAAAAAAATCCAGAAACAGGCAGACCTAAAAAAAATGCAAGACCGGCTTTTCTCTACCGACTTGAAAAAGATGGAACCTATCATATGGCACCTTGTGAGATGAAATTTGTCCCGATAAATGAATTGGGAAATATAAGAAATAGCGAAGTTCGGTGGAATATGGACGAAAAAAGAGCCTACATTATTACAAGGAAAGCAGCAAGACAAGGAAAATGTACGTTATTTATTCGCTCCTCGCTGGGAAGATGCTGAGTTTGTTCCTGAAAGAATCATTCAAGATTACCGTGACGACACGCGGCGCCGAGGAGTCAACCTCTTAGAAGATAGGGGAAGTTCAGAATCACAGTCTCCCCGCTGGCGTGGGGCTGCTAAAAGATTTGCTGATCGCAATGATATCGATTTCATTCGTGCCCTAGCTTTTAAT
>ENA-OQIW01000217-OQIW01000217.1-human-gut-metagenome-genome-assembly--contig:-NODE-217-length-11559-cov-1.821991_pt1 | contig 11559 bp, 17 predicted proteins | sample MGYA00242586_ERZ504751 | MGnify/ENA primary metagenome ERZ504751 (study PRJEB26092, sample SAMD00036349) | human gut metagenome | host: Homo sapiens | study: EMG produced TPA metagenomics assembly of...
CTTGGCGGCTTCCTCGCCCTCGGCAGGGGGCAGCACCATGGCGATGAGATCGCGGCGGTACTCGTCATGCGCGGCATCGTAGTAAATGGTGCCGGAAGCGTCGGAACGGTCGGTGAACAGGCTTCGAGATGAGCGTCCTCGCCTCGGCCACCGGCCATAGCCGGCGATACGCCAGCTCAGCCAATCGTGCGGCAGACAGACGGCGGCAATCTTCTTGGCGTTCTCAGGCTCGTTCTCGGCCACCCACGCCGACCTTGGTCAGCGTGTAGGAGGCGACGGGGAGGATCCGACGGCCTTGACCCAGCGTTGCTTGCCGCGGGCGGTCACGTCGTCCGGTTCGTCGCCCTCGGCCGGAGCTGCACCGAGCTTGTCGATCAAGGCGGCGGCCTGCGGGGCGGAACTGGTGTCATTCCAGAGCATCGCATCGCGAATCACGTTGCCCTGCTTGTCGAGAATGACCATGCCATGCTGCTGGCCGCCAACCGCGAGGGCCGCGACATCGTCAAGCCCGCCGGCCTGCTCGGCGGCCTTGGTGAAGGCCTCCCACCAGAATTCCGGGTTGACCGAGGTGCCATCCGGGTGCTTGGCCTGCCCGAACCGAACCTGTTCGCCGGTGGCGGCGTCCGTGATGCGGACCTTCGTTGATTGGGTTGACGTATCTACGCCGGCAACCAGTACTCTCGTCATGCATTCCTCCTCGATGAGGGTCGCGCTCAAAAGTTTCGGCGCGCCATAGCCAATAAGTTAGACGATTAAACTATACTGTATCTCAACGTTCGATTGCAAACGGAAACACGCGAAGGTGCGGTCCGATTCAATCGTTTGACGCACAATATCATGGTGTGATAGACGGATGTGAGCGCCTGTGCGGCGCTCGAGACTAGGGGTGCGAGGAGGTAGGGGCCAATGGCAAATCTACGCAGGATCAATCAGGAGGATCTGCGCAACCATAACCTGTCGGTGACGCTCGACACCTTATTGCGTGCGCAGAAACCGATGAGTCGTGCCGATCTGGCCAAGGAGACGGGCCTGACCAAGGCCACGCTCTCGCTGTTGGCCTCGATGCTCATTGAAAGCGGCGTGGTGCAGGAAGGCGAGCCGGTCGTTTCCACCACATATGGGCGGCCCAGCACGCCGCTGGAGATTCGCGGCGGATCCATCGCCGGCATCGGCCTGCAGATCAACACCGATGGTTACGGTTGCCTGGCACTCGATCTGAACGGCGACACTCTCGGCCGGGAGTGGGTGAGTGAGGATATGACCGGCACTGACCCGTACGAGATCTTCGCCAAGCTCGATGCGATGACTTTCCCGTTGGAAAGCCGGCTCAAACGACGCGGCTGCAAGGTGGTGGGAGCCGGGTTTGCGCTGCCGGGCATCGTCACCGACGACATGTGGCTGTTGGTGGCCCGCAATCTGGTTGGGAAAACGTCAACCTCACCCGGTTCAACGTGGTGCGCCGGCTGGATGTGGTGGCCGGCAATGAGGCGAAGATGGCCGCCATCGCTCAGATTCCGGGGTATGCCACCGAACGTGCGCCCTTCCTGAATGTGGTGGACCGCACGGACTCCTTTATTTACCTGTCTACCGATATCGGCATCGGCGGCGCGGTGGTGCGCGACGGCGAAGTGGTGATGGGCTCGCACGGATTCGCCGGCGAGATCGGCCATCTGTCCGTGGCGATGGATGGGCCGTTGTGCAGCTGCGGGCGTCACGGGTGTCTTGAGGCTGTTGCGGCCGTGCGTCGCTTGGTCGAGGCTGCCGGCATTGCCGAGGATGGGGATGCCACCAGCAGCGAGGCCATCGATATGTTCCTCCAGCGTTGGCGAGCCGGGGATTCGGATGTGGCCAAAGTGGTCGATCAGGCCGCCGATGCGCTGGTTTCCGCCATCGCTTCCGCCGTGAATCTGGTGGATGTCGATACGGTGCTGTTGGGCGGACTGTGGACGCACTTCGGCGACGAGCTGGCCACCGTGCTTGAAGGCCGGCTGCGTTCGGAAATTCTGGGATACCCGAATGTGAAGATTCGCGTGTTTGTGCCGCCGGTGGCGCTGCATCCCTCGCTATATGGCGCGGCCGAAATGGGCTTGCGACGGTTCATCGAGAACCCGTTGGGTACATGGGGAGAAGTAGCGCCGGGAGATGCTGCTTGTTGCTGGCGGGTGCATGGTATGGGTGCATGGCGCGCGTGCCGGCATTAGCGGGCTCGTGCTACACTTTGGCAAGTTGGCTGTTTTACGCAGCGAACGTGGGGCCGTAGCTCAGTCGGTTAGAGCATGCGACTCATAATCGCCCGGTCCAGGGTTCAAGCCCTGCGGCCCCACTCTTTTGCGTCGTCTCCTGCGGCGGCGCAGCGCGTCTTCACGTCCAGATAGGCGTGTACAATCCCTTAGGTTCCGGTTCACGTCTTGCCATAGGGGCATGACGACCCGGGTCCCCCGAATCCATAGGAGACGTAAAATGCAGCAGGGTATCCATCCTGATTATCACCCCGTTGAGGTGACGTGCTCGTGCGGCAACACCTTCGTGACCCGCACCGCTGGCAAGGAAGATCACATGTTCGTTGACGTGTGCTCTCAGTGCCACCCGTTCTACACCGGCAAGCAGAAGATTCTTGACACCGGTGGCCGCGTTGCTCGCTTCGAGAAGCGCTACGGCAAGAAGAGCAAGTAGCATACTTCACGCCAGTCCGATTCGATTTGGCATGCTCCGGCATACCCGATCGAGGACTGGCGTTTTTTGTATTCTTTGACAAGTTTTGTTGCAGCATTGACCTGCGCAATCGAATAATCGAACAGAACAGCACCATACAGAAGAAAGTGTGTTATGGCAGACGAACAGTTCCCGGCGGCGGCAACCGCGCTTGAGGAGTACCAGTCCATCGAAGAACAGATGGCAAGCCCCGAAGTCGTGTCCAACCCGGACAAGCTGCGCAAGCTGGGTCGTCGTCACGCCGAACTGGGTGCCATCGTGGGTGCCTACAAAGCCTGGTTGCAGGTGAAGGACGATCTGGCAGCCGCTCAGGAGATGGCCGGCGAGGACGCCGACTTCGCCGAGGAAGCCAAGCGTCTTGAAGACGAACTGCCCGGTGTCGAGGAGAAGCTGCGCACCGCGCTGATCCCGCGTGACCCGGATGATGCGCGCGACACCATCATGGAGATCAAGGCCGGCACCGGCGGCGAGGAAGCCGCACTGTTCGCCGGCGACCTGCTGCGCATGTACACCCGTTACGCGAGAAGCGTGGCTGGAGCGTGAACGTGCAGTCCGAGAACACCACCGAGCTCGGCGGCGTCAAGGACGTGCAGATCGCCATCCGCGCCAAGGGCACGCCCGCTCCCGAAGACGGCGTGTGGGCTTCGATGAAGTACGAGGGCGGCGTACACCGTGTGCAGCGCATCCCCGTCACCGAATCGCAGGGCCGTATCCAGACTTCCGCTGCCGGCGTCATCGTGTTCCCCGAGGCCGACGAGGATGACGACGAGATCGAGATCGATCCGAAAGACCTGAAAATCGACATCTTCATGAGCTCCGGCCCCGGCGGCCAGTCCGTGAACACCACGTATTCCGCCGTGCGCATGACCCACCTGCCAACCGGAATCACGGTGAACATGCAGGATGAGAAGTCGCAGATTCAGAACCGTGCCGCCGCGTTGCGCGTACTGAAGTCCCGCCTGCTGGCCATGAAGCATGAGCAGGAGCCGCCGAGGCCGCCGACATGCGTCACTCGCAGGTACGTTCGCTTGATCGCTCCGAGCGAATCCGCACATACAACTTCCCGGAAAACCGTATCGTCGACCATCGCACGAATTACAAGGCTTACAACCTTGACGCCGTGCTCGACGGCGACCTGCAGGCCGTCATCGATTCCGACATCCAAGCCGACGAGGCCGACCGTCTGGCCAATCAGAAATGACTTTGCCGGATGGCTCCCCTCTGTGAGGGGAGCTGTCAGCGAAGCTGACTGAGGGGAGCCTAATGTCCGATCAACGGAGACCGCCAGTGCTTATTACCGACATCATCAACCAAGCCTCTTCGCAATTGCGCGAAGCGGGTATTGAGACGCCTGAGCATGATGCCAAGTTGCTCCTTGCCGAGGCGGCAGGCGTTGAACTGCGCGACGTCGACAGGGCTCTGCTTATGGGGGAGGAACTTGGCACAACCGGACAGCTTGCCGTCTTCCGTGCCATGCTCGACCGCCGTGCCAAGCGCGAGCCGCTGCAATACATCACCGGGCATGCTCCTTTCCGCTACCTTGACCTGAAGGTCGGTCCCGGAGTGTTCATTCCTCGTCCGGAAACCGAAACCGTGGTGCAGGCCGGCCTTGACTGGCTGACAAAAAACGGCATGATCCATCCTTGTGTGGTCGATTTGTGCGCCGGCTCCGGCGCGATTGGGCTGTCCGTTGTCAGCGAGGTGCCCGGCAGCCAGGTGTGGGCGGTGGAGCTGTCGCCGAACACCGCCGAATGGACGCGAAGGAATCTGTCGGAAACCGCGAAAAAGTACCCATCCATTGCCTCGAATTACCATCTGGAAATCGCGGATGCCACGTCCTTCGCCACATTGGCCCAATTGGACGGCACCGTCGATATCGTCATCACCAATCCCCCCTACGTGCCGCAGACCGATATTCCCGAGCAGCCGGAAGTGCGTGATTGGGATCCGGAATTGGCTTTGTATGGCGGCTCGATGGACGGTACGTTGATTCCCGAGCGCATTATCGAGCGGGCCTGCCGTCTTCTCAAGCTGGGGGCGTGCTTGTCATGGAACATGACGTGACCCAGGGGGATCGTCTCGTGGCCTTTGCCAGGGCCACCGGATTCGCTGCCGCATCGACCGGCCAGGACTGGACGGGTCGCGACCGCTACCTGTTTGCAGTGTCCTAAGCCCCACGAATCCCACATTTCCTTGGGATTGTATTCTCGTTTCCGTAATTGCGCTGTCTCATAATAAGAACAATTTATTGCGGGTTCAAAGCCGGTCTGGTTATAACAGTCCGCGACAAACATCGGATGAGAGAGACGTGAATGACGGTCACAAGCCGTGTGATGTAGTTCTGTGGTATGCGAATTATGTGAGTGGAACGTCTCACGCGCACATCCCGCGCGTTGGTTGACAGATGAACGATGTTGAAATATCCCAAGGAAGAAGGAAGAGGATGAACGTGAAGTTCTCCACTAAGTTCGTTGCGGCCAGCGCGGCCGCTGTTACTGGCGTTGTCCCTCGCGGGCTGCTCCGGCGGCAGCTGATGATTCCTCCAGCTCCCAGTGCCAAGCTCCGGCGACTCCATCACCATCGGCACCGTGACCACCAACTCCGGTACCGCTGCCGCTTACGGCGAGGCCGAGGTCAAGGGCTTCGAGCTGGCGGTCTCCGAGATCAACGCCAAGGGCGGCATCAACGGCAAGAAGGTCAAGCTCGAGTCCATGGACGACAAGGGCGACGCCACCGAAGCCTCCAACGCCTACAACAAGCTCGCCGGCGACAACAACGTGCTCGCCGTGGCCGGCCCGACCATTTCCGCCACCACCGCAGCCGTGGCCCCGCTGGCCGACCAGTCCAAGCTGGTCACCATCGCCCCGGCCGCCACCTCCGACTCCATCGAAACCGGCAATTACCTGTTCCGCACCTGCTTCAAGGACTCCTACCAGGGTGAGGTGCTGCACGCTTCGCCGCCGAGAACCTGAAGGTCAAGAAGGTGGCCGTGCTCTACGGCACCGGCGATCCGTACTCCTCCGGCGTGGGAGAGGCCTTCGCCAAGGCCGCCGAAAAGCTCGGCCTCGAAGTGGTGGACAAGGAAAGCTCCTCCTCCGCCGACGACACCGAGTACTCCGCCCAGCTGCAGAAGATCCAGGCTTCCGGCGCCGAGCTGCTCTACGCTCCGTACTACTACTCCGTGGCTGGCCCGTACATCATCCCGCAGGCCCGCTCCGTGGGTTTCGAGGCTACGTGATGGGACCCGACGGATACGATGGCCTCAAGCTCACCGGTGACAAGTCCCAGTACAACAAGACCTACTACACCACCCACTACTCCGCCGACGACAACACCAACACCAAGGTGCAGGACTTCATCAAGTCCTACAAGTCCAAGAACAACGCCGAGCCGAACACGTTCGCCGCTCTGGGCTACGACACCATCTACATGATCAAGCAGGCCATCGAGAAGGCTGGCGAGAACGCCACCCGTGAGGATGTGCGCAACGCCGTGGCCGGCATGACCTTCGACGGTGTGACCGGCAAGTTCACCATGGACAAGTCCGGCTCGCCGACCAAGTCCGTGACCGTGCTGGAAATGAAGGACGGCAAGCCGGTGTACAACACCACCGTGCAGCCCAAGTGAATTCCATGAATTCCCACCGCATAATCACGATGTCCTAGCATGACTTCCGCATGAACAGGAGAGCGACCGGTTTTGCCGGTCCTCTCCCTTTCGTGTTTTCACGGGCTCGGATGCATAAGGACAGCCGTCGATATGCGGATATCGCCAGGCGCGGGCGTATCGCGCCATCAATCGCAAGACATACGAATATCTCTACGCGCGCAGCGGTAGAGAACCACAACATTGATAGAAAGGGGGAGCTATGACCGATCAGATCATCATGTTCATCAGCCAGCTGTTCAACGGTCTGAAAATCGGCAGCGTGTACGCGCTGGTGGCATTGGGCTACACCATGGTCTACGGCATCATCCGACTGATCAACTTCGCCCACGGCGATTTCATCATGGTCGGAGCCTACGTGCTCATGCTCACCATTCCGGCCATCGTGCCATGGGACTGCCCGCCTGGGTGGCGGTCATTCCCGCCATCCTGGTATGCGTGGCCGTCGGCGTGATCGTCGAAAAGGCCGCCTATAAGCCGGTGCGTGAAAAGGGCAACTCCATGACCGCCCTGATCACCGCCATCGCCATGTCGTTGCTGCTGGAGAACGGCTCACAGGCCATCTTCGGCGCCGACTTCCAGACCGTCCCGACCATCTTCCACCTGCCGTCCATCGCGTTCGGCAAGCTCAAGCTGCCGGGAGACACCCTGCTGACCATCGTCATCGGCCTGGTCATCATGGTGGGCCTGCAGCTGTTCGTCAAATTCACCAAGCAGGGCAAGGCCATGCGCGCCGTCTCCGAAGACAAGGAGGCCGCCGTGCTCATGGGTATCAACGTGAACTCCACCATCGCCCTGACATTCGCCATCGGCTCCGGTCTGGCCGCGGTCGCCTCGCTGATGTACTGCGCCGCCTACCCGCAGGTCTCGCCTATGATGGGCGCCATGCTGGGCCTGAAGGCGTTCGTCGCCGCCGTGCTCGGCGGCATTGGTTCCATCCCGGGCGCCATGATCGGTGGTCTGGCCATCGGTCTGATCGAAAGCCTGACCAAGGCGTATATCGGCACCATCACGGCGGGCATCATCACCTCGCGTTCTCCGACGCCATCGTGTTCGCCATCCTGATCATCGTGCTGCTCGTCAAACCGTCCGGCATTATGGGCAAGAACGAAGGGGAGAAGGTCTGATCAGATGAAGAAGACAATGCTTTCCACCAAACAGTCCTATCTGTGTGCTTCATCGGCATCCTCGCCGCGTTCGGCATCGTGATGGCGCTGTGCGAATCCGGCTTGGCCGGCTCCTACATCAAGGGCATCATGATGACCGCGTGCATCGCCATCATCATGACCACCTCCCTGAACCTCACCATCGGCGTGCTCGGCCAGCTGACGCTGGGATGCTGCGGTTTCGAGGCCATCGGCGCCTACGTGGCCGCACTGACCTCCAAATACATGGTCGCCGCCGGCATTGCCATCGACCCCACCGCCCGCTTCCTGCTCACCACGCTGATCGGCGGCGTGGTGGCCTGCGTGTTCGGCATCCTGATCGGCATTCCTGCCCTGCGACTGCACGGCGACTACCTGGCCATCATCACGCTGGGCTTCGGTGAGATCATCCGCGTGATCATCCAGAACCTCAAGGTAGCCGGCGGCATGGGCCTCGACAAGGGCGCCGCCGGACAGGCGCTGATCGGCATCGAACGCACCGCCAACCTGTACGTCGTGTTCTGGATCATGGTGGTCACCGTGGTCGTGCTCTTCATGTTCGGCCGCTCCCGTTACGGCCGTGCGGTCAAGGCCATCCGCGACGACGAGATCGCCGCCGGCGCCTCCGGACTCAACACCACGTACCTCAAGGTGCTCGTCTTCGCGATCTCCGCGTTCTTCGCGGGCATCGCCGGCGGTATCTTCGCCCAGTACATCGGCTCGCTCAACCCCACCATGGCCGGTTGGCTCAACTCCATCAACTACGTGATCATGGTGGTGTTCGGCGGCATGGGTTCGCTCACCGGCTCGATCGTCTCCGCCATCGGCCTGACCATCCTGCCCGAGCTGCTGCGCGCCTTCGCCGACTACCGTATGCTCGCCTACTCGGTGGTGCTGGTGCTCGTCATGATCTTCCGCCCGCAGGCATCTTCGGATCCTGGGAGTTCTCACTGCCGCGTCTGGTCAACCGCATGCTGTTCCGCGGCGCCGCCGGCAAGGGCGCGAAACCCGCGGCCAGCGCCAAGCAGCATGACCAGTCCGACGACAAGACCGTGAAGGAGGCCTCACGATGAGCGACGCAACCCAGCCCATCCTCAAAGCCGAACATCTCGGCATCACCTTCGGTGGTCTGAAAGCCGTGTCCAACTTCAACATGACCATCAACAAGGGCGAACTCATTGGCCTGATCGGCCCCAACGGCGCCGGCAAGACCACGGTGTTCAACCTGCTGACCGGCGTGTACAAGCCACCGAAGGCGAGTTCTGGCTGGACGGAACCCGGATGAACGGCAAGAAGACCTATCAGGTCGTGCGTGCCGGCATCGCCCGAACCTTCCAGAACATCCGCCTGTTCAAGCAGCTCACCGTCGAGGAGAACGTGCTCGTCGCCTTCGATGAGTCGTTCACCTACACATGGGCAGCGCCATCTTCCGCACCCCGGGCTTCTGGAAGCAGGAGAACGAGATGCACGAGAAGGCCATCGACCTGCTGCGCATCTTCAACCTCGAGGGACTGGCCACCACCCAGGCGGCCAACCTGCCGTACGGCCAGCAGCGCAAGCTCGAGATCGCACGCGCCCTGGCCACCGGCATGAAACTGCTGCTGCTCGACGAGCCGGCCGCCGGCATGAACCCCACCGAAACCGAGGATCTGCTGCACTGCATCAACACGATCCGCGACCGTTTCGGTATCGCCATCCTGCTCATCGAACATGACATGAGCCTGGTGATGAGCGTATGCCAGCGCATCCAGGTGCTGGACTATGGCCGCACCATCGCATCCGGCACGCCGGAGGAGATCGCCAACAACCCGCAGGTCATCTCCGCCTACTTGGGCAGCGACAACAACGATGACGCGGACGGCGATTCCACCACCAAGCGGAACCGGAGCCAAGCATTGCCAAGACACTGACGGAAGGAGCGCGCTGATGCTGGAAATCAAGGATCTATGCGTTTCCTATGGCGCGATCGACGCGGTCAAGGGCATTAGCCTCAAGGTGAACGACGGCGAGATCGTCTCCCTGATCGGAGCCAACGGCGCCGGCAAGACCACCACCCTGCACACCATCACCGGTCTGGTGCCTGCCAAATCCGGCAGCATTACCTATGATGGCCACGATCTGCTCAAAACGCATGCGAACAAGATCGTCACGCTGGGCATGGCCCATGTGCCGGAAGGCCGCCACGTGTTCACCCGCATGAGCGTGCAGGAGAACCTAGAGATGGGCGCGTTCAGTCTCAAAGACCAGTCCAGTCTGGGTAAGGATCTTGAGATGGTGTTCGACTACTTCCCGCGTTTGAAGGAACGTCGCCGCCAGCTGGCCGGCACGCTTTCCGGCGGTGAGCAGCAGATGGTGGCCATGGGCCGCGCCTGATGAGCCATCCGAAGACCATCCTCATGGATGAGCCGTCGATGGGTCTGTCCCCGCTGCTGGTCAAGGAGATCTTCGACATCATCGTCACGCTGCGCAAGCGTGGCATCACCGTGCTGCTCGTGGAGCAGAACGCGAAGATGGCCCTGTCCATCGCGGATCGCGCCTACGTGCTCGAGACCGGCAAGATCACCATGGAGGGCAAGGCCTCCGACCTGCTGCACGACGAGAAGGTGCGCAAGGCGTACCTCGGCGCGTGACGTCTCACATTACTATGCTCCCGCTGGCGGGAGCTACCTCACGAAGTGAGGCTGAGGGTGGTTATCGGAGATTTCCGGCAACCACCCTCAGTCAGCTCCGCTGACAGCTCGCCAGCGGGAGCATTCATATATCACTGCGCGTAATACTGTAGCGCGGAAGCATCCTTATCCGTAATCTCGCGAATCGGACGGGCCGGATTACCCACGGCCACGGTGTGCGGCGGAATATCGCGCGTCACCACCGAGCCGGCACCGATCACGCAACCCTCGCCGATCGTCACGCCGCCGATTACCGTCACATTGCCGCCAAACCAGCAGTTCGAGCCGATGACAATCGGCTTGCCATACTCGCAGTCGTATGCGGAACCATCAGGTGCCTGCCTCACGTTACGATCCTGCCAACGCAACGGATGCATCGGTGGCAGCAGCGAAACGTTCGGGCCGAACAGCACGTCGTCGCCAATCGTCACCGGGCAACAATCCAGCACAGTGAAGTTGAAGTTGGCGAACACGCGCTCTCCGATGGTGATGTTGCAGCCATAGTCGAAGAAAATCGGCCCCATCACGTCAAGGCCGGCACCGTGGCCGGGCAGCAGCTCATCGAGAATCGCGGCACGGGCGGCATGATCGGTACGCGACGCGGCGTTGAAGCGCGCGCACAGGTCGCCGGCCTTCTCGCGCAGGGCATTCAATTCAGGGTCTACCGAATTGTACAGTTTGCCGGCGAGCATCTCCTCGCGCTCGCTGGCGCGCGGCATACGCAGTTCGACGGGAGGCATGGTGGTGGATTCAGCATTGATTTCGCTCATTGAACACTCCTGTAATTTCGCGAAAGAGCATGGATGGACTCATTGTATCTACGGTCTGTGCGTGTGGGGCGAATCGGAAAACGGCAGTACGGCAAACGAGCGATGATGAACTATGCAAGTCGGGGCGCAATGGTGCAATGGTAGATTGTGAATACACAAGCGAACGGAGGTGGCGTGAGCGTGGAAGGCGGAACAACGCTGAAAGTCACGGATGAATCGCTGGCACAGGCGGCGCGTGTCATCCGGGATGGTGGATTGGTCGTCATTCCAACGGATACGGTATATGGAGTGGCGTGCGATCCGCGTAATAAGGCCGCTATCGACCGTATCTACCGGCTCAAGCGTCGCCCGCGCTATAAGGCGTTGCAGGTACTGCTCGCATCCACCGACCAGCTTGATGAGCTCGGTCTCGACCTGCCGTCCCCGCTGAATCGTTTGTCGGCGGCGTTTCTGCCTGGCGCGTTCTCGCCGATTGCCGTAGCCCGGCCCGACTGCACGTTGGAGACTTTGGCCGACACCGCCGATGGTCGCCCCGGCACGCAAGGCATCCGCATCCCCAATTCGGCGCTGTGTCTCGCGATTCTCAAGGCGACTGGC
>ENA-OQIW01000218-OQIW01000218.1-human-gut-metagenome-genome-assembly--contig:-NODE-218-length-11502-cov-1.236132_pt1 | contig 11502 bp, 19 predicted proteins | sample MGYA00242586_ERZ504751 | MGnify/ENA primary metagenome ERZ504751 (study PRJEB26092, sample SAMD00036349) | human gut metagenome | host: Homo sapiens | study: EMG produced TPA metagenomics assembly of...
CAGATGGTGGGGGCCATGCTGCTGCCGTGGCAGGTGAGGGCGAAGTCGGCGTGCCACGCGGCGGGGACGCCGATGTAGCACTCGATGTTCTGCTCAGCGGTGATGGGGGTGCCGCAGGCGATGGAGCCTACGAGAGGCACCCGCGCCATCTCAGGCAGAGGCTCGAAACCCGGCGGAGGGCAGGGCAGGTCTGCGAGACCCATGAGCCACGCGGGTGTGGTGTCCAGAGCGGCGGCCAGCTCCTCGAGCTTGGCCCGGGGCAGGTCGTTTGATGCCCTTTTCCAGCTTGGTGATGGAGGATTTGGACGCGGTAGCCATCCGGGCGGCCAGCTCTTCCTGCGACAGGCTCAGCTGCTCCCGGCGCTGCCGGATGCGGCTGGACAGATCGGTATCGGACATATAGGGCCTCGCTTTCTCTGCGGTTTGCACGATTTTCGGTGTTCTGAGGACAGTATAGCAAAAAATTTACTATAAATCAACTTTTTAGGGACTATTTTGCGAATAATGTTGACAAATAATCAACTGAAAGATATAATACAACCAATGATTGTACGGAACGCTTTGAGCACAAAACTGAAAGGAGAAACGCCTATGACCGATACCATGATGATCCGCGACTGCATCCGCAGCCAGGGCATGAAACTGGGCCATGTGGCCCATGTTCTGGGCATCACCAACAACACCCTCCGCTGCAAGCTGGAAAATGAGAGTGAATTCAAGGTGAGTGAGGCCGAAAAACTCTCGAAGATGCTGGGGATGACCGTCGAGCAGCGCGACCGCTGCTTCTTTGGCCCGGCGGCTGAGAGAAAAAGGGGATGGAAGCCATGACACAGGAACAGCGCAAGAAGACGAAGGAGGCCCTCAGCCGCTGCGGGCAGAAAAACTGGGTCTACGGCCCCTGCAACTGGGGCTGGAAGCGGGCCATCCAGCTGGCCGAGGAGTATTACCGCGAGGCGGACCCGGGCCTGCGGGGCAGCATCCTGCAGCTGCGCTACATGGAAAGGCGGAGGCGGGAAGAGGTGATGGACAAGCTGAACATCAGTTACAGCACCTATCAGAAGGCCCACGACGACCTGTTGAGCACCATCGCGGTCTTTGCCGCCCACTACGGTGAGCTGTGACGCAAAAATGCCCCCTGACCGTCCGGTCAGGGGGCATTCGTGTGCTCAGTGTTTCTTCTCGGGGGTGTCGCAGTGCTGGTGGCAGGAAGCGCAGTTGCCTCCGCAGCCCTCGCCTTTCCAGCCGCCCTGCCGGGAGATCCACACCACCGCCAGTGCAAACAGGACAGCCAGCACCAGCAAGGTGATGATACCGCGTACAGTGATCATAAAAAAGACCTCTCTTTCGAAAGAATTCCAACCCCAGTATACACCATCTGCCCCCGGAGAGCAACCGGAAAGCGCTGTCGGCTCAAACTTTTTTCGAAAAACGAAAATTTGGGCTTGCATTTGGACCAACGGAGTGGTATAATAAGCACGTTCCGATTCGGAGGATTAGCTCAGCTGGTTAGAGCACCTGCATCACACGCAGGGGGTCTGGGGTTCGAGTCCCTAATTCTCCACCAAATGTAAAGCCGTTTACCTGAAAAGGTAAGCGGTTTTTTCTTGTACCTACGTGATTTTTGATATGCAAAAGTGAAACGGAATCCTGATATGGTGTGGCAGGGCGTTTCATCTTTTCAGCACGAACCGCTTCGGCTTCTTCACGGGTAACGTAAGTGCCGACTGTTTTCATAACCGTAATACCTGTGTGGGGGTCTGGGATTGGCATTCGGAGCAGCCATGGCTTCCGGCGTGTCCCGGACATTTTTGTAATGCTGCCATAGCCTTGAAATCATAGCAAGATGTGAATGACCGCCGAATCGGTCGAGGATCGTTCGGAGTCCGCTTCTTAATGATCCAAGGGCGCGTAGTTCCAGTCGGTATCCTCATCAATATATCGCCGCCCATCGTCCGGCAGTTCCAGCGGTTCCGCAAGGATAATGGTGCCCCAGTGGTTGACCATCACAAAGGGTGCGATCTCACAAGGGATGCCCTGGCACTCGTCATCATGCCGGACATCGTAGGTATACAGGCAATCCGGGACGGTATCCCTCTTGATGCGGATGCTGGCGAACAGCACAGGCTTTCCTCAAACCGTGATCTCTTCGTAGGGTTCGGTCATTGCATGAAAGGTCATAATCTGTCCTCTCCTTATATAAAGAAGCAGGACGATCCACACGGACTGCCCTGCAAAAGTAAAGGGAGAGCATCCGAAGACACTCCCCCAGTAGATAATTATTTTTTTCTTACCATGCAGCGTTTCTTGAAGAACGCGATGCCATAACAGAGGATGTCATCATAGTCATCCCGGAAGTCCGCTGCATACATACGGTCATTGATCTGCTGAATGGCAGTATCACAGGCATCCGGCAGAGCATCCAGAGTTTTTGCATACTTGGCTTCAAAAATTGCCACACGGCCATTGCGGATGTCCTTTACAATAACATCACTGCGCCCCTCGCCATGCTCTTTGTTGGATTCTACCACATAGCCAGCACCAGTAAAGATGCCTGCAAGGAAAGCGTGGTAAAAATCCTCCCGGTAGTCGTGGTAGCTGATGGTCATACGCAGCAGCTTGGTCATCTCTTTTGTCAGAGCTTCGCTGTTTCCGCTCCAGACTGCATCAAACAACGGGCTGCGGTTCCATGCCTTGCACTGTCGTCAAACCATTTGCTTACAGTGGTTTCAAAAATTTCCCGAATCTCTGCATTGGGGATCATCAACGCAGAGCAGCCATCCGGCAGCGAATCTGTCAGATCCTTATCCCGCACCTTGGTCAGATAGCCTGTCAGATACAGCACACTCCAAAGATTTTCCTCCGAGGAGTGCAGATAATCGTAGGTCAGGTTTTCTTCAATATGCTGAACGATGGAGCCGCCAGCCATCAGCGTTTCGAGCTTTGTGGTGATATTGTCGCCTGCATAGTCGATGAAGGAACGGATGATGGCGTTATCACTGGTGTTTTTCCAATAGCTTTTCGGTTTCTGTGCTATACCATACTGGAAATCCCGCAGATAACTGATCACGTCCCACGGACAATAAATGTCTGCATCGCCAAAATGATAACCGTCGTACCATGCCTTGATTTCAGCAGACTGCGATTCAAGACCAGCATCGTTCAGCATTTGATCGACATCTGCCTGTGTGAAACCAAAGGATTCGCTCAACCGGGGAGAAAGAATCGTATCCGAAACGAAATTGTTCGTCCCGGTAAAGATGCTTTCTTTGGCAATTTTCAGGCAGCCGGTAACAACAGCAAAGTCGAGGGAGGTGTTGTCTTTGAGCGTGGTGCTCATTATAGCCCGCATCACGTCCAGCATCTGCGAATAATATCCGTTGCTGCTGGCTTTGGCAATGGGAACATCATACTCATCCAGAATGACGACCGCCGACTTTTTGAAATGGATTTCCAGCATCCGGGTCAATAGCAAAAAGCAGCTTTTGGTTTCATCCATGGATGCAGTGCGTCCCAGAATCCGCTTGAAGATGCCTTTGTCATCGTCGGAAATAGCATCGTCATCCAAAAGAAACTGATAATCCTGAAATGCAAATGCCAGCTTCATGCACAGCATTCCATAGGCACTTTCAAAGGTCAGACCGTCCGTATCCTTGAAAGAGAAAAATACCACAGGACACTGGTTCATCCATTTTTTGCAAAGCTCTGTATTTTTGGAGATCGCCAATCCCTCAAACATCTGCTTGCTGTCTTTGCGGATGTCAAGAAAATTTGCGAGAGTGCTCATACCGAGAGATTTTCCGAAACGGCGAGGACGAGTGATCAATGTTACTTCAGCGATACCACCGCTAAGAAGTTCAGAAATCAGATTGGTCTTGTCGATATAATAATACCCGCCTTCTCGAATCTTTTCAAAATTCGAGATTCCAACAGGAAACTGCAAATCTTTCATGCAATGCTCCTTTCCGCTCACAGAGGAGAGCTTTCAGAACTTACTACTGTAAGTGTACCATGAAATATAGAATCATACAAGAATCAAGTGACATCGAAATAGAGCAGTTTTATTATGCTGCGTTCAATCTGGTGGCTTTGTAGCAGTCTGCACACATTCCCTCATGGGTGGCGGCAAACTCTGCCGCCTGCATGATAGCCTTATTCACATCGAACATAGAGGCTGCTTCTACGGTGCGTTCTTCCACGCCGATCTTTTCACGGCGGAGAGTCTGAGGATTGTACTCCCATTTCGGAGTGGTGTAGGTGTAAGGCACAGCTTCTTCACCTCTGCCCAGCATACGCCCAGCTTACATAGGACCTCTGTGCATCGTTCTATGGCAAAGAACACAAAAAGGGATCCACTGCTCGAGGTTGAGCAGTGAATCCCTTTTACATGGCTTGGGGGTTGTTTTAGCCGCAGTGGCCGCAAGCGGCACAGGCGGGCAGGGGTAGCAGCGCAGCCGCCCAAGGCGGTCTCCCGCAGTTCGGCAGGCAGGTGGCGGCCCACGGTGTACATGGTATCCAGCATTGATCAAAGGGGATCAGCTGGTGGATGCCGCTGAGGGCCATCTCTGCTGCCACCAAGGCGTTGGCTACACCGGCAGCGTTGCGGTTCTGGCAGGGGTATTCCACCAGACCGCCCACCGGGTCACATACCAGACCCAGCATGTTCATCAGCACGGTAGAGGCTGCATCCAGACACTGCTGGGGGGTACCCCCCATGAGCTCCACGGCTGCAGAGGCTGCCATGGCAGACGCAACGCCTATCTCAGCCTGACAGCCGCCTACAGCACCTGCCACCGTGGCATTTCGCATAGCCAGATAGCCCACAGCACCGGCGTTGTACAGAGCGTCTATGATGCGCTGGTCGGAGATGCGGTAGCACTCCTGAAGGGCCAGCATCATGCCCGGCACCACGCCTGCAGAACCTGCAGTGGGAGCCGCCACGATCAGCCCCATGGAGGCGTTCACCTCCAGCACTGCCATGGCGTAGGTCATGGCCTTGCCCAGCACGTCACCGCAGATGCTCTTTTTGCGACCGTAATGAGCCTCCAGCTTTTTGGCCTCGCCGCCAATGAGTCCGCCCATGGACTTGATGGGCTTTTTCAGGGGCTGAGTGGCAGAGGTCCGCATGATCTCCCATGCTTTGTTCATGCGGTGGTCGGCGGCATCCCGGGGCATTTCGCCCAGAATGCACTCACGCTGACGCATTACTTCAGAAATAGGCAGCTGGTTTTGCTCACACAACTCCAGCAGCTTTTCTGCGGAGTTAAAATCCATGTTCATCCAGTCTGTCCCTCCTTACGGCTGCACGATCATCACGTCGTTGATATTGGGGTTCTCCAGTAGCAGCTGGGCTACGCCCTCCGGCAGATGCTGGTCCGATTCCACGATGGTATAGGCTTTGTGTCCCTTTCCTTCACGGAACAGACGCATGAAGCAATATTCACGCCCCGCTCACTGAGGATCTTGGTGATATGTGCCACCACGCCGGGCTTATCACGCTGCACCACGATGAGGGCATTGTACTCACCGGAGAAGTCTACTGCCACGCCGTTGATGCCCACGATGCGGACCTTGCCGCCGCCCAGAGACTCGCCTCGCACGGTCATGACCTGCCGGCCTCGTTCTCCATACGGATATCCACCGTGTTGGGGTAGATGTCGGTCTCGGTCTCGTTGGGGGTAAAGCTGTAAGCCAGCCCCCGCTCGGTGGCAATGGCGAAAGAGTCCCGGATGCGGGTATCATCGGCAGAGAAGCCCATGATACCGCCCAGCAGCGCACGGTCGGTGCCGTGGCCGTGATAGGTCTTGGCAAAGGAGCCGTAGAGGGTGAAGTCTACCCGCTTTAAGGGCGGGGCAATCATCTTCTGGGCCAAATAGGCAATGATCTCCGCACCGGCAGTATGAGAGCTGGAGGGCCCGATCATATTGGGACCAAGAACATCGAATACACTGATAAATGCCATGGGATATCACTCCTGTCAGTCAGAAGGTCTGGGCGGAAAACCGTTTCAGACCTTGGCTCCGCTCTTGTTGATAAACTTCTGGTAGATGGTCTCCACGATGACGCCGATGGCGTTGTCGCCGGAAACGTTGCAGGCAGTGCCGAAGGAGTCCTGAGTGATGTACAGGGCCACCATGATAGCGCAGATGGGGCCATTGGGGTCGCCGGCCTCAGCACCAAAGATCATGTACAGGAAGGGCAGAGCGGTCATGATGGAGCCGCCGGGAGCGCCGGGAGAAGCCACCATGCAACGCCCAGAGTCATGATGAAAGGCACCACGATGCTCAGGCTGATGGGCAGCTGGTTCATCAGGCAGACAGCGGGTAGCGCAGGCGGTGATGGTGATCATGGAGCCTGCCATGTGGATGTTGGCGCACAGAGGAACCACGAAGTTGCGGATCTGCTCGCTGACGCCGTCAGCAGCTGCACACTGCAGGTTGACAGGATGGTAGCAGCAGAGGACTGGGTGCCCAGAGCGGTGGTGTAGCCGGGGATCTGGTTGCGGAGCATCTTGAGGGGGCTCTTGCGGCTCACAGCACCTGCAACGCAGAACTGCAGGAAGATGCAGACCAGATGCATGATGATGACCACAAGGAACACCTTCCACAGGATGCCCAGAATGGCAAAGGTCTTGCCGGACTTGGTCATGTCGATAAAGGTGCCGCAGACGTACAGGGCAGGCAGAGATGATGATAGAGTGCAGGACCTGATCGATGATGCCGGAGAAATCCTTCATGCCATTATAAAGGGTATCGCCGATGGTCTTGCCCCGCAGGGTGGACAGGCACAGGCCCATCACAAAGGCCAGAACAACAGCAGAGAGAGTGTCAAGGATCGGGGGGATGGAGATGGAGAGGTAGCTGGCCAGAGAGTTGTCAGCAGTTGCAGCGATCTGCTCCAGAGCACCTTCGCTCATAAAGCTAGGGAACAGGCTGGCAGACACCAGATAGGATGCAGAGCCAGCGATCAGGGTGGAACCGTAGGCCAGTGCCACAGTGATGATGAGCAGCTTACCTGCGCCGCTCTTCAAATCAGCGATACCCATGGTAACATAGGCCACGATCATCAGAGGGATGATGAACTTCAGGAACGAGCTGAAGATTCCAGATGCGGTAACGACCACGCGGCAGAACCACACCGGGAAGAACTGGCCGATGATGATGCCCAGCACAATGGCGATGACCAGCTTCGGCAGCAATCCGAGCTTCGCTTTTTTCTTTTCCATAGAGAATTTTCCTCCTTTTTTCCACTCGGTCAGGTGCCTGCGGTGCTCTCTTTCCCATCAAAGCATTCGACCGATTTTCTGAAACGTCAAAATAAACCTTGACGTGTTGACACATTTAGTTTAACATATACATACACATGATTCAAATTCATAAAAATAAATTTATAGTTTAAAAATCTTAATGGTAAAGGAGCTTTGCCATGGAAGTGCGTCAGCTGAACACTTTGATCCGTGCGGCCCAGTTCCAGAGCTTTTCCAAGGCTGCGGAAAGTCTGGGCTATTCCCAGTCTGCCGTGACAGTGCAGATCAAGGCACTGGAAGAAGAATTGGGCGTGCGGCTGTTTGATCGCATGGGCAAGCGGGTAATATTGACTGCACAGGGACGTCGTTTCTTGGAATATGCCCATTCCATTCTGGATACCATCCACAGTGCCCGTCAGGCCATGAGCGACGATACGGACCTGAACGGATGCCTGCATATCGGCACTCTGGAGTCTCTCTGTTTTTTCCGTCTGCCCGGGCTGATGCGGCAGTTCCGACGGGAAAACCCCGGGGTGAGCCTGCGTGTCACCACCGGCTCCCCGGAGGAACTGATCGAAAAAATGGAGCGAGGAGATGTGGATCTGATCTGCATTCTGGATGAGCCTCGCTACTCCAACAGCTGGCACAAGTGCAACGAGGTGCCGGAGGAGGTGGTGTTCGTGGCCTCTCCGGGCTTGGACCTGGGCCACCCGGGCCCCTACCGGGTGGAGGAACTGCTGGACAAGCCCTTTTTCCTCACAGAGCGCAATGCCAACTACCGCCACACCTTTGATAACTTTCTGGCCTCCCGGCAGATCGAGCTGACCCCGGCGCTGGAGATCAGTGACACTGCCTTTATTATTAAAATGTTGGAACGTTCCTCCGGCATTTCGCTGCTGCCCCATTTTGCGGTGACGGAGTCCGCTGCAAGAGGGGGGCTGCGGATCCTGGAGGTGTCGGACTTCCGGCTCACCATGTACCGCCAGATGTTCTACCACTGCGACAAGTGCTGTACCCGGGAGATGCGTGCTTTTATCCATCTGGCCTCCGGGCCGGACCTTCCCCTGTGACAGCCCAGAGAATAAACAGAAGGATCAGCGTCCCAGACTGTGATATGTGCCCAGTTTTCTGGACGCTGGGGGCTGCGGAAAGCGGATCTTTATTTGTCAAAATTTCTCAAATGGAAAACGCAGCGGCATGGAATGGAATGCCGCTGCGTTTTTCTTGTTTGAGATCAGACGGTGCTGCCCTGAAAGAGTGAAGACGTAAAATTTTATCGCGGAATTTTGTGCAGGGTGATAAAATTGAACTGCGGGAATGGAATCCTCCAAAAGGAGAGGGAGGATATGCTATAATGGAACAGATCTATGGGATGTCGGATGTGGACGCTGTTTGGTGAGAGCGCTCACGAGAGGAGGCGGCAGTGGATGGACCTGCATTCGGAGCGACTGGAAGTAAAGCTGAAAGCAGTAGACTGGGCCGTGCGGGATGTACTCGTCGGCACCATGCGCAGCCTGCAGCAGCTGGATATTTGCCGGAAGGACTGCTTTTATTACATCCCCGCAGAGCGCCTGCAGGACAGCGATTTTCCTGTCCGCTATGTGGCCCTTTACCAGTCGCAGTATGTGTTCGGCGCACAGGCAGGTGTCCGGTACTACGGCGAAGTCACGAAATGCAGCGCCGTCCGCCGGAGCGCTATCACAGAGGTCAGCCCCCGGAGAGGAACGGAAGGAAACCTTTATTACCGCTTCGACATCCGGGAATGGAAGCAGCTGAACCGGCCCATCGAGGCCAAAGAAACGGGCTTTGTAAGGGATTTTACCAACCTGTTCCTGCTGGAGCACAGTGTCCAGACGCCGGAACTCTGGCTCCGCACGGAAGAGGAATACCGCCTTTGTTCGGCCCTGAAGTGGGCCGTCTGGGGCGACACCATCAACGAACCGGACAACGGCCTTGCATTTGAATTCCGGGGCTTCACCGTAAGCTTTGCGGAGGGGAAAATCTTCGTCTCGGATAAGGGCCGCGCTTTTGCGCGGTATGAGCTCTCGCATTTTTTGCAGGATCCCGGCGCTGTGTCCGGGGCATCCGAAGAGAATGCCTCCAGAGGGATTCCATGAGGGAACTCTCGAAGATTTGAAGCGTTCCTATTATTTACTTCTGTACTCCTGCGGCGCACTGCTCGATGAACTGCTTGGCGACGCGGGGGCTGCGGCCTCCGGCACGGATGGCGAAGGCTTCGGCTTGGTCAGCAGCTCGTCGTGGGCATCTCGATGCCGTGCTGTTTGGCCAGCTCGGTGAGGATGACCTCGAACCGGGCTTTCTCGGGCCGCTGGAAGGTGACGGTGAGGCCGAACCGGGCCGAAAGGCTCATCAGCTCCTGACGGGTGTCGGCCTCGTGGATGTCATCGCCGGTGCGGTCGGAGAGGGTCTCCTTGATGAGGTGGCGGCGGTGGAGGTAGCGTAAACGGCGATGTTCCGGGCTCTGCCGCCCACGCTGCCCTCGAGGATGGCTTTCAGGGCCGCAAAGTTGTCGTCGTTGGCCGTGAAGCTCAAATCGTCGATGAAGAGGATGAACTTCAGCGGATTTGCCGCCAGCTTGTCCATCAAATCGGGGATCTGATAGAGCTGGTTCTTCTTGACTTCCACGAGGCGCAGGCCGTCGGCGGCGAACTCGTTGGCGATGGCCTTGACGGTGCTGGACTTGCCGGTGCCGGCGTCGCCGTAGAGCAGGACATTGTTAGCGGGCATCCCGGCCAGCAGGCGCGGGTGTTGGCGATGACCTTCTCCCGCTCCTGCTCGTAGCCCGGCAGCTCGTCGAGGCGCTGGGGGTCGGGGTAGCGCACCGGCACCAGCTGGCCGTTCTCGACCGTGAAGACGTGGTGCTTGGCGAACATGCCGCAGCCCTTTTTGCCCACCTCGCTCATCCGCTGGGCGTAGGCGGCGTGGAGGTCGATGGCCTTCGTCTCCCACCGGGGCAGGAAAGGCAGCTTGTCGGCGGCACCGGCGGCGTCCAGAAGCTCGTCCAGCGTCAGGCTGCACAGCTGCCGCAGGAGGTCCAGCTCATTGTCCAGTGCAGTCTGCAAGACGGGCGGCACTCGCTGACAGCCGCCTGCCGGACGCAGACCGTTTCGGCTTCGAGGACGGCAGCGGAAAGGTATTCGCCAAAGCTGGTGGTGTGCTCGAAGAGGGCTGCTTCGAAGGAAGCGGCAGCGTCGCACACGGCTCCCGTGCTCTGAGGGGCAGCGGCCATCCGGTCGGTGAGGTCAACAAATTTTGCAATGACGTCATCGTCCAGCAGGGCGCGGAAGATGACCAGCCCGTGGAGCCGGGCGTTCCATTCTGTGAGGTTCATAATATCCCTTTCTATAATTGGCTCTCCCTTTGGAGAGCTGGCGCGGGAGCGCCTGAGAGGGCAAGCACTGTGCGACAAAGCCAACCGCACAGCGACAGGCAGGCTCTTTGTCAGAGTGATACGATCGCTGAGCTTGTGTGGCTTTGCCGGCGGCCTTGCCCTCTCCGTCATCGCAGGCGATGACACCTCTCCCAAAGGGAGAGGCTATGCTTTAAGTAAAGTCGGTTACTCAGAATTATACAGCGATGTAAGGCCCTGCGCAAGATGGTGTTTAATTATCTTCATGTTTGCCATGATTCACGTTACAAATCGTCGATTGACAACGGCCCGATTTATAGTATAATTGACCCAACAAATGCACAGATGGGAAAAAGTAACGCAGGATACCCGCTTTTCAGAGAGCTGCCGGACGATGCAAGGCAGCAGGCGGCCCGGCGCGGAATCCTCCCGGAGCAGCCTGCTGAAGGACGATATATGGGACGTCTGCTAAGCAGCGCCGGTGGCGGCCGTTAGAGCGCAGGGCTTTGTTGGAAGCCCGTGAGAGGGCGCGGAAAGCGTCAACGAGAGTGGTACCGCAGAGAGTTTTGGATTGATTCCAGGTCTTTGTCTCTTGGATAAGGAGACAGAGACCTTTTGTTTATCAGGTATCAGGTACTGCTTCTGAGAGTGTTGGGAAAAAGTGTGTAAAGTGGAAAATGGAAACGGAAACAGGAGAAACTCGCCATGCAGTTGAACGGTTCTCAAATCTTTGTGGAGGTGCTCTGTGAGCAGGGGGTGGACACCCTCTTCGGCTACCCCCGGCGGCGCAGTGCTGAACCTCTACCGACGAGCTGTACAAAAACGCCGACCGCATCACCCATGTGCTGACCGCCCACGAGCAGGGCGCATCCCACGCGGCGGACGGCTA
>ENA-OQIW01000219-OQIW01000219.1-human-gut-metagenome-genome-assembly--contig:-NODE-219-length-11494-cov-1.364124_pt1 | contig 11494 bp, 12 predicted proteins | sample MGYA00242586_ERZ504751 | MGnify/ENA primary metagenome ERZ504751 (study PRJEB26092, sample SAMD00036349) | human gut metagenome | host: Homo sapiens | study: EMG produced TPA metagenomics assembly of...
CAAGTTATAGGAGTAATAATAATTAATTAGAAATTTTACTTAATTTATAGTAGTAGTTCACACAGGAGCAGGAGGTGCTTTTATGAATATCCGTCCATCCGCAGCGATTCGCCAGAACTACAATGAGATTGCTGATTTGTGCAGAGAAACCGCTGAGCCGATTTTTCTCACCAAGAACGGCGAGGGTGACTTGGTCGTCATGGACATCGAAACCTACAATCGCCGTGAAAAAATGCTGAAGCTCCGTGAGGAGCTGCTTTCCGTGGAAGAGGACCGGATGCGTGGAAGCGAGGGCTATTCGGTTGATGAGGTCACTTCCATGATGCGCAGCGCGATCAAGGAGCCGCCGGACATGGAGCAGCAAAATAAATACCGCGTGACCGTGTCAGCACGGACTGCTCAGATGCTGGTGTCCCATGCCGCATTTCTGGCACAGGCCAGCCCTGCGGCAGCAGAGCGGCTTACGGTCGAATTTGAAAAGGCTGCAAAATCTTTGGAGCAGATGCCGCAGCGCTGCCCGTGGCTCAAAGGCGAATACATTCCTAAAAATGCTTACCGATTTATCTTGTTTGAAAAACGCTATATGCTCATCTTCCAGATCGTAGATAATACGGTTTATGCGGATTATGTGGTAGATTGCAGACAGGATTACGGTTGGCTCGTCCGATAATCAACAAAGGCGGTGGCTTCCCTATTGTGGGAGACCACCGCATAACATGAGACGATATGGGATTTCAAATCCTTTTGCAGTAGACTGTTCAATACATCGAAAAATTTGGAATGAAGTGTGCAAATGGTGCACAAGGAGTTTTTTCAAGAATTTGCTATGCCAGTTATAGATATAGCATGGTTTTTCGAGCAACCGGGAAAATCGAAAAATGTACAGTAGCACTTGATCATCCACAAAATCTCATCGGGTATGTCGATTCTTCTAAGGGCGTTGTTTTGAATGAAAATGCAAACTACCAATGGTGGCATTCAACTCTTCAAGAAAAATGTTTCTGCTGCAAAGAACTTCTCACCTGTTTTAATATGCGCTGCAAAAAGAAAATTTTAATTGATGGTCTTGCAGATTCGACTTGCTCCAGTGTATCACTAAAAATCTACTAAGAGGGAAATGGTATGCTGTATTACATTAAGAAAACATGGAAAAATTCGTTTTTGACGATTCTGTGTCAAGTGATTTCATATAGTATTGAAGTTTTTGCGGCTCTTGCTCCATGAAGATGCTGGATGGTCTATTGGCACAGGATACTGTCGAGCTTTTCCTTTTTGGACTTGGTTGCGCATTTGGGAGTTTGGGCAATCAGCTTTCTGGCATCTCATATGGAAACGGTTTTTCACTACCGAGCACAGCGTCAAATCAATGAGTTGGAACGAAAAGATATGGTTGAAATGACTTTTGAAAAAAAGCTATTCTGAATACCATGACAGAAGAAAGCGGATCTTATTTATCAGGATTCACGAATGACATAGCGCAAATGGAGCAGCTAGGCTGGGAGCCTCTTTTTGGTATGTTTGGTGTTCTGGCGCAGATTGTTTCCAGCTTGATTGCGCTTTTTTATCTTCATTGGAGTTTACTTGTCGTATCAATTATCTTTGGTATTCTGATGGTTCTTTTACCCCGAATTTTCAATCAGAAGCTGGAAAATGCCGGAAATATTTGCTCTAGGCTTCAGGCAGAAGCAGTCAGCCAATTTAAGGAGCTTTTGGCGGGATACGATGTTCTTCGGTCTTTTGGAAAAAAAGATCGAATGGTTTGCGGAACAGAAACGGCAAATGAGCAAATGGAAACCCCAAGGTATCATTTGAAGGTGCTAAAAAGTGCTATTGGAAACGGAATGGGCTTTCTTAGCGTTGTTTTTCAAGTTTCGGTTCGCTTATTGGCTGGTATTTTGATTTTGATGGGAATCTTAAACCTTTCCGTTATGGTAAGTGTTTCAACGATTTGCTCCAATGTATATAACGGATTAAAGCAGCTAGTAAATCTTCAGCTATCATTGACTTCTGGAAAGCCTTATTTTGAAAAGCTGTCTAATCACAGAGATACCGTCTCGCATGACAATAAGAAAAGTCTACCGGCATTTTCACGTTCGATTTCTGTCGAGAATCTTTCGTTCAACTATGGTAAGAAAACTGTTCTGAATCATGCATCATTCAGTTTTGAAAAAGGAAAAAAGTATGCTTTGACAGGACCTTCTGGATGTGGAAAGAGTACTCTTCTGAAAATTTTACTGGGATGGCTCCCAGACTACACAGGATGCGTTTGTTTTGACGATATCGATATTCATACGGTTGCCACGGACCAGCTTCAACAGCAGATGAGTTACATTGAGCAAAATGTATTCTTGTTCAATGCGTCTATCCGCGAAAACATTCTGTTGGGCGAAGATTTTACAGAAGAACAGTTAAAAAAAGCCATCCATGACAGCGCACTTGAAAATGATCTGATGTCTATGCCGAATGGGTTGGATACCCTCGTGGGTGAGGAGGATGTAATATTTCAGGCGGTCAAAAACAACGAGTTGCGATTGCGCGTGCCTTAATTCATAATCGTTCTATCCTGCTGGTGGATGAAGGCACAAGCGCATTGGATGCACAGAACGCTGACCGTGTGGAAAAGAGCCTGCTAGCCAATCCAAACCTGACGCTCATCCTTATTAGTCACCACCTGACTCCGGAACGGAAGAAACAGTTTGATAAGGTCTATGAACTGAGTACAGCTTTGAACGCTTAAATAACAAAAACAGGGTGCGCCCACCCGGACGCACCCTGCAAAAATCCACACGCGATAAGTAAGGCAGGGAGTTCCCCAACGGGAACTTCCTGTTTTTCTTTGGTTGCAATCTGAGCCTGCTCCGCACTCTGCAAGCATTTCTTTCAAAAGCCGCGCTCGTTTTACATGTTCGGAAGGGCGGGTATGATTGTAATCATACAGCCGTTCCATGCAAAGTTCCTGCTCTGCCATGATGGAATCATCCGTGGGGTCGTAAACTTGTTGGCTGTGGATTGCATTTTCAACCAGCATCTTGTAGCCCTCTTTTTTTGCAAATCGTTCTCTTTTATAACAGGCGCAGTATATTATTGTTAAATTCGCTTATGCGTTTTTTGCTTCTTTTTCTCGCAAAGCATCATAAACGCAGCGGGTTCTCTGATGTGCCGTCAGCCCGCCCAGACACTTAATGTATTTGAACATCGCCAACGATGCTCATGCACAGCCGCCTTCGGCAATGGAGCGAATCCTTGCAAGATACTGTTTTCTCTCCGCAGACGCATAAAACACAGCCAGAGGTAGAAATCTGCACGTTCATTATAATAAGCCGACCTCTCTCCGTAAACACTTTTGACAAATTCCAGTGATTTTGTGCATATTTTGTTGTATTGTCTCCATATACATTCCGGCGGAAGCCTCTATAATCTATAATAGGTACTGCGTCCTGCGCAATGTCTTATATTGTATGGAGAAAGGAAGTATATGGAACCTAACAAGGAAGCAAATAAGCCAAGGATCAGCTACCGCTACTATGAGCTGCCGGAGGGTGAGCTGGTGCAGGCCATCACAGGAGAGGACTGGGTCTGCACCTATGGCACCTATGCCGAGGATGTCCATTTCCACAATGTTATGGAGATCGGTATCTGCCGCTGGGGGCAGGGTCTCATGGTTCTGGAAGATCGGCGCATCGACTATACCGATGGTGCAGTCACAGTGGTTCCCGCAAACTGTCTGCACACGACCTTGAGCCGGGATAAAAGCCTGAACTCATGGGAATATCTCTTCTTTGATCCTGCCGGAATCCTGAGCAGTGCCTTTCCGAACGACCCTCTGTTTGTAGAATCTGTTCTGCATCGGCTCTCCAGTGAGGCTCTATGCCTTCCGCAAGAGGATGCAGTAGAACTGGAACGGCTTATTACCATGGTGCTGAACGAATGCCAAACGAAGCATGAGTACCATAAAGCCGTGGAACAGAATCTTATGACATCGCTGCTACTCCTGATCACCCGCAGCTATACGGAGAAGAAAACCCATATCCGGCCCATGACGGTTGGACTGCAGCAGATCATGCCCGCCATTGAATACATCGGGATGCACTATATGAATCCAATCTCCGGGGAAGATCTTGCGTCCATCTGTTCCTTGAGCGAGGCGCAGCTGCGCCGTAAGTTCAAAGAATATCTCAATATGTCGCCAGTTGAATATCTGACGATGGTACGCATCCAGAAAGCCTATGAACTGCTCAATTCCACCAATTATCCCATGACGGAGGTTGCTCTGCGGGTCGGATATCAGGATGTTTCCTCCTTCAACCGCAATTTTCAGAAGATCATGGGTGTTTCTCCATACCAGTATAAGAAAAACAACAGCGACTACCGCGGTCGGGTATTGGACAAGAAGATCTCTGCCAAGAAAGGATGGAAGCATCCCTCCGATCCTAAGAGAAAGACTTCTTAGCATTGTGCCAAAGAAAACCTTTCTTCTTTGGGCAAACTGACGAAACCACCGTTTTGTGTGCAGAAACACGGCTGGATTCTGATTGAATCCGCGTGTTTTTTGATTGGATGCACCCGCATTTCAATCGCAAAACCTGTTACAATGACTATAACAAACGAGGTTTTGGAGAAAAGAATTGTTCAACTTGTGAATGTGTTCAATTCTTTCTCCAAATTTCTCGGATTCGTCAACGTTTTCAAGGTTTCATGAATGAAGGAGAAGGCATTATGAAAAAGATCTCGCGTCGCGCATTTCTGTCCGTTATGGCTGCTGCAGGTGCAGCTGCAGCCCTGACCGCTTGCGGTGGCGGCTCTGGTTCTTCCACTGCTGCTTCCGGCGGTGCAAGTGTTGGCGGTTCTCAGCCCGGTGGTCACAAGCTGACGGCCTACGCATGGGATAAGAATTTCAATATCCCCGCTCTGAACGCTGCTGCCGCAGACTACAAGGAGAACGTTGACCCGGAGTTTGAGCTGGAGGTGATCGAGCAGTCCGGCGGCGGTGACATTGAGAATGCCATCACGCTGGCAGGTTCCGCACACGATTATTCCAATCTGCCCGACATCGTGCAGTTCCAGGACCACTACATCCAGCGCTATGTTGCCGACTACCCGGATGCCTTTGTTCCCGTGGAGGCGCAGACATTGACTGGGACGGCTTCAGCAAGGAAAAGCTGTCTTACTCCATCGTAGACGGCGTCCATTACGGCGTTCCCGTGGACAACAGCACGGTTATCTTTGCATACCGCACCGACCTGCTGGCTGAAGTCGGCAAGACCGTGGACGATATGACCGGCATCAAGTGGTCCGATCTGACCGATATTGGTGAGCAGGTCTACGCAAAGACAGGCAAATACCTGTTCTCCACCAGCGCAGACGGCGGCGATCTGGTCTACATGATGATGCAGTCCGAGGGCGTTGCCGAGTTCAAGGACGGAGAGCTTGGATCACCGAGAACGAAACGCTGCATCGTGTCTGCGAGACCATCGTGGATATGGGCAAGCGCAAGGCCTGCTATCTGGCAAACAGCTGGAGCGACTACATCGACCAGAGCATTCAGGGTGACATGGTTGCCGGTGTTGTGCAGGGTAACTGGATCATCCCCACCATGGAGGCTGTCACCGAGAACTCCGGCAAGTGGGAGATCACCACCATTCCTACGCTGGACGGCGGCGAGGGCTATGCCTCCAATGGCGGCTGCGGTCTGTACATCACTGCCAACTGCGGCAATGTTGATCTGGCAAAGTCCTTCCTCGCATACACCTTCGGCGGCAGCACCCAGACCTATGATAACGCCCTGCGTGACGGCGGCGTTGTCACCACGGTTCTGAAGTGTGCAGACTCCGATGTTTACAACGAGGGCGTTGAGTTCTTCAACAATGAGCCGATTTACAAGCAGATCGTTGAGATGGGTTCTCATGTTCCTGTGATCGAGCAGAGCGATTACCACTTCCGCGCTGGCGTTTACCTGATCACTGCTATCATCAACACCGTCAACGGCTCCAAGCTGGACGATGAACTGGCAAATGCTGAACAGCAGCTCCGCTTCGAGATGGTCTTTAAGACTTCTGATTCATCCGAAGGAGGGTTTGACATTGAAGAACGAAAAAAGCGGTCCTCTGATGGCAAAACAGCGTCGTGCGGGCTGGTATTACCTGATGCCCGGCACGGTTCTTATTACCATCATGAGTTTTATCCCCATCATCAACGGTTTTCTGACCTCCCTGAAAACGGGTTCCAGTGCAAACATGAAGTGGGCCAGCCCGCTGACCTACAACTATACCCGAATGTTCAAGGATGCACTGTTCCTGCGCTCGATGGGAAACACCTTCCTGTATCTGGTCGTGGAAGTTCCGATCATGCTGATCCTGGCGATCCTGCTGGCACAGCTGCTGAACAATCACGATTTGAAGTTCAAGGGATTCTTCCGCACCTGCGTATTTCTGCCCTGTGCAACTTCTCTGGTCTCGTACTCCCTGATCTTCAAATCCCTGTTTGCAACGGACGGTCTGGTGAACACGGTTTTGTGCAAGCTGGGCATCCTGCAAACGCACTACAACTTCCTCGGCAATCCCACCAGCGCAAAGATCATCATTATTCTGGCTCTGATCTGGCGTTGGACGGGTTACAACATGGTGTTCTTCTTGGCCGGTTTGCAGAACATCGACTACTCGGTGTACGAAGCAGCCAAAATTGACGGTGCCAACGGCTGGCAGACGTTCTGGAAGATCACGGTTCCGCTGCTGATGCCCACCATCGTGATGACCGCCATCATGTCCATCAACGGCACCTTGCAGCTGTTCGATGAGTCGGTCAACCTGACTGCCGGCGGTCCGGCGAATGCAACAATCACCATGTCGCACTACATCTACAACAACTCCATGGGTCAGGGCGTTGCAAACTTCGGCTATGCTTCGGCATTGTCCTTCGTCATCTTCGTGATGGTTGCCATCCTGTCCTTTATCAGCATGAAAGCAGGTGACAAGCGTGACTAATACAGCAGAAACCCACGCACTTGTGCAGCGTGAAAAAGGCAAGAAGCAGATGATCCAGCGCAGACTGATCCCTGCTTACCTCTTCCTAGTCATCATCTCGTTCCTTTCGGTTTTCCCGCTGTTGTGGATGATCTCTGCGGCGACCAATACCTCACTGGATGTTGCCCGCGGCAAGATCATGTTCGGCACCTATGCGATGCAGAACTTCAAAAATCTGATCGCATCGCAGAATCTGGCAGGTGCCATGGGCAACTCCTTCCTGTATGCGATCGTGCAGACCGTGATCTCCATGTTCGTCTGCTCTCTTGCAGGATTTGGTTTTGAGTTGTATCATGATAAGAACAAGGACCGCTTGTTCAGCATCCTGCTGCTCGCCATGATGGTGCCGCAGGTTGCCACGATGGTTCCTTTGTTCAAGATGATGTCCAGAGCCGGTTTGCTGAATAGTGTCTGGGCGTTCATCCTGCCCAGCATTTCCACTCCGTTCCTGATCATGATGTTCCGACAGAACTCCCGCAACTTCCCCAACGATCTGATGCAGGCAGCGCGCATTGATGGCCTGAGTGAAACGGGCATCTTCTTTCGGATGTATGTTCCCATCATGAAATCCACCTATGCGGCGGCTGCGGTCATCACGTTCATGAACGCATGGAACGCTTATCTGTGGCCGAAGGTCGTTATGACCGATAACCGTGCGCAGACCATGCCGATGCTGATCGCCAACATTGCGTCCGGCTACTCCATCGACTACGGTATGTTGATGATGGGCGTTCTATTCTGCTCCATCCCCACCATGATCGTGTTCTTCGTTCTGCAGAAGCAGTTCGCAGAGGGCATCACCGGCGCGGTGAAGTAATTCTCGATCTTTCCGCCATCCACTTTTTCTCCTTCATCTCCTGTTCCCCCAGAGGAATCCCCATCTCCTCTGGGGGACGATGAAGGAATTTTTTCAATCACATAATACGGTAAATGAGGAACAATATGGCTGCATTTGATTTTGCAAAAGTAAAAGACCCCACCTTTTTCAAGGAAAACGTGCTGAATGCTCATGCAAGTTTCCGTACTTACGCTTCCCGCGAAGAATATCGGACAGGCTCCTCTTCTTTGGCGCTGAAGCTGGACGGCATCTGGAAATTCGCCTACGCAAAGAACTACACCAGTGCCATCCCCGGCTTTGAAAAAACGGATTACGATTGCAGCGGCTGGGATGACATTCATGTTCCGGCACACATCCAGATGGAGGGCTACGACATTCCCCAGTATGCGAATGTTCAGTATCCGTGGGATGGCCGTGAAGAAGTACAGCCGGGTGAGATCCCGCAGCGGTTCAATCCGGTGGCAAGCTATGTGAAATACTTCGAGCTGCCGGAATCCATGGAGGGCAAGCCCGTCCACATTGAGTTCGAGGGTGTGGAAAGCGGCATGGCTCTTTGGCTGAACGGGTCTTATGTGGGTTACACCGAGGACAGCTTCTCCGCACACGCATTCGATCTGACTCCCTATCTCCAGCCGGGCGTGAACAAACTTGCCGTGCAGGTGTTCAAGTGGACTTCCTCCAGCTGGTGCGAAGATCAGGACTTCTTCCGCTTCTCCGGCATCTTCCGCAGCGTGTGGCTGTACGCCATCCCCACCGTGCATCTGGAAGATGTATCCGTCAAAACGCTGTTTGCCGGGGATGATTTTACTCATTCCACGCTGGAAGCTGCACTGCAGGTAGAGGGCAAGGGCGCAGCCCGTCTGACCCTGCGCCGCAGTGCGCTGGAAGTGTCTCCGAAAAATCCCGCTGAACGGCGGCTCTGCTCTGTTCAGCCATGCGGTGGAGAACCCCCACCTGTGGAGTGCAGAGGACCCGGCTCTGTATGAACTGGAAATCGAGCTGCTGGACGATGCAGGCCATCCGGTAGAGGTGACCGAGCAGAAAGTCGGTTTCCGCAAGTTCGAGCTGAAGAACGATCGGATGCTGCTCAACGGCAGGCGCATCGTGTTCAAGGGTGCCAACCGTCATGAGTTCAGCTCCATTACGGGTCGTGCTGTGGGCGTACACACCCATGAGGAACTGCTTCGGGACATCATCACCATGAAGCAGAACAACATCAATGCCATCCGCACCAGCCATTACAAGAATCAGGATGCACTGTACGACCTGTGCGACGAGTATGGTCTGTATCTGATCGCAGAGAACAATCTGGAATCCCATGGCACATGGGATATTCATCAGGCTGGCATTCGCGGCATCGAGGGCGTTTTGCCCAATGATAAGCCGGAGTGGAAGGCCGTCTTGTTTGACCGCATGAATTCCACTTACCAGCGTGACAAAAACCATCCTGCTGTTCTGATCTGGTCTCTGGGCAACGAATCGTTTGGCGGTGAGACCCTGCTCCAGATGGCCGAGATGGTCCGCCGCTTTGATGACACCCGTCTGGTGCATTACGAAGGTGTGGTCAATGATCCCCGCTTCCTCGAAACCACCGATATTGAGAGCCATATGTACAGCACTGTGAAGGACATTAAAGAGTATCTGGCACAGGGCGATAAGCGGCCTTATATCGAGTGCGAATATTCTCATGCTATGGGCAACTCCAACGGTGCTTTGCACAAGTACACGGAACTTGCCGACCAGAAGGACTGCGGCTATCAGGGCGGCTTTATCTGGGATTACATCGACCAGTCCATCTGGAAAAAAGACCGCTACGGCAAGTGGTTCCAAGCCTACGGCGGCGACTTCGGCGAGCGTCCTACCGACTATAATTTCAGTGGAAACGGCATTGCTACGGTGGTGACCGTGCTCCTTCTCCCAAGATGCAGGAGGTCAAGTTCTGCTATCAGAACATCGCCGTTTCCATCGGCAACTCTGGCTTCGAAGTCTGGAACAAGAACCTGTTCACCTCTACGGGTGCTTTCGACTGCGTTGCTCTGCTGCATCGTGATGGAAAGCTGTATCAGCAGCAGGAACTGACCAATATTGATGTTGCCTCCCGAAGAGCGTACCAGCTTCCCGCTGCCGTTTATGGTCCCTACGCTCCCCGGTGAATATGCAGTGACCATCAGCTTCCGTTTGAAGGCGGACACCAGCTGGGCAAAGAAGGGTCATGAAGTCGCCTTTGGACAGGGTGTGATCGCTGTGGTCCGTTCCATTCCCAGCAAGAAGGTCACGCCGTTTACCGTTACGCACGGCACACACAACATCGGTGTCCGGGGTGAGAATTTCGATGTTTTGTTCTCCGATCTGAACGGCGGTCTGACTTCCTACCGCTATGCCGGCAAAGAGATGATTCAGGAGATCCCCCGGCCCAACTTCTGGCGCGCTCCCACCGACAACGACTGCGGCAACAACATGGGCGGTGTTCGCGGCCAGTGGAAGCTGGCAAGCCTGTACGCTACCGCCAAGGGCATCGGCAAGGAGATCCCGTCTGTTCATGGCGGCACCATCCTCCAGAACCCCACCTGCGAGGTGGAAGCCGACAGCGTGGTCGTGACCTATCTCTATAACCTCCAGACCAGCCCCGCAGCAGAGTGCAGCCTGCAGTACCGTGTGTTCGGTGATGGCCGCATCCAGACCACCCTGCACTATGACCCGGTGGAAGGACTTGCAGCAATGCCGGAGTTCGGCGTGCTGTTCAAGATCGACGCCGATTACGACACGGTGGAGTGGTACGGAAACGGCCCTGCGGAGACCTACTGGGATCGCCAGCATGGTGCCAAGCTGGGCATTTACCAGAACAAGGTCGCAGACAACATGGCACAGTACCTTGTGCCGCAGGAGTGCGGTGCAAAGACCGCTGTGCGCTGGGCAAAGGTAGTGGACCGCAAGGGTCGCGGGCTGCTGTTTACCGCGGATGCCGCAAAGCCCATGTTCTTCTCTGCGCTGCCTCACACTCCCCATCGAAATGGAGAGTGCCAAGCATCCCTACGAGCTGCCCCCGGTCCATTACACGGTCATCCGTGCCATGGGCGAGCAGATGGGCGTCGGCGGCGATGACAGCTGGGGTGCCAATGTCCACCCGGAGTATATTCCTGATGTGACTAAGCCTGTGGAGTTCACCTTTACCTTCCGTGGCATCTGATGATTGCCCGCAAATGAGGTGTTCTCCAAACTTTCTTTAACGTATTGAAGTATACAAAATAATAAATCGGGTGCATTGCACCCTGAATATGGACTGTTCGCGCCGAGCAACGGGCCGTCACCTCCGGGTGATGTATGAAACGCAGCACCAAATAGCCGGGCAACAGCCTGATTGAGTGATTTTCGCTTGAGAATCCCTCAGTCGGCTGTTGTCCGGCTATTTTTTTATAGCTTCAGGAAGCCTGCTCCCGAAAAGGAGCAGGTTTTATGTTTGCCCTCTTTTCATGGCTGCCCCAAGCGGCGAAATATCCGTAGTGATTCTCCAAATTTCGACTATCAAAATATTTTCGAAATACCACCTCCGTTTTTCCCTTGTTTCTGTTAACAGTGAAGTCTGCCAGACCCGGCGCGGTTCATGACTACGTTGTGATGAACCGCTGAGCAAACACAC
>ENA-OQIW01000220-OQIW01000220.1-human-gut-metagenome-genome-assembly--contig:-NODE-220-length-11482-cov-1.521797_pt1 | contig 11482 bp, 9 predicted proteins | sample MGYA00242586_ERZ504751 | MGnify/ENA primary metagenome ERZ504751 (study PRJEB26092, sample SAMD00036349) | human gut metagenome | host: Homo sapiens | study: EMG produced TPA metagenomics assembly of...
CAAAAAAATCGGCGTTATCAAAGTTGTCCGTGAAGTTACGGGCCTCGGCTTGAAAGACGCTAAAGCTCTCGTTGACGGCGCTCCTGCACCGGTCAAAAGAAGGCGTTGCTAAGCTGAACGCTGAAGCTCTCAAAGCTCAGCTCGAAGAAGCCGGCGCTACTGTCGAACTCAATAATTTCACTTTTGAAATTACGATCCCTGCAACCTGTGGTTGCAGGGATTTTTTCATGTGCAAAAGGCTTGTTTGATACTCCTTTGATACTAAATTTTCGAAAAAGTGAAATCGATTGCTTTTCGTTTTAGGTAACATGGTTTTGCTGTTAGACATACGATAAATACATTGCTGGCGATTTGTGATGGGTATTAGACATAAAGACTCATGAATGATAGACTGGGGTTAAGCGGTGACATAGCCGTGAAGAGTGATACGAAAATTTAATCCTATTCTTGGGTCAAACAAGGATTCGATTCTATTGGATATAATCAAGGAGGAAGATATGATGAATAAAGCATTAGTTGCATATTTCAGCGCCAGCGGTGTAACGGCAAAGGTTGCCGAAAAATTATCGCAGGCGATTGGCGCCGATCTTTTTGAAATCAAACCGGAAGTCCCTTACAAACCGGAAGATTTGAATTGGCAGAATGCCAAGAGCCGCAGCACACTTGAAATGAAGGATCCCGGCAGTCGTCCGGCCATTGCCGAAAAGGTCGTAAATATGAGCCAGTATGATGTCGTCTTTGTCGGTTTCCCTGTCTGGTGGTATCAGGAACCGTCGATTATAAACACATTTATGGAAAGCTATGATTTTAAGGGCAAAAAGGTCATTCCCTTTGCCACATCCGGCATGAGCCCATTGGTGATTCTGGCAAGAATATGCAGGCCTTGGCACCGGGAGCCGCTGTCGCTGAAGGAAAACGCTTCCCGAGCAATGTATCGGCCGATGAATTGAAGGAATGGGCTGTAAAAAACAGTCAGTAAGATTGTATCGACAGTTAACTTTATTTCCTAATGAAGGGAGACGACAATGATGAAAACCTTGATTATTTCCGGCCATCCGGACCTCTCGACGTCGGTAGCGAATCAGACGATCCTGAAGAGCTTGAAAAAGCCCTTCCGGACGCAGAAATCCGTAAGCTGGATCAGCTCTATCCGGATGCCGTCATCGATGTAGAAGCTGAACAGAAGGCTTTGCTGGAGGCTGATCTCATCGTCTGGCAGTTCCCATTCTGGTGGTATTCCCTGCCTTGGCTCATGAAGAAGTGGCTCGACGAAGTATTCCTTCATGGTTTTTCCCATGGATCTACGGCAAAACTCGGCGGGAAAAAACTGCTCGTATCTTTTACGACGGGAGCGCCGGCCGAAGCGTATACCGGAGGCGAAGGATCCCTTGGTGATATCCAAAAGATGGTGGAAATATTCCCGGCGACAGCGATCCTCTGCGGTCTCGATTACCAAGGGGCACTCTATGTCCATGGTGTCGGCTATACAACTCGTGATGATGAAGCGAAGACTGAATCTCAGAGAGCGGACGCGAAAGCCTATGCAGCGAAATTGATTGCTCGGATTCAGGAAATTACCGGTTAATCTTTAATGATATATTTAGCAATGATGAAAAGCGTGTCTTTCTTTTGAGAGAGACATGCTTTTTTGGAAGAAAGAAGATTTTCTTGTTGGCGAATGAAGCTTATTCTTGACGAACAGATGGTTCTTCATGATAAAATACAGCCATATACAGATGTATTTTTCACGGTATTTCAGTGTAACAGAAGAAGGAGGGATTTTTGTGTTGCATAAGAAGGTGTTACGAATTTCGGCTATCGGTGTCTGCCTGATCAGCATGACTTTCGCCGTCTCTGCCGAAGAACTATATCTCCCGAAACATGGTCTGGCCTTACGGGGTATGGCGCAGCAGGAATACATTGATAAGGCTGCTGGTGATCTCTTTGCCGGCCGAAATCAGAAGCCCTTTGTCCTGCCTGATGGCTGGCAGCGTCAGGATAAAACGGTCAGCGGGGTCGTAATTGAGAAATATACCAATACAAAATCTGATTCGGATAAGGTTCTCTTGCAGCTCCACGGAGGAGGCTATGTTCTTGGCATGAGTGACGGCCATCGGCTTATGGCTTTGAAGCAGGCAGCTTGATGGATGCCAAAGAGGCTTATTGCGTCAATTATAGACTCGCGCCGAACCATGTCTACCCAGCGGCTCTCGATGATGCCCTGGCGACCTACGAGTCGCTCCTCGACAGCGGAATCAAGGCGGAAAACATCGTATTAGTCGGTGATTCAGCCGGCGGTAACCTGGCCATTGCCCTGACACTCTATTTGCGAGATCATCAAAAAGCACTGCCTCGCCTGTTGGTGCTCCAGTCGCCGTGGACGGATTTCAACACGACCTTGGCGTCACGAATCTATAACAATCGAAAAGATCAGATTTTAGGCCAGGGAACGCCCCTCAATAAGGCCGTCAAAGAGCCGGCCTATGCTGGGAACCTTTCCCTTTCCGATCCGCGGCTGTCGCCGATTTATGCCGATTTAAAGGGGCTTCCGCCGATGCTGATCCAGACCGGCGGTCATGAAATCTTCCTGACGGAGAATCAGAAATTTATGGAAAAAGCCATTGATGACGGCGTCGAAGTGACGATGACCGTCTATCCCGACATGCCTCATGACTTTGCCCTTTGCTTACCGGATCTCGATGCATCGGTAGCGTCCTTACAAGAAATAGGGACGTTTGCCAAGCGGCATTTTTAGCACAATACATAAGATTGTGTGGGCGGAATGCAGGAGAGACTATCTGGATCCGTGACGGGCGACAATAACATATTCTTGCAGCTATCTCTGGCGATAGCTGCATTTTTTTTGCGATCGTCGGTTTATACCCTTCGGACAATCTTTTTCAAATGAGGCTAACAAAAATAAAATAATTATTAAATCTTCATACTTGAGCACTAGAATACTACCACACCACTTTGTTTTTTTGAAGGTAAAAAACTATAATTAGGGTAAAGTGAATATTCGCTAATATCATTACAGTTATTAATAATCGTAATTGTTCTAACTCCTGTTTGGAGGTGTGTTTTGATCAGATAAATATAAGCGACTTGTATTGAAGGTTTATGGAAGGCTCGATATTTACTGTTTTGCCTAAATAAAGCGGATCTTTAGAGATTATGTTTTGGGATAACTTCATGGGCTCCGATACTGGTGAAAAATATGTGGCAAACGAATGTTATCGAGGGTACGTTTTTAGCGGGATTTAACAAATAAAAATGATACACTGGATTTCTTGAGATTCATGAATAATATCTTGGATGACAGTGGAAGTTTTGATTGATAAAGATCCTGAATACCAAGCTGTGATAACGGTGATGAGAATCAGCGGCGCCGGTTATCAAATTCAAAAAAGTGTAAAACATTTTGAAATATAGAAGTGCAGGCAGTAATTTTGTGTATGGGGGTACGAAAAAAGACTTTGTCAGATAGTAATGGGTTATGTATTGCGTTTTCATTGACGACTCCCAAGTAAGTGAAACCATTAAAATTAAAATTTTTTTAGTATGCTTTCATGAGTTAATTTATAAAATAAGGGGAAGATAAATTATGAACGATGACGTAATTAGAAACATATGTAAAGACATTTCTGTTCCTAAAATGATTAAGGTAAGACAACATTTCGTAGAGGATAATATTTCACCCCAAGATATACCGGACGTGGTTCAGGAATGCTTAAAACGTGATGCGATTTCCTCGCAGATTAAGCCCGGCATGGCTATTGCTATTACCTGTGGCAGTCGAGGTGTTGCCAATATCAATATTATCATTAAAGCAGTTGTCGATTATGTGAAAAAATTAGGAGCCAACCCCTTTATCTTTCCGGCAATGGGCAGTCACGGTGGTGCGACGGCAGAAGGTCAGCTTCAAATTGTAAATGGCTATGGGGTGACGGAAGAAGCGATGGGCTGCCCTATAAAAGCATCTATGGAAACGAAGCAAATTGCGACTACCGATGATGGGCGCCCTGTATTTATTGATAAATATGCGTCGGAAGCAGACGGAATCATTTTAGTTGGGCGCATTAAAGCGCATACGCAGTTTGTAGGTCCTTATGAAAGCGGCCTTATGAAAATGGCGGTTATTGGCATGGGGAAACAACATGGGGCGGAAAGTGTTCATGCCCAGGCTTTAAAAATATGCCAAGAATATACGGCGATATGGTAAGGCCATTTTGAAAAATGCTCCCGTCATTTGTGGTATTGGTACTATTGAAAACGCGTATGATCAGACGTATAAACTGGCAGCGCTTACACCAGAAGAAATTATTCAGCAAGAACCGGATTTATTGAAAGAAGCTAAAAAATAATGGGCCATATTTTAATTGACGATGCAGATGTATTGATCGTTGATCAAATTGGCAAAAACATTAGTGGTGATGGGATGGATCCCAATGTTTCCGGAACACTTCCAAGAGAAACCGGTGTTCCGCGTGGCGAAGATGGATCGGACCCGAAGATCAGCAACTTCCACGCGAATCGAGTTATTGTATTGGATTTAACGGAAGAAACGCACGGCAATGGGAATGGATTAGGATTAGCCGATATCACTACAAAACGCTGTGTGGATAAGGTCATTGATGAAATGGCATATCCGAATGCTATCACGGCTACTTTGATAGAAATGGTTAAACAGCCACTTTGCGTGTCTAATGATAAATTAGCGATTCAGGTTGCCATTAAAACTTGTGTTGGGGCCGATAAGCAGGCACCTCGAATCATCCGGATAAAAAATACGATGGAAATTCAAGAAATTGAAGTATCCGAAGCTTTACTTCCAGAAGTACAAGGCCAATGAAAATCTGGAAATCATTGGAGAATTAGCCCCCATGTCTTTGGATGATAAAGGTAATTTATTTTAATGAACAAGTGTGATTGCCGAGAATAAAAAACGGATATTTAGATGACCGACCGGATTGTGCAAAATTATTTTTTCAGGGGTAAGCGATTGCTGTAAGAGAAATGATTCTGTTTTAGCGGCTAAAAGACACCTGTAGTGACTACTCTTTTACGTAGCAGTCCAACTACAGGTGTCTTTTTTCAGATAGAAAATGGGGTAGGACGAATTGTTGCTGGAGTATGCATATGGCGATTATTGTTCGCAGTTTTGATGATGGTAAGACGAGATACTGTCATAGGGCTTGTTGCTTTGAGATAAAAATTATTCTGAAAGCCAAGGGGCGTATTCGATAATCTCATTGTATATGTTGTGTTTAGTAATTTTACAACATAATTTTAATGATATGTATTTTAGAAATTAGTGAATAAATATAAAGTTATTATATCAAGACAGGTGTGTTAACGGGCGTGAATCCCGTTCCTAAAAAAATAAATTAATTTTTTTGAATATTTTCATATCGACGATAAAATGACATGACTGAATATCATTGTTAATGAAAAGTTATATGAATGGGGCATGCTGGTGCAATTCTATTGACTTTATCACGTAAAAGCCGGATAATACGTATATAAGTATTAATACGTAAATAAAAACGAAAAGGGGTAGTGCTATGGTAAATGGAATGATTATCGATGCAAAAGACAACGTTGGAGTTGTTATTGAACCGGTAAAAAAAGGCAGTAAGATTGTATATCTTGATAGTAATAAAAATGTCGTTGAAGTAAGTGCTGTGGATGATATTAAAATTTATCATAAATTTGCAGTTAAAAATATTGAGGAAAATCAACCGATTGTCAAATACGGTGAACACATTGGGCTTGCTGCGTATACGATTCAACAAGGGTCGCATGTACATGTCCATAATGTTAAAAGTGCTAGAGAAGATTTAGAACATCGGGAGGTATAAAAATGGAATTTTTAGGATATAAACGTCCGGACGGACGAGTAGGTGTTCGTAATAATGTATTAATTTTGCCGGCCAGTGTATGTGCATCGGATACTACGAGAATTATTTCACAAAAAGTAGAAGGCACCGTTACTTTTAATAATCAAAACGGGTGTTCTCAGGTACCGTCTGACCAGCAGCTTACGATGGATGTTATGGCAGGATTTGCGGCAAACCCCAATATCTATGGGACGGTTGTTGTATCACTGGGATGCGAAAACTGTCAGATGGATTTAGTGGTAAAAGCTATTCAGGAACGAACGAATAAACCGATTAAGCAGGTTATTATCCAAGAATCGGGCGGAACTATTAAAGCTATTGAAAAAGCCGTTAAGTTTGCAGAAGATATGGTCCGGGAAGCAAGCCTGGTGCAGCGAGAAAAAGTTGATATTTCACATCTTATCGTAGGTACAAACTGTGGCGGGTCTGACCCGACTTCCGGGTTAGCTTCGAATCCGGTAGTTGGCGATCTTAGTGATCGACTGGTAGATCTGGGCGCAACATCTATTTTGAGTGAAACGACTGAATTCATCGGTGCTGAACATATTTTAGCCAGACGTGCTAAAAATGAAGAAGTAAAACAGCGTATTTTTGATATAGTTCATCGATATGAAAAATCTTTGCAACTGGTTGGGGAAGAAGTTCGTGAAGGGAACCCGTCTCCGGGAAATAAAGAAGGTGGCCTTACGACCTTGGAAGAAAAGTCTTTAGGCTGCATTCATAAGGGCGGTCATCGCGTGATCAATGCTGTATACGATTATGCAAAGCAAATCGATGATCATGGGTTGGTTATTATGGACACCCCGGGCAATGACTTTTCCTCCGTTGCCGGAATGGTAGCGGGCGGCTGTCAAGTTGTTGTATTTACGACCGGCAGAGGCAATGTCATGGGAAATCCGATTGTTCCTGTTTTTAAACTCACAGGAAATAAAATTACCTATGCTAATATGGAAGATAATATGGATTTTAATGCAAGTCCGGTCATCTATGGTGAAAAAACGATTGAAGAATTAGGCGAAGAATTACTTCACAAAACGATTGAGGTTGCTAACGGCAAGAAAACTAAATCGGAAGAATTAGGTTATATGGAAATCGCGATTGCTCGTGTTTGTAACTACGTTTAAGGGGTAACAGAAGGGAGACGATATTCGTGAAAAAAGCGGAATACTTAACGCCTGTCATTACGGCTTTTGATAAAAATGGAAATATTGATGAAAATGCTAATAAGGCAGTATATGACTATTTAATTGACCGTGGGGTTGATGGAATTGTTGTCATGGGAAGTACAGGAGAATTTTTTGCCATGACGATGGAACAAAAAAAATTGCTGATTGATGTGGCTGTTTCGCATATCAATAAACGCGTTAAGTGTTACATTGGCACCGGATGCATGAGTGCGAAAGAAACGATTGAGCTCTCAAACTATGCTTTGAACCGTGGTGCAGATGCGGTTATGATCATTGGCCCATATTATTTCTCGATGGGCGAACGGCAAATTGAAGCTTATTATGACCAGATTGCTCCTCAGATAAACGGACCTATCTTTATTTATAACTATCCGGGTGGTTCGGGCTATGATATGACTCCGGCGGTTACGCTTTCCTTGCTGAAAAAATATAAAAATATCACCGGCTATAAGGAGACTGTCGATAATTTTAGCCATACAAGAAGCATTATTGAAGCGGTAAAAGAAGAGTTCCCCGATTTTATTGTGTATTCCGGTTTTGATGAAAACTTAGTTCATACAATGCTGAGCGGCGGTAATGGCTGTATCGGCGGGTTGTCTAACATTGCGCCGGAAGTGTGTGCAGCATGGGTAAAAGCAATCAATGATAAGGATTTGGAAATGATTGAAGTTTTCCAGAAAAAGATCAATGCATTAATGGCTTTTTATGCCGTTGAACAACCCTTTCTCCCCGCTATGAAACATGCCATGATACTGCGTGGTTTGCCGCTCGATGCTCATTGTATTGAATTTGCGGCAGTCACACCGAATCAGGTGGAAAAAGTTAAAGATATTTTAAGTATGATTGAATAAGTTATTTTATAAAACCTATAGGGTCAGATGGATTTATAAGGAGAAAGGAATGATGGATTTATGAATGAAGATGTAGTTAAAAAGATTTGCCAAGATGTTTCTGTCCCGAAAATGATTAAAGTCAGACAGCATTTCGTAGAGGATAATATTTCGCCTCAAGATATCCCCGCAGTTGTTCAGGATTGCTTAAAACGTGATGCGATTTCCTCGCAGATTAAGCCCGGCATGTCTATTGCCATTACCTGTGGCAGTCGGGGCGTTGCCAATATCAATATTATTATTAAAGCGGTCGTCGATTATGTGAAATCATTAGGGGCCAATCCCTTTGTCTTTCCGGCAATGGGGAGCCATGGCGGAGCAACGGCAGAAGGTCAGCTTCAAATCGTAAACGGCTATGGGGTAACGGAAGAAGCGATGGGATGTCCTATCAAAGCTTCTATGGAAACGAAACAAATTGCGACTACCGACGATGGGCGTCCTGTATTTATTGACAAATATGCTTCGGAAGCAGACGGCATCATTTTAGTCGGGCGCATTAAAGCTCATACGCAGTTTGTAGGCCCCTATGAAAGCGGTCTTATGAAAATGGCTGTTATCGGTATGGGGAAACAGCACGGTGCAGAAGGTGTTCATGCACAGGGCTTTAAGAACATGGCCGCGAATATTCAGCGATATGGTAAGGCCATCTTGAAAAATGCACCCGTTATTTGCGGTGTGGGTACTATTGAAAATGCGTATGATCAGACCTATAAGCTTGCAGCGCTTACACCGGAAGAAATTATTCAGCAAGAACCGGAATTGTTGAAAGAAGCTAAAAAAGTAATGGGCCATATTTTAATTGACAATGCAGATGTTTTGATCGTCGATCAAATTGGCAAAAACATTAGCGGTGATGGGATGGACCCGAATGTTTCCGGGACACTCCCGAAAGAAACAGGTGTCCCTCGCGGAGCAGACGGATCGGACCCGAAGATGGGGAATTTCCATGCTGATCGAGTTATTGTTTTGGATTTAACGGAAGAAACGCACGGCAACGGCAATGGCTTGGGGTTAGCCGACATCACTACGAAGCGCTGCGTGGATAAGGTTATTGATGAAATGGCATATCCGAATGCGATCACATCGACTCTGGTGGAAATGGTAAAACAACCACTTTGTGTAGCTAATGATAAATTAGCCATCCAGGTTGCTGTTAAAACTTGTGTCGGGGCGGATAAGCAGGCTCCCCGGATCATTCGGATAAAAAATACAATGGAAATTCAAGAAATTGAAGTATCGGAAGCACTGCTCCCGGAAGTCAAAGCAAATGAAAATCTGGAAATCATTGGAGAATTGGCTCCTATGCCTTTTGATGATAACGACAATTTATTTTAATCGATGGAAGGTGATCGTATGACTGAAGTTCTGAATAAAATACCACAAAAACGCTGGGTGCGTATTATTCCGCCGACAATTTTAGTGTATATCTTTGGATTTATGGATCGGACGAATATCGGCTTTGCTATGGCCGGGGGATGAATGAAGCTTTACAAATGACAGCTACTCTTTCCGGTTTGGCTGCAGGGATTTTCTTTATTGGTTATATGATTTTACAGGTCCCCGGGGGCGCCTTAGCACAAGCCGGACATGCTAAGAAGTTTATCGCAGTTTCGATATTAGCTTGGAGCTTAATGTGCGTACTCCTGGGGTTTGTCGATACGGCGGCTCATTTGCTGATTCTACGTTTCTTAATTGGCGTTGCTGAAGGCGGGGTTTGGCCGGCCATTCTGGTTGTCATTAGCCATTGGTTCCCGGCAGACGAACGTGGCAGAGCAAATTCTTACTTCATTATGAATATTGCCATCGCCTCTATTATTACCGGGCCGATTTCCGGTTATTTGGTTACAGAGTATGGTTGGCGTTACGTATTCATTGTAGAAGGTCTTGTTTCCTTCCTCTTGATCTTCGTATGGTGGCCCATGATCAGCGAACATCCTGCAGATGCTAAATGGATCTCTAAAGAAGAACGGGAATACTTAGAAGAAAAATTGTCCAAAGAACAAGCTGAATTAAATCAGGAAACAGGCAGTAAGGCTTCTTTGAAAACCATATTGGGCAGTCTTAATATGTGGAAGTTAATTCTTATTTATTTCTGCTATCAAACTGGTATTTATGGTTTTGCTATGTGGCTGCCTACGATTCTCCGTAATTTGACCTCTTCCGGAATGACCGGTATTGGGTTCCTTTCAACACTTCCTTATTTTGCATGTATTGCAGGTCTGTATATTTTTGGCCATTTGTCTGATAAGAGCGGGAACCGTAAAAAATATGTAGCCTTACCGTTGTTAGGGTTTGCTGCTTGCTTCTTAGCGTCTGCATTTTTACAAGAGTATACTTGGGTGTCCTTTGCCTTCCTTGTAGGCTGCGGCTTGTTTTTACAGTGTGCATCAGGTATCTTTTGGACGATTCCGACTATGCTGTTCCCTGCTAAGGTTGCCGGCGGAAGCTGGGGATTATCAATGCCTTAGGCAATTTAGGCGGGTTTGTCGGTCCCTTTATCGTTGGCTGGCTTACAACACAATTTATGACTGTTTTCGCAGGGGTTTACTTTTTAGCGATCATGTTGTTATGCGGGTGCGTGATTACACTTACATTGCCTAAGAAAACTGAAGGGAAAGAATAGTTAATTCCAGTAATTATGAACTGTCGTTTACTATCTTGCATTGGGATCTGCCTAATGCAAGATAGTAACATTTTATTTTTTACAGAGTAGGAAAGGGTGAATATGATGTCTGTTTTAGATTTATATACAAATGAACCTAAAAATATATATGATATAAAAACGCATGCTGAAGGGCCGGTAGGAAAGCTGCCCCTCACTGAAGATATGTTAAAGTCATTGCCCAGCGGCAATATTTTTGGCATGACGATCAACGCAGGGATGGGCTGGACGCCGGAAACCTTAGCGAATGGTGATGTTTTGATTTTAGGTACTCATGGCGGGATACATACCGCTGATGGCAAGACGATTGCCGTCGGTTTACACCAGGCATTTTGAATTAGATATTCAGATGAGTGAAGCTGCTGATGAGCTTAAAATATGGGATTAGTTCCTCATGCTGCTTTCGTTACCGATCCTTGCGACGGTCGTTCTCAAGGGACGACCGGTATGTTTGACTCGCTGCCGTATAGAAATGATGCGGCTGTTGTTATGAAGCGGATTATTCGCTCTATTCCTACCAGAAAAGCCGTTATTGGCGTGGCTTCTTGTGATAAGGGGCTGCCGGCGATGATGATGCTTTGGCCAGTATGCATGATATTCCTACCATTTTAATTCCCGGCGGGGCGACTTTGATGCCTCGACAAGGGGAGGATTTGGGTACTGTTCAAACCATTGGCGTCAGATATGCGAATGGAGAACTTTCCTTTGAGGATGCTGTCCGGGTTGGCTGCAGTTCTTGTGCAAGTTCCGGCGGCGGGTGTCAATTCTTAGGCACAGCCGGAACGTCTCAGGTCATTGCAGAAGGTCTTGGCTTGGCATTGACTCATTCCGCTTTATCTCCGT